>Ga0209589_1002627_pt1 | contig 31294 bp, 12 predicted proteins | sample CowpeawhiteBW_FD_187525 | JGI IMG/M metagenome (GOLD analysis project Ga0209589, IMG submission 187525) | Root nodule microbial communities of legume samples collected from California USA - Cow pea white BW (SPAdes) (version 2) | ecosystem: Host-associated > Plants > Roots > Nodule | place: USA...
TTTAAAAAAAAAAAAAAAACTCTAAATTTAATTTTATGCACCATCATCACTCAAGATCTAAGAAAATTTTTACCAGAGTCTACCAGAAAGGTTAAATAAATCTATTTGTGAAATATCTACTTTTATTGATGTTCACTAAAAATATTTTGTTGGAAAATAAGTATAGATATTTATCTTTTTTAAATTAAACATAAATAAAGGATACATATATATATATATATATATATATATATATATAAGTCTTTGTATATAGGTTATGTTTTTAGTTTATTTGATATTTTATTTTTAAACTTATATCATTATATATTTTTTATCTAGATTTGGAAATAAAGAAAAAAAATGGATGTATATTATTTTACATTGAATTCTCAATGGGTAGTATTTAATGAGTATTTAGATGGGTGTGAATATATTTGTTATAAGAAAAAACATAAATAAGATAAAAATTTCATATTCGTATATTATGAAAGAAAATAACTTTTAATTTTTACATCATCCACATAGATGAACATAATCAAACAAACACTCATCCCATTCCGTTGTTGTTTCTAAATCGACTTATTAATATCTTCATTGAGCTATTATTATTATTATTATTATTATTATTATTATTATTATTATTATTATTTATGTAGTTAACGGTGTATAAATACTTTGTAAGTTAATTACAAAATCTAAAATTGAAATTTTAAATTCAATAGAATTTTTTTTTCACTATGTAACTTTAAAATGTAGTTCTGTTCAGAATAATTATTTATCCAATTTTAGCGTGTAGCTATTGAACTGCATTTAAACCACTTGTCCTTAATGAAACAAACGAGTCAAATGAAGAAATGGTAGCATCTTCAACTTCAATTTGGATCTATTTGGAAGATAATGTTCGCAAGGAACAAAAACGATGTAACATAAACGAAAATGAACACGTAAATTGTTTTTTCGTTTTCTTTTTATTTTCATCTTTCACAAATTTTATTAATTACGAATAGAAGTGTGGTTTTTTCTACCATTGATTCCGAAACTCATTATTCTGCTATCCAAATGGGGAAAAAAAATGCATGGCTTTAATTCATTTAAGGTTGGAGAATAGAGGGTCAAAAATCATGGGTCAATTTGCCATGAAACCAAAATGGAAGTCTTATGTCATGGATGATTTTTCCATAAAGATTTTTAGGAGAAAGAAAAAACAAAAGGTTCCCCTATAAACTGAAAGAAAATTATGAATAAGTTAAAAGTAACAATCATATGAAAGATTTTTCTATAAACTATAATGTATATATAAGTTAGTATTAATGTGTGGAAGTTAATTTTAGTTTTTAATTTTTCTTTTAAAAAAAATAGCTTCATTCTAATATGTTTTTAATAGTCATACGAAATCAAATATGTTGTAGTAGGGTGACGCGTGCTCATAAACAAAATAATAGTGGTGAATTGGTTATTATAATTAGGGTGTTTGTTTGTGTTTGGCTTTTGATTTGACTTTTCACACATCAAACATAAAATCAAAGTTTCAATTTGGTTAGATTTTAATGTAATATAAAATTCCAATTAATTCTAATTAATGTTTTATGGTTTAATTTGGATCGACTTTTGTAGTTTTTATTATTATAGTTTTATTTTATTTTTTTATAATTATTGTCATATTCATAAATAAATTATGTAATTCTATAATTAAATCTACAATACATATTAATGGATATAAATATATTATAATTAAAAATATAATGCAAGTAAGTAAACCTCTAAACCAACTTTCAATAAAAATTCTCATATCTGTTTAATGGTTATTAATTAAGTTTCAACATATAACATTATATTTAAATACAACAAATGTATTATTCCTACATGAATGTAAAATGGTATCACTAAATGAATTATTAGAAAGTAAGGGACACTTGAATCAAGTTGTGAACTCTAAATATATAAACTCTAGTAGATGATATGGAAGTATAAAAAGAAAGTTTAGGTGCATAAGATTCTTTAATGATTATTTTAGAAGAGAAATATAAATTATGTTAATAATGTAAAAAGGGATTATAAATGAGAGATCATGTACTCCCTTTGGTTGTAAAACTTTTATGTAGGTGTTTGACATGTGAATAACAAAGTAAAAAAAAAATAATAATAATAATAAAGAGTTTGATTTAACCTTTTTAATTTTAATTTAAAATGCAAATCAAATCGATATGCTGAAAAAAAAATCCGAACAAATCTTGAAAAAACGAATGTTAACATATTTTCAATTTTTTAATCAAAATTTGATCATTGTTTTAACATTCTAATTATAATAATATAGACTAATCTTACCTACTAAAATGATAGAACAAAAAATAAATAAAAAGAGGCTAAAAAGGTCTTTTAAGAAAATGTTACCCATGATTTGAGAGGACATTGGACTCCAGTCTACGGTACGCGTGTGTCCAGATATCTTACAAAAGTCTTTCAATCATTCATCCACTAACAAAATGTTCAAATCTACTCACAAACATTCAATCATCATATATATTGACCTACAAATCAATTTATATAATTTTTTAAATTCTTATTCCAATTTTATACACAACCAATATCATTTTATTAAAATAAAGCTAACTTTTTTTCTTATAAAAAAGAAAAAAAAACTTGTAAAAGTATATCCTTGATCATTTTACAAAAAAAATAAAAATAAAAATAAACAACAAGCATAACTAGTTGTTAAAGATTTAATGGTTGAAAATTTAAGTCAGCATACGTCTCATCTAATATAAATGTGAAAGTTTAACACTTTATAATGTAGAAGATCCATAAATCGATTATCTTAAGATTTTTGGTTGAATGAAACATCAGTCTTTTAAGTTGGTCAAACTCATGTCTAATTAGTATTATCATTCCATACAATTTCTCATGAAAATATCTATCAATCATATTAAAGTGAATAATTTATCCTAGTGATCGGTTCAAATGAAATACAATATAGATAAAGAATCATAAATATGGGAATTATTTGCATCGTGAATCTTCTTAACAAGAGATTTTAAGCAAGTATGTCATGTTGTTGTATAAAAATAATACAAGAATGTCACAATTAATGTATTTGTGATTAAGAATTAGAATATTTTCGTTCAAAAACGAAATTGTTGAGAATTCAAATGAATTTAAATCTAAATTGAATTAAGATAAAAAAATTAAACACTTTATAAAGTAGAAAACTCATTAATTAATTACCTCAAAGTTTTAAATTAAGATAATGATCTCTCAGGTAGATTAATATCGTGTCTTAGTAGCATTATATTCCCGTGATAAATACTGCTTCAAAAGACTCGTCACTAATTCCTCTATCTAAAACAATGAATAGAAAAATGGTTTGAAACATGAATGGAACCTTTAATGGAAATACTTTGGGTTGTCGTTGGTTTGTTGGTTAAGGTCTTCAAAATATGATGGAAAAGTTTGACAACGTATTTTGTTTAAATTTTAATTTACATTTTTTTTTTTAGTTTATTTCGATGGTTTAATCTAGATTCGGAAATTTGGAAAATGAATGTAAAAGAGAAAAAGAATGAAAAATTTGATAATAGACATGTGAAGTGAGTATTACATTAGGTTTCGTTGGTAAATGCAAAGACAGGGAAAGACATTTCACATAGAGTGTAGTAGATAGTAGACACCTATATGACACCATAGAAACTATGGACACACCTTTTCAACCTCTCATGTCACAAAAACGCCACCTAAGTCTGCTTTTTCTTCTTTCAAACACCTAACTCATGCTACCATTATTATCAACTTCGACACGTGTGGATTCAAATTATACAAATAAATAATATATAAAATTTAAGAATATATTTTCTTTTCAATTATGAAAATGGGTAAATAGTACTAAATTTGGATTAATTTCTTGCATTGAAAATTTATTTATTATGATAATAAAATTTATCTTTAACTAAATTTTATTCTATGGACTTAAGAAAATAAAATTTAGATTTATTTATGTCATTATTTAGTGATATTTTGAAACAATTAAATCTAAACTTAAATCAACCTGATAAAATAAGTATAGACATACTTATATATATATATATATATATATATATATATATATATATATATATTATTATTTTTATATATATATTTATATATATATATATATATATATATATATATATATATATATATATTATAATTTAATTATATGTCTAAATAAGATAATTCTTCAACAAAATTAAATTTACTTTGCTTTCAACACCTTTTATATTCTTTTTCATCTGAAACATAGTTTTCTTTAAACAAAGATTTATACAACTAATATTGAGTCATATTTCAATACTAAATTAATTAGTTTTACTTATAATTAGTTCATTATCTACTATACTATTTTTCTCTCTTTTTCTCATCCTACTTATTTTCTATAAAAATACCATCCTTAAAATTTAAATGTATTATATGTTTGACTTTTATATTTTTAGCAAAAAATTAATATTAAGAAGTAAATTTTAAATCAAATTCAATCTCACAAAACTTATTTGTAAGATATGGTTTAGATTCGTTACATATATACTTTAAATTTGTTTAATCTTTACTCAATGTAAGACTTCTAACAAATATTTCTTTATAATTTTGTCATTAATATAATACTTCGTCTCTTTATCAAACTTTTATGTTGTGAATTCTCAATTTTAATTTCAAATTCTTGACAATTAAAATTGCATATATTAAATGAGTGTATTTTGGATCAAATGTACATTCGTTAATAAATTAAATGCTTTTAAATGTTGTACACTAATTTTAAACATTAAGAGTTTAAGAACGAAAAGAATATTACTGAATCTAATTATATTTTCTAAAAATTTTCAAATATGTGTTTTCTTAAAGTAAATGAATATATATTTTTAATATAAATAAATATCTTTACCATTGTGAATAATTGCGATATATGTACTAATATTCTTTTATAACAAAAAGCAATAGCCAGAAGAACTTTCTAAACATTTAATTTTGAATTAAATATTTTATAAATATAATAAAATATATGTATTTTTGTTGTTTATTTATAATTTCATTTGGTCAAAAGATCCAAAATGACAAAAAGAAAACGAATACGTGAAGTCACGGAGAATGCGTCTTCCATTAATTTGCAGCTTCAATTTCTTTACGTCATTATTAATTTTCTGAACTACCCACCCAAGTGGCATAAATGAACCAAGAACCAACAAATATTGACGTAAACATTATTTGAAATTTGAATCTTTTGATTAAGATCGTAGATTCGATTTTCTGCTTGAATCTTTTAAAACTTTTACATACTTTTTATTTACACAGAAAAAGGATATATATAGAGAGAGGTGTCTTCTTATATTATCCATATACTAATTAAGAATGAAATAAATTTCAGATATTTTTAATTTATTTTTGTGAAATTGATCTTAGTTTATATGTAATTTTTTTGTATTTTGTTATAATTTGCAAATTTTATATTTTATCTTAATAATTTAAATTTGATGAAGAGAAAACAGAATTAATTCATCTTAAATATGAGTGATACAATTGTAGCACACTAAATAATATAAATACTTTTGAGAACATATTAGGTTCTGTAAAAAAATGTAAACCTGCCTCTTTCTTTTTCTTAAACCTACAATTTTTCTCTTTTTTTTTTCTCTCCAAGATTCTCACCTTATTTTTTTTTTTATATTTTTATAAGATCAAATGTCATCCTCTATTAATAGGCTAACTTAAGATTATTCCTAACCAAATAAAAGTTAAAATATAGTAATTCTGAAAAATCTTTTTTATTCTTCTACCTCTTTCGCTATAATATTAATATTGATTTTATAATTGAGAAAAGTGATTATCTCAATTAGTTTAGTTTTGCCTGAAGTTTGATTGTTTTTTGTTGTGTTGTTTATATCTTTAGAATCTTGCAGTTTTCTCAAATTTTCATTGTGGCATTTTGAGTTTAGTCTTTTTCTTTACAGTAAAGAAAATAAATATCATTAGTTGAGATTGAACTTAAGATATGAGTAATTAGAATTTAGGAAAAAATTTTATAAGATACTTTCGACTTAGTTTTGCACTTTTGTTGAATTGATTAAACAATTATGCGTGTGTTATGAAAATTGTTGTTGTTGGTAATGAAAGTTATGACTTGATAATAGCATTAGTTGTGATGAATGTTGAGTTAAATTATAACAATTGAAATTGGATGTGATAAGTTCACCTTAAAAGTTTATTAGTTTATTTATGGATGTATAATTGTATAACTAACCTTGATTATGTTAATATAAACTTTGAAAACAGTGTTTTATGTATTTGATTTTGACCAATTCGAGCAAGTGTAAAATCTTTACTTTAATAGTTATTTATTTAGATAATACTCGAAGATTGATAATTCAACTTATTTGAAAAAACTAAGAGAATGCTTAAGGTTGAATAATAAACTTTGAATTTTATTCTACTTTTAGATTTGCTTAAAATAAATAATTGAAAGGTGCAACAAAATTAAATTTATTTACTTTAAAAACCATCATTTTATAATCATGAGTTCATCAAATCCTGGCACAACTTCTCAATTATACTATATGGTACATATGAGCATCAATTTTTTCCCAGAAAAACTGGAGTTCCCTGATATGATATAATCAATCTATAGAGGATATAGACTACATTTTTCTCAAATTGTCTAACCTAGCTTGTAGGTCACTATCAATCCCTCCATCGTCATTCCCAGTAGTTTCAACTTGAGGTACCTTGGTTTTTGCAGCTGGGGCAGCAACAGCTGATGATGGTGCATTTACAAGCTGCAAATCAAACAAAAACAACTCATCATCATGCTTTGTTCTACAGACTCATTTCATTTACTTTCAGGTAAAAAGAGATGATGATGAATGGGAAGCCATAATCATATACCTCTTGGTTGATGTCAATTCCAATCTCATCAAGAACTTGGTTCACTAGATCTTCAGTTTCTTCTTCATCTTCTTCTCCTTCCAAAGCATCATCTATTGCATCTCCCATCATCTCAGATGTCAATTCCATCTTCTCATTCTGTCTCTCAAATTCTTGCATGATTTTCTGCAAAGATGGCAAGTTCATCTGCCTATTCATTTGCCCCATGGCCTTTGTCACGCCCTTCATAGCCTCACCCATTGCTTGTGTTGATTTCAAAGTCTGAACAAGTTAAGCACAAAAGAAACTACCTTTTAGCACTTCAATATCATAAAGACGTCTTTTTTTTAATCAAAATTTTGTGACTGTTGGCCAGTTAATCATATATCAAGAAAAAAAAAATGCCATGGACCTTGGGGAAGAACCATTACCCTATATTAACCATATATGCCAGAAACAAAAATTACAGAACAATAGATAAAGTCACCACAATGACATACCTGAATTCGGAGTGATACACCTTGGAGCTGAGATTTTAACTTATAAAACTTCTCAATCTGATGCCGTGTTCTAACTAGATCTTTTGCCATGACTCTGACAGCTCCCTGAACAACCCAACTTAAAGGTTAAATCAATAGTTAACTATAAACAACAGACATACATATATGCCATTACAGACAAATCTAGATTTACGGTAAATATCTAATCTTATTTATTGGTTAAAAACGTTGAAAAGAAACCAAACCAAATTCATCAAGAGCAAGTCAGTTCCACTATCTTGCAATAATCAAATCGCTTATCATTTCCATATTAATGTCATACTAGTAGACATCTGTGGTAGATAGAAACCGGGATAAACAAGAAAAAGAAAGGGAATATAAAAGTGTTCCTCCAGCAAATTAGAATGATATCGTCATTCTAGTTGATCTGAACAATCAGCCTGGCAATTAGTCAATTATTTATTAACTTTTACAGCTGTGACTACTGCAACTACCTAGAAGAACCTAAGCTATAGATAACCATGTGTTTCAACTCTACAGCATCCACTCAACCATTTTGAGTTTGCTTCTTCACCATGGAATCTTGTGTTGTCTATGGCTTGGTAAGTATATTAGAATCCAATCATTAGAGGCTACATACATGACATACAGAGACTTCTGCTAATACCGATAACCATTTCTCTGACAAAGGAGACATCCAAATGTGTTTGATACGATAGTGAAGTACTGGATTATGAGCCAGAGACACAGTACCTAGTTAGGTTACAGAAGGCAACAGTGTTAGAATAGGAATTTGTAGTTCTTGAAGAGACCTAATAATAGGATCTTAGTTGTAGTGTTTGAAAAGCTGAGACATTTGGCCTCTACATGAGTGAGCAACCAAGGTCTGCTTCTTAGATCACCATGAGATCAGATTCGGGCCAAGGTAAAATATGCAGGTCCCGGATGTTGATCTTTAGCTGTCTGGGTCAAAGGCCAATAGAATGGGCCAATAGTTAGGTTTTCTTGGAATCGGAAGGTTGAAATGATAACCCATGGTTTATCACACATTGGAAGTATCTAAGAATCTTCCCAATCATTATCCAATGTATTGATTGAGAGAGGTAATTCCCTTTTCTGTTGACATGTTGGCTTTGGCAAATAGATCACAAATTATAAGCAGATGGAACCACTGGGGAGATATTTAATTTCAATTCCCAAGAAGTAATCCAAATTCCTCAATTGGGTGAGGGCTAACACTGAGTTAAGCTCAGTCTTCAGGTGCTGAACAAGGATATAATAATTCCCTGTAATGAAAATGTCATCAACACAGACTGGGATGTAAACACAGGGGCAGAAAGTGGTTAATATGAACAGAGATGAGTTATATTTGCACAGCTGACAAGGCTATGTAGCGTGTTAGCGAACCTCTCAAGTAAGGCCTGTTTTAGGCCAAATAATGCTTTGGAAGCAAGAGAGTTTTAACTGCTTCAAATCCTGAAGGTTGGACAGTGCAACTTCTTCGTCTAAGGGTACTAAAGTCCAAGTACTATTGGCAAAAGGAGCTGAAAGTTCTTGCACAGCTGAGTGCCAATTGAGGTTTAAGGGAGCTGTGGCATGCATGAGAGCATCTTGTTGCTCCTGTTTCAGGTAAGCTTTATTGGTTTTTCCAAAGTGGACTTCCTGAATGAAATACACATTGATACAAGCATTGATAGCTTCAACTTGCTGTTCAAAGAGAAGAAAATTCTTCAAGGTCACTGAGACAGATTGTGAAAACGTCAATGGAGCAGTAGAGAGCTTTGATGATAAAGCCCCATATCAGATGACAAAAAACACACGGCAAAGACCAAGTTGTCAGAATAAGAAAAACAGTATCATCACAACAGCTCATGCCTCTTCTTTCTTCTAGGGAAGAGCAGAAAATTCCATTCCAAATTCTTTACCAAACAGCATAGGTTAGGTGTTATAAATTTGCATAATAAAAAAACTATACTAACATATTCACAAAAAGACATGTTCACCATACATACCACTAAAAACTAGACAAATAATAGACTTAGGACACAATCACTATACCATCTGGCCTTGTTTAGCACTTTTCTTTATCTCCAAAATCAATTTCTTCTCTTGTGCTTGCAAACCTTGCCTCTCGCGCTCAATTTCTCTAATTGATTTGTCCAGCATCCTCTTATTTTCCCGCAGAAGCTCTGAAAGTCATACACTATATGTTCAGGTACAATAAAATCAATATGCAGTGTTACTGAATGACACCAAATCAATCAAAGACCTGTTAACGCATGTTGGAAACTTGCAACAACCCTCACAAAGACACCAAGTTTGAATAAAGTAAACAACTTAACGTGCCAGTTAGTGGATCACTAAAACCATAATAATTCCAATAGTTGCAAAGCATAATTCTAATTGAAATTGAAAAGAAAAGGAATATAAAGTGCAAATTTTAAGGAAATCTCTGAATCTTATCAAAAGAAGGAGACAAGATAGCAAGAGCAAAAAAATACAACAGATCGTAAGTTAAACACGCAATACAGCAATCACAACAGAAAGAAGAAAAATTAAAGCAAAGGGGCGAAATATAATCATCCAAAGAATTTAACTTTGCATAAACGATCGAACAGGTTTTGCGGGGTATCTCCTTTGTTCAATTGAACATAACAATATTAGAAAAGTAAAGATTTTGATGATGAGTGATGACTCTGCAATCAAAATAAAGCAAGCCCATTTGGAAAAATCATAGATTTCGTCTTTTGAACACAGAAGGCGATGATTAACAAACCTGCGGGTGTTTTTCTCTTTCCGAAGATGAAACTCATGGTTATGGAGAAGAAGGAACAACCTCAGCAGAGATCGAATGGAAAATGTAAAAGACGAGAGAAGAACGTAAAAGCCTGCGATCTCGTTATGTTATGCGCTTGGTTGAAGATTGGGTGATGATGCTTTTGATCAAAGTTTGCTTACGCGGTAAGCGTTGAAAGAAGGAATCATCGACGAACGATTATCACCGCCGTTTCACACACGTGCCGCACTCGGTGTGGGACCCACAGTTGCGTTGTTGTTTAATCAGTTTCAACGAAATAACCGCACAACTTTTCTGCTGTATTGCCAGCGACTTCTCTTCTAAACTTTGCGAAATCAATTTTGAAAGAGGCGAATTTCAAACAGCGGAATTTGTCTCTCTGTATTTTGTAATATTTTGTAATAGTTTTTACTTTAATTCTAGTTTCTTATCTTTATTCTTTTAGAAGTGTATAACAGAAAATATAATGGTTATCATATTTTATCATAATACTATCTTATCAAATAAATATAATCTCAAATAAATAATGACTTCTTATCGGTTGTAGCAAAGCCTGAAAGTTCGTAAAATACATTATAAAATTCAAATATGCATGAGAAGTTAGAACATAAAAAAGTAAACTAAATTCAAGTTTAATTATGAATCACATCTTTATTTTTTGTATTGTGAAAGTGATATCACAAAAAGTTTAAGGAAATTAGAGTAGTAAGATAAGAGCAAAAAAATACATATTCAGTTAAATTATGTTTTGTTTAAAACACATGACAAAATTGTTAGGAAAATAATAATAATAATAATAAATTAGGCTATTTTTTTTCTTGTACACATTTTCTTATTAATTTACTCGTGATTTTAAATTAAAATAATTAAATTTTTATTTTTACCCTTTAAATGAATGTTAATTTAAATTTAATTACTTTTTAAATTAAAATAATTATTTTACTATTTTATTACTTTAAATCACTATTTATTTAAATTCAGTTATTATAATACAAATAAAAAACATATATGCATGTTAATAATAATAATAATAATAATAAAACAAAAATATGGATAAAAGAATATGTCAGTTACAAAATACAAAAATAATAATAAAATATAAATTCTTTTATCTTTATGCTAAAATATTTTCTAAATTACAATATCTTTTAATTAAATCAAGGAGATTTCTTCCTCCACCTTCATATTTTCTTTCTGCACCTCCATGACTCTACTCAAATGACCTTAATACCCTTCATTAAAAATTATTTAAAACCCTAATACTCTTTGCGCCACTATTCATGCACCTATGCTATTCTTCTCCCACAAAGACATAGTTAGAAAGCGTATTTGAGAGAAATCGTGTCAAATGGATTCGTGGAAGCTACAGTTTGAGGTCACCATAATCCATCTTCCGTTATCCAAACATGGTCATGTTCCTAAACGCTGATATTGGACTGAATGTGTTTCCAATTCCGAATGCATTTGGATTTAATATACCGGACTCTATAGTCTATAACGAGATTTTGAATTCCACGATGGATTATACAATTCGACATGTAAAAATATATTCCGAACTGTATAGTTTTTTAAATGCTTCCGGATCCGAAATTACACTGCAGACCGTAGAATCTCATATGTTACATAAATTTACATTCATTACGGATTTGAAAATCTGACATGTATTTCTAATCCAAAAAAGTTTCGCGTCACAAACACCCCTTGGCATAGATACACCCACCAACAACATGCCAACAACGAAAATTCAAAGCCACTTACTTCTCTCAAACGCGACGCACGATGCAACATGAAGGACCCCTTTCTTCTTCACTAGCTTTAAGCAATGATGGTGCAGAGCTTTGTGTTATGGAGATGCAATGGAGGTGCATGGCGTTGCAATTTTCCTGCAATAGAGGTGAGGCATTTTGCCAATGGAGGTGGAAAAAGTCTGGAGGTGCAGCGGCAATGGAAGTGAAGAAACTCTATGGAGGTGTGGTGGCTTCTATTGTCACAAAGGATAAAGATAATTTGATAACTAAATTTTGATAAATTTCTCTCTTACATCTGACATTTTTTAAGTCTCTTTCTATTTTTATATTTTCTTATTTTTCTATATTCCAAAATCACTTGTAAAATATCACTTCATGTTGTAAAAGAAAGTTGTTAAAATTTAATTATCAAATTATCATCGTCTAATTTTAAAATCAAAGTTAGTTGGCTCATTTCCATTTGGCTATACAGTGCAAGAAGAAAATGTGGGAGTGCAGGATGAAATAGTCTTAAACCAAAACTTATTATAAGACTTAGACCCATAGATTTTGAATCAAATTTTGAACTTTTTATCTATCTTTGAGTATCGAGTTAGACTCAGGACGATTGTGACAATACTAATATATTTATCGTTTGTTACTTATTTATATAAATTTATTTAGAGAAATAATTTAGAGTAGGGGTATCAAAATCGATGACACAATTCCTAAAACATGTAAAGGCCAATAGTCTCATATCGTTAGAGTCCAGGTTAAAGATAATTTAAATATTTTTTTCCTCCTTTCACTCTCTGATATGCCTTTTAAGGACAAAATTATGATGAACATAGACTCCAAAGCAAACAATACCTCAAATGCATGACAATTGTTCCTTACGATGTCACTTTACATACTTGGGATCAGAACATTGGTGTCCACCGTGAGGACGATGATGAGGTTTTAAGACGAACCATCAGTCCCTTTAATCTTCCATTGGGATGATTTGTCATTCTCCTTAGACCTCGATTTGGGAGCTTATATTCCTACCACACTCTCAATAGTTTTCACATCATTTAAGTGTCGAGACCTTAAATACAAATGATTGACCCTTACAATATCATTCCGCAGACTTGAGAAGAGAACATAAATTAAGACCTTCTTAGTTATTAGAATTGAGTTACTAATTCAACTTTACTTACGACCACTTCATCATTTTGGACTAACTTAATTCATTGCTCGTGTTCATATCTTGATTGAGCTTCTAAACTTCGTTTCTTATGCTCTGCTTCAATTCTTCTAATATTGCTAATAGTACTATCCGACCTTTTATCTTTAAGAGCTTTTCAAACTTTCCTTAAGATGTTGTATCTTTGAAGGCAAATTACAGTTGAACAGTGATAATAATGCTATAGAAAACTATTATGACAGACATGTTTGCTCTGAACGTAGAAGTTGCAAGTTGAATGTTGCGAGATTAAAAGAGTAGACTCATTCTTTGTGCCCAATTTCAGATCTATGTAATTTACACTCATTACTTATGAGCTTGAACAAAACAATTGCTACCTGATTAGCAGAAGCTACATTTAGTCCCTCTGGTTTAAACAAAAACAACTGGAATAGATGGCATACATATATATAGCAAAAACATAAATCAATTGAGCAAATTAAAAAGAAAGATCACCTCCACAACCACCCCCTTTAATGAATCTCACAAGTACTGTTCATGTATTCTGGCACGGTTCTCTTCCCACCACAGTCTAGCATACACCTCCCCAAACTTTTCTCGACTGCAGCAAACAACAAAACATATAAATTTCTTACACTTCTACATCAGAATACAGCCAAGAAATAAACTCAAACATGCTTATGAAATTAATTAGCAATTGGTCATACATAGAGAGCCTTAGACCAAATATCAGAAAAACCTTTATGTAAACTTGAATCATCAAAGATCAAAGTTGTAGATTCTTAAGAATCGAGGTATATACGTATCATGAGTGGTCTGATAACGAGTACAACAATAGACCTAACAAGCATCATTAAAATAGACTCAAATTCATGATTATGATATCATATTAAGAAGTAAATCTTTAAGTCTAATTCAACCCTACAAAATCAGCTTGTGAAGTTTGCACGAAATTATATATTTAAAATTTGTTTTATCTCTAATCGATGACATAATCGAAAACATATAAAAGTTGTGCGAAGGTAGCATACCTGAACCTTACTCGTCTGAGCTCCCTTTTGCCGCCAGGGAGAGCTCTGATGGTAATGTAAACCCCAGGTTCATCCTGCTCAACCCATTCAGCATCGAGGTCACTGGCATTACTGATCGATAAATCGCCAGAGCGATCAGCTTCTCTAGATGAGCTACTTCTGATAGAAGCATCAGCATCCATTGATGATGAGATATCTGTCTTGGCAGCAGCACTAATGGTGGAAACCTTCGGGGTTGAGTTCACACCACTCGGTTCATAGTAATGCCGTGATTGCATTGAATGCTGATCGAACGAATCAGAGGATGAGTACCCCATTGCCACCCCTCCTCCTCCTCCTCCACGGAATATATTACACGGTGGCCTTTCCCTGCCCATCGGAGGTGTCACAGGAATCTCTTCTATTGATTCACGCTTTGAACTCTGCGTTCAACCCACACACCAAAACGAATCAACAACACTAAACATGTAATCAAAATTTTCGCCTTGGTAAAATATGAAAAAATGTAGATGAGGATGACAAAACCGTATGACTAACTGCAGCAGGGACACACTCTGTCATACAACACAACAAATAACCAAAACAAACAAGCATGACATATGACACAAGATAGAATACTATTTTTAGACACTCCCACGATTAGAACACCCTTCTGTTTCTGCTCTTAGAACACTCGTCTACAGTGTTTTTTTTTCTCTCTCATTAGATCTACAGTACACTTTTGTCTCTCTCTCTCTCTCACTGCTTGATTATGCTTGATGTATACTCTGATGAATAAATGTTACCTACAGTACAGTATCTACGGATATGAGCAGTAACGATTCTGAGTTCTAACCCAAGTGATTCAAGTTATTGCACTTGCACATGCAGATACGTCAGAAATTAACATTGTACTAAAACTCTTAATGTATAAACTATAAAAGAAAACTTCCTAAATTAATCATTTGGGTGAAGTAACATGATGCAGACAATTACAACATGTGTAAGAGCACGATAAATTCAAACGTTACCTCGTCTTCAGACCTTGGTGGAGTTGGAAGAGGTATAGCTTGCCGGTTAAGCCGTTGAACATTGTAAAGTTCCATCACCTTGTCGTAATTCTCTGCCCACCATCTCTGAGCTTGCCATTTGTTAAAAATGTCGCGACTATACATAAAAAATAAACATAATTCAGTTCACCACACAGTTTTTAAGGCGTCGTATCATATGAAGTATAACTGAGAATGAAAAACATTATGACACTTAGCATCAGAATGTTGGAAATTAACAATGCAATCTTAATCTAACAATAATGAAAAAACATCGATAGTTGAACATTCTTATTTTCTATTGTTTTGTCCTTATTTGGCCAACTCCATTGTCATTTTTTTTTTGGCGATGTTACTCGTATAATATGATTATGCTTTGTTCCATGTGCATCATTGAAAGGAATGGCCCTTGAGACTCTATGGTTGAAGCATCCAACTAGTCGCAATTTGCTGCTATATATTATGGTTTTTGTTAATTTGTTAACCAAATATTTAATTTACAGTGGTGTATGACACTGTTCTCAATTATGTTAGGTCACTCGAGTAGATGCTTTTTGACAAAGAATTCTCTGATGAATAATTAAAAGCAAACCCGATCATTCCGTGAGAAAAATAAAGTTGTTCTAAGGCCAACATTGACCTTACAGAGAAGTTGTCTAAACAATCGAAAGCAGTGGGTCCCAACTTTAGTCTCAACCACATCACTAATCGCACCAAACAAAGAAATGATTGAAATGTTTTCAGTAGGTTTAAATATTAATTAAAGATCTAAGTATGCTCTTAATTAAATTTCTCAGCTAAAAATCGTGGGGCAAAAAGAGAAAGAGAAAATCATTTATACATTGACCCACCCACCAGCACCCCTATGGCCTATATACATTGGTTGAGATTGCACCTCAAGTCACCATTTCATGCTTTTATTTCACGATGTGATAAAAGACAAAAATACGAAGTTTGGCAAAAAAAAAATAGGACAACACTATAAGCTATGCTATCTATCTAGTATCTACAACTTTACTAGGTCCCCACCTAGTAGATGTTCACATTTTGTCTTGTATATAGTTATGGTGTGAAAGAAGATGTGGAAGCATTGCAGATCAAAAGACAAAAACTGTTATAGGTGAGAGAAGACAAGATTATATACATTCTTTGTGTTTATTATTTGGATTTAAAAAAAAAAAAAACTTGGAATAGAATTATTTAATATTCATATCTTAAAAATAGACTATAAATTTTTTTAAAAAAATTACCGTTTTATCCGTGTCAATTTCCTAAAACTAACGTGTAAGAGCTACCTCGACCAAACGACAAGACCCAGTTTTAAAGGTTCCCAAGACAATTAACACTGACCCACGTCCACTCTCAAGCCACAATAGGTTTTACTTTTGGACCCACTTTAAGGATTGCTTTTGGCAAAGGCGTGAAATAGCAGGGGAAGATGGACCCACCAAATACACAGAGAACGATTCATTCAATTTAATCACTTATGGCGTTGAAAAAACTCGAGATTTGGATGCTACTACACTAATCACGTATATGGAAGAGATGAGTGAGCATAATCAATAACAATCATCAGATCAGAAATAAAGGGGTCAAACTAGATACCTGTTCCAATCCATGTTTCATTTTCTAACCAAAACAAAATAGACAAAGGGTTTGTTTCATTGTCGGTCTCTGGTTATAAAATTTTGATTGCTTTCGGAAAAAAATGTTTTTGGAGGATCATCATCACTCATCTCATGCAAAATCATGCATCACTCCAAACATAGGATGTGGAGAGTTCAGAAAACAAGACTTGTATCGATTTGATCAAAGCTAACGCACCATGCATAAATTTTAAGAAACTAAATTCAGTCTATTTTGTTGAAAAAATAAACTGATGATCAGTTACATATTGTTAAAAAATCAACGTACATAACCAACAAGATAAAAACTAAAATCACTAATTTCTTACGTTTAAAATATAATATAAAGTTCTAATAACTTTTAACAAAATGCGTATTAATTGGATTAAATCGAAGCATTAATTAACTTTGGTATGCATGAGATAACGAAAGATAAGAAGCGAGTATCACAATCAGAATAAGAATCAGAATCAGTAGGGCACTAGCCAGAATCAAAGAGACTCGGTCCAAACTCTAAACGGCACCCAAATCAACAAAACGACACAGAGTGAGAGTGAGAGTGAAACTGAAAGAGATGCGTATTGCGTACCTGAACCGAATCCGTTTGAGATGGTTCCCGCCACGCGGAAGCGATACGAACGTGATCAAAACGCCGGGCTCAACCTGCGCCACCCACTCCTTCGGCTCCGCCTCCTCTTCCAGCACCACCACCGTTCTCCTCCCGCTGGAGCTTGGCGTCCCCTCGCCGCTCGAAATCCCCTTCAACCGCGCCTCCAGCTCCTTCCCCCACCGCCGCCGCGACGACTCCGAATCGGACTCGCCCCCGCGACTCAGTCGACTCTGCGGCGGCGCGCACGGACCGCACTGCTTGTACGATCCCGACGCCTTCAGCGCCATCTCCTTCAGCTGACATGTTAGCGATTTGGCGCCCCGCGAACTCGGATCGTCGCTCGCCGAGTCGAGTTTCTTGGAACGTGCTATGCACGTGAGCATTTTTCTCTTTCTGATGGAGTTTGCGAAGTGATGGTACGCTCTTCCTTCCGCTACCGTTATGTCAGAGATTCTCCGAAGAGAACACCGAAAGAAGAAAAGGTTTAAGAGTGTGTTTGGATTGTGCAAATTGATTAATGAGTGTTTGGACGACGAAAGAGACCAGGTACGAGGGGGAAGAGAAATTGTGCGTTGTTGGTGTTTGTCTTAGTTACTTTTTTGTGTTTGGTTTTGTAACTTTAGTTTATGACTTTTGTGCCTGGGTGCGTAAAATATGTGTCGTTGGAGTGAGAGAGAGAAGAGGAATCTGCTTTTTTGTTGGGACATGGGATTCCTAATTTTTTTTTTTAATTATATATAATTTTTATTTATTTATTTTGAAAAAATAATTAAATAAAAAATTGTTATTTAAAAATTCAATTAAATTTAAATAAAATGGTAACCGGAAGACAAAAGTGAATACCAAATAGTGAAAAAAAAATTATATACAGATATAAATATAAGTTTAGAAAAAGATAATTCAGATCAAAAATCAAATACATATTAATGTTAGGTATAAATACAGATTTGGTATCCAACTTTTTCGAAAAGTTCAATTTGGTACCCAAACTTTAGGAATGTTCAATTTGGTACCCAAACTTTTTAAACGAGTTTATTTTGGTACGTTTTGTTAAACACTACGTAACACCGTTTGGCTTTTGTTGAGGTGGCACTGTGTAGGGCATACGTGGCAGAAACAATGGTTAGGCACGAGGTTTTTGTGGTAAAAAAAAATCAAAGTAAAAAATTTTAGAAAACCGTTGTTGTCGATTTGGGGCAAAATTAGGGATGTGAAATCGAAAAATTTGCAGAACGGAAAAGTAGGGCAAAAGCAAAATTTAGGAATTAGGGTTCGATGGTTGATTTGTGTTCGGTGATCGGAGAATAAGGACGGAGATTTCCTTCCGTTCGTTGGAGAGGGCGAAGCTGGGAAGAAGAAAGAAGAAGCTTCAGCGGTGGAAGACGGAACTTTGGCAGTGGAAGAAGAATCTTTGGTTGTGAAGGTGAGTTTTCTTTCCTGCTTTTTATATTTGAGTTGATGAATGAGTGCTGATATATTTTTTTTATACAGCCACCACTATTACATGACAAGCTTTGATTCGCATTAACCATGAATTGTGAGAGCAAGAGGAAGATGATTGAGCCCTTGATATTTCTTCAACGTCTAGAAAAATCAGAATAAGAGAAAACCACCTATTAGGGCACTCTCCACAAAATAGGGCACTTAAAGTTTACAAATAAAGGGGGATTACAACTCATTTTATCTGAACCATTGTTTCTGCTACGTATCCCCAGCACACTGCAATCTCAACAGAAGCCAAACGGCGTTATGTAGTGTTTAACGGAAGGTACCAAAATAAATCCGTTTAAAAAGTTTGGGTACCAAATTGAACATTGTTAAAGTTCGGGTATCAAATTGAACTTTCCGAAAAAGTTGGGGTACCAAATATGTATTTATACCTTAATGTTACTATGGAACAGTAAAGGGATTGATTGAACAACATGAACTGAGTTAAGTAAGACATAACATGTTAATTAGAAATGTCTAGATGGATTTGAACAAATAAATCATCCACTGAATTTGGGTTGGGTTAAAAAAGAAATAGTTTTTTTAAATGTTGGTTTAATTGCAGGGTGTGTGTTTAAATTATAAAGTGAATTCGAGAGTGAGTAAATAAATATTTAAACTTAGTAAATTAGATTATTTAAATACATATATTACAGTAAATGTATATTTAAGTTTATATTTTGATATTGAGAATTTGATGTAGATTTATAAAATTTTAAAAGTCATTACAATATAAAATATTAGAAATAATATAATTAAAGTATACAATATTATGAGTGTTGATAATTTTGAATAATTATGATAATATGAGATATAATATATATATATATATATGAGTTATGTATAACATAATATATTTTTTATATATATAATAGAATATAAAGTAAACGAATTTAAGTGATTTTTTCTAAAAATAAAATTATAAAATTATTGATTTGAAAATTTTTCAGAATTTTTCTTTTATAAATACGGACTTAAAATTGAACGGGTGTGGAGATAAGAAAAATGTAATGTAATGGTTTAAAGTTTGTATTGTCATATTATTATAATCAGAAAGTTAACCGTTAACAACAGCAGTGAAATGTTTTTATCGGCAAGAGCAAAGTTTTTGATTTGGATTTGGTCTTAGCCCATACTTAAGACTGGAAAATGAAATGAAAACAAAAACAAGAAAATGACCTGACAAAGAAAACACGATGAAAAGTGGTCTCTAATATGTCATGGGCCAGAGAAAATGATAAAGAATGAAAACAAAAATCTACATTATGAGATGACATTTTTATATTTTTTATTTTTTACGCTGTATTTCTTAAGCTGATATTATTTGAGATAATAGCAAATATTAAATATAGACAATTTTGTTATTATTATTATTTGAATTTTAATTCACCACAATACTGAAGATTGGTTCTTCCACAAAATGCATCACGTTGATGTGTTATTGTTTATATAACTAAATATTGATGATAAAAAAAATTACAAATTAGTTATTCACTTACAGATTTGTATAGTTTTATATAATTTGTTTTTCAAATATTTAAAAAGGAGTTAGTGGTAAACATTTATTCCTTTTGTTCTTACATAAAAAAGTGTTTTATTCTTAAAAATAAATTAAAGAAACTCACTCAATCTTCTTGCTTAATATATTTTTGAAAAAATACTTAATTACAGAAATACCTAATGCAATATTGATACCTGCGTGTTAGTTATATCTCATGCAAAACAATTAAATGAATCAGTAAATAAGTTAGTTGGAACATGTGAACATGACATGCAAAAGAGTTTCACAATTTTCTTACTACTCTTAGTAATTGTTTATTTACAATACGATTATTAGAATGTTTTATTTGTAAATCTTTCACATTTCAAAATTAGTCTCCAAAAAGTAGGAGGAATTATTTATATATTTTCTCATTGAGAGTTTTTCTTATAACCTCTAAAACAACTTTTGTATATACTCACAAATGTTTTTTTTTTTTATTTAACCATAAATGGCATCAAATACTTTAGTTTGATGTTATGGAGAGATTAATAGATAGCTAAAAGTTATTTTTGTGTTGAAAGTCAAAAGTTATTATAGCAATAATACTTATAATACAATTTTAATCAATAAAATATTTTAGGGTTGATATTCTATAATTATGACTTGGGAACAATATCAACTATGATGATATCAAAATTATCTTCAATATTTATATGGCTAACTTGTGTTTCTTTATATATTTTAGTACAATTTATTTAAATATTATATTTTGATCGGTGTCTTGCTCTCGCAAGTAACATACTTGTAATTCAAGCATTATTTTATTTTTTTATTTAAATTTCTATTACTTGAATTTTAGTTATACATGGTTGGTTGATATAAGTTTAGTATTGATTTTCCTTTACTCACATTTATCTTTATTGTAAATATGGATAACGTTTTTTTTTTTTCAGCGATTGATGGATAATGTGCTACATGGATTTTGTATAAAATAAAATATGTTTTGAATTTTTTTAAAGAATAAATAAAGTGATATTATATTATGATAAATACACGTGTCATGCATGTAGTAATTAACAAGTTGTCGATAGTTTTTGTGTGAATATTACAATAATGAATTTGATGAGATTTCATACTTTACTGATACATTGAGAGTTAGATAGGTAAAAATTTATAACATCAAAATAGAAGTGAGAAGTCCCTCACAGTCAATAAAATACATATAAGATGACCTTGTAATAATAGAATATTTAAAACATATTTATAGCAAAATGTACGATTTTTCTAACTAAATAGATATTATGACATAAATTAGTTTCTAGATTTAAGTTTGATATTTATATTAGTTTCTATATTTTAGCAAATCCATCATTTTATGTGAACACTTGATCTTAATGTAATGAAGTTTGAAACAAGAGCAGAGCACATGATTTTCAAAAACACAAACTAGAATATAGAATTTGAAATATGATTTTATATTTATTATCTTGGTGTTTATATATATATATATATATATATATATATATATATATATATATATATATATATATAAACTTGAGCATTGTAATCAAATATTAAAAATTGTAAAATATTTTAATTTTTCATTTCAATCTCGTTGACCAAAATAAAAGTTAAAAGTAAACAACTTTCATAAAATATACTTATATTTTTATATAAAATATTATGCTTCTCTAATGTGCAAAAATGTCCCATGAAATATATTTAATAAGATTGAATATGTTTTTTTTTACTTAAATTTGAGTGAAAGATGTAATCAGTCTCTTTTTTCTTAAATTTGAATCAATTTACTACTTTATCTTGATGTACGTGTGAATATAATTATTTCAACCAAATTTTATTAAGAACAAAAGTGTATCAAATGGTATAAACAATTCAAATAATATCATGAAACGTTAAAATAAACTTAACAAAATTGGATTAAAATGACTAAATTTAAGTATTTATAAAGTTTGACAACTAGATTGGATCAAAATTTTGAAAATAAACTAATTCATTTTTTTTTTTAAATTTAAGGTACCAAAAATATATTTAACCTTTTTTAATATATTAAAATAAGTATTAATTTAAATTTAGGTTTAATTAATCGTAAGGTACCCAGTTTGGTACTAGTGTGTCAAATTGGTACCCGCTTTTAGAAAAGTGTCAATTGCATCCCAACTTTTGAAAATTGCTTCAATTAGGTCCCTTTCAGAGTTGACTAACGCCGATAGTCAACGTGCCACGTGTCAATCTGTGGTTTTTTTAATTTTTTTTAATTTTTTTTTAATTTAAAAAAATAAAATAAAAATGCCACGTATCAAGTCTCTGTGTGTGACACGTGGCATTGTCAGTGCCACGTGACATTGTAATGCCACGTGTCAGTGTTACTATTAGATGTCATTGTGTTGATTTCGATTTAGTCTCCACATATGTCTTTTTGTTTCAATCTAGTACCTAAGTACGTGTATCTGATTCAATTTTGTCCCAATTTATTTTTAATAATTAAAATATTTTGTAATCCATTTTTTATAAGATTAAAAATAATTAAGTATAAATATTTTTACAAAATTAAGTACTAATATTTATAATGTTTCTCTCAATTTCAGACCAAATTTATTATTTGTATGAATGCTATGCTATTTTTTTTATTAAAAATGACTTAATAAAATGACTTTTACCACTAAATTTTAATATAAATATCAAATACTTAATCTTTTTAAAACTTTTATACTTAATTACTTTTAATTTTATTAAAAAATATTTTAATTATTAAAAATTATTAGGTCAAAATTGAATCAAATACACATAAGTAGGTACTAAATTGAAACGAAAAAACATAAATGGGGACTAGATCGAAATCATCACAATGACATCTGATAGTGACACTGACATGTGGCATTACAATGTCACGTGACATTTTTAATTTTTTTTAAAAAAACATTAAAAAAAATTAAAAAATTAAAAAAAATTAAAATTTTAAAAAAATAAAATAAAAAAAACCACAGATTGACACGTGGCACGTTGACTAACGACGTTAGTCAATTCTGTCTGAAAGGTACCTAATTGAAGCAATTTTCAAAAGTTAGGATGCAATTGACTCTTTTTTAAAAGCGGGTACCAATTTGACACACTAGTACCAAACTGGGTACCTTACGATTAATTAAACCTTAAATTTATCTAAAAAAACACAATTTCAAAAACAGTTTTACGATTTTTATTTTCTTAAGTACTTATCACTTTTATTTTTATTTACAATTCCAAATACAATTTGAATACAATTTTTATTTTTAAATAAAGTGTTAACTCTTTAATAAGTCAATCTTGTTTGTGTTTTCAGAAATAACCAATTTCTAACAAAAAATCTTCTTGACTAATAACTTATATATTTGAAGATCACGAACAAAAAATGTTCACTTTCTAAGGTGCATACTATTAGGAAATAAACCCACTTCAACTTAACGAAGAAAATATGCACGAATTTTCCAAACACCTAAAAGAATATGCTTCATTTTAAGTAAAATTGAAATGCTTTAATTATAAGTTTGACACTAAATTATATTCTGTACGGATTAACTTCACATTAAATTCTAAAGTTTGGAAAGCAATTTATGTAACTAAATTACACGTTTCATTTTCACAAAACTAATTATCATCGGTTAAAACCCAATTGATAATTTATTTTCTATTTTTAGTCTCCAACAATTTTTAAATTTTTTACTCCCAATAACGTTTTATTTTAAAGTGCTATGAAGACCATATACTATCGACAAGAAAAAAAAAACTCGATTGAGGTAAAGGAAATTTATTAAAATTAAAAACAAAATTTAATAATTTTAAAAAATATTTAACATATACATATAAAAATAAAAGAAGTTTGGTTGGAAAGGATATAAAGTCAGAATAAACAAACCTCAGTAGTTTACACAAACTCAATTTGACTGTTTTGTAATTTTAGACAATCATAATTTAAAATTTTAATGAAATATTTTTTTTTCAAAAAGTAATGTTAAGTATATTTTCTGTTCGCTGATAAAAAGAAAAAAAGAAAGAAAAAAATCTGTTTCTTACACAACAAAAAACTATCATACAATAATTTAATTTAATTTAATTTATTTTTTCTTTTCTAATATTAAATCCGCACCCTATATACGCGCTTTATTTCATTTCCCTCTCTTTTATTTATGTTGCTGCAAATCCTAATCCTCTTCTTCCTTTATCACCCTTTCAAATTTTCCCTATTTACCTTCTTCTCAAATTTTCTTCTCTGCATTGTTCTTCTGCAGCGCAAGAACAATGGACAGTGGCGGCCACTACAACCCCCGCACCGTCGAAGAGGTTTTCCGGGACTTCAAGGGCCGCAGGTCTGGCATGATCAAAGCCCTTACCACTGGTCTCTCTCTCACTCTCTATAATTTTCTTTTCTCTTTTCAAATTCTAAGCACTGAACTTAGTTACTGTATTTGACCGTGTCTTTCTTTGTCTTTGCAGATGTTGAGGAGTTTTACCAGCAGTGCGATCCTGGTTAGGGTTTACACTTTTCTTCTCTCTTACGCTCCTTCTCTTCTTGCTTCTTTCTGCGTGTTTTTCACTCTCCAATTGTCGTTCTGTTTTATCGTTCTTTCTCGAACCCTTCTGTGTCCGTTGTTTCTTGACGGTTCGTTACTTGGTCGTTTAACTGCATTGTCTGTGAATATGAAAACTGATTTTTTTTCCTTTTTAAATTTTAGTGGTTTCCGTTGTGCTTTTTGCTTTTACGAAGTGATTGTGTGAACTTTTTGAGCTTGCGATTTGCTTAAATGTCAAATTGAGTTGCTGGTTTAATCCAAGTGGCTCTTTTTTCTTGAAGATGTCCGTGTAGGAAGCACAATTTTAGTGCTTGATGTTTTTTTTTACATTGCTGTTTGGTGGGTGCGGTGCATTGTGGCTTTGATGTGTGGACTTGTTAGACGTTTTTCTTTGGTTTTTATGGACGGGGTTCTTGTCATCCTAGACCCCAAAACTAAGCTGAATCAACTGGATGATTTTGTTTCTTCTGACGTTTTACTATTAGCTAATTTTATGTTCTAAATTCTGATTAATTGAACTGCCTGGATTAGCTTTTCTGGGGTGGGTGGGAGGAGATTCTATTTACACCCTCCTTTTTTTTTATTATTTATACAGCCCTTTTGCGTTTTTTGTATTTTTTTGTGACAAAAATACTCTTATGGGAAACTAAGTTCCATAACATACAATGGTTTTCAATTTTTTTCCTGAAAATAAAACGTTTCATTTTGATGAATCAATACAATAAGTAAAGAAGCTAATTGTGATTTACAATACTTGCAAGTTATAACATATAAGAATGGGACTCCACTATTATTCTATAATATTCTAATAACTTTTTGTGTTGTTTTAATATTCATTCATTTTAGCTAAATACTCTTACGTCAAGATTTCCCACATTGACATTGTACATGTTATGCTTGGCCAAAGTTCATTCTTCATACTAAAGATCACTATGTAAGTCTAATATTGAAATAATTAAGAGGCGATGACCAAATATACAAATTTTTGAATTCTAGATCTACCAAAAGCAAATACATGCTGGAGAGTCTCTCAAAAGCTCCATGGGAAGAATATGTGAGATCCTCCTCCTGGACCACCTTGAGAGCCTTCTCTCATGTTGGTGTCATCATCTGATTTTGCGACTAATATCTTTGATTCTTCTTAAAGATTACAACCCATTTCTCCTCCTCTAAGTTGTTGTCCACCAAGTTTACTGTTGGTGGAGCCATTCTCCCGGTGCTTTCCCCAACTAAGGTTAGATGTGATGGTGGGCAGACAATAGATAACATGGTTTTCGCAGTAAGTTGAGTAGGAGGTACAGTTCTAGAATTCTTTTGAAAGAAGTTGAGTTCGGTAGATGATGAAGAAGAAGAAGAATCTGATAAGTTGACTATCTCGACTAATGCATTGGTATGGTAGTATCGTGTTGTTGACTGTGTCAGTATGATAAAATATTTAAGTCCTTGGTTGGGCATGAGGATCATACATTGACACATTGTGGAATCGAAGGTGGCCCACAAAATGATCTTCATCCATGAAAGCTTCATGTGCCCACCAATCTTCAAAGGCACTAATCCATGTGTGCGTGCGAGGTTGTGGATACACCATATGACAGAAAAATGTTATGTATGGAGAGAGTTTCCCACTCTTAAGTCACAAACACAAGACCTTTCACATGCTTACAAACCATATCATTCATTTCTAAAAGTTATCACAATCTCTCCTTTTTCCTTGTCGCATTGTTTACAAATTTGCTTGTGTTCTTACCTTATCATAACTCGGATCCGCTCTTACTAAGACTTCCAGAACTCCCATAACTTAGTGGACTTACTTCATTTAAGTGAACGACTGTCTTGAGTGTGTACTATCCTGGGTCCTAGAGTGGGCTCTCACCTACCAATGACGAATTGTATCTACTATTGTGGTTCTCAAGCTGGCTTTCTGATCTTTCATCACCACACTTGCCAAAGAAACCTTACAATCATCTCTTTGGTACCGACTACAATTATTCTTTGCTTTGAGAATATCTTCTTCAGTGACATAATTCTCTTGATAGGATTAATTTTCCAGGATTTGTGAGATCTTTAGTCAAACAGTATAAGACAGAGGGTCACCGTAATTATTTCACAATACAGAGCCACTCCTCTCATTGCACGTTCTTCTTCCCATGTGGCCTCTTCCATCATAGCAATTACATGACTGAAACTTTACATGCATGATCCTTTCTGTAATCATTCGTAAAGTCTTACGAAAGTTGTTTCTTTATCAATTTCATGCATAATGTACTCTAGTCTATGGTCTTGAAATCTATGCATAAGTTGTTTGAAGTTATTAAGTCTTTTAATAAAATTCACACTTTAATTTGGGATCACCATTTTGGAATGATAACTTGTCATTGGAAGACACTTATGTTCTCTTGAAACAATCGAGTATTCCGTTCATTCTTACTTTCATACATGTTTTGGAAATGCAGTCCATTTCAAGGCAGAGGTATAATTACATGAACAAGGATATTTAATACACTTTAGCACTTAGTCCATCATTCATTAATGATTTTAAACATTCATAACTATTCATGATCATTCAATTGGTTTCATAAACCTTTAGACATAATTCATTATATGTAATCTATTAAACAAAGTCACAATCAATTTAAACATGATCCATTCACCTAATGAATTTGACAATTGGTTAATCTGAGTATGGAGTGAATAAAGATTTTGGTTTACTTCTATTTATTACTTTGGGATAATGAGAAATCTGAAGAGCTGGATTTTATATTTCTGTTTTTCTTTCAACAAGTGAGACTAATTTCCTAACATGTGTTGATTTTAATAGCTATGGCTAATTATATTTTTTTGTTGTTTTCTTTCTTACTTCGTTTGCAGCTTGGTTGTCTCTTTCATCTCGAGTTAAAATTAAATGTGGATTTCTTTTCATTTTATTCTATCATTTAGTACTTTTCAAGTGTTTGAAAAATCTAACTTGCAATCTCTGGTTTATCTATTAAGCTTAATTGTAAAATTTATTGATGCTTTACTTTTGTTTTCCTGTTTACATCAGAAAAGGAGAACCTATGTCTATATGGATTCCCCAATGAACAATGGGAAGTTAACTTGCCAGCTGAAGAAGTTCCTCCAGAACTTCCCGAGCCTGCATTGGGCATAAACTTTGCTAGGGATGGGATGCAAGAAAAGGACTGGTTATCTTTAGTTGCTGTTCACAGTGATGCATGGTTACAGTCAGTGGCTTTCTACTTTGGAGCGAGATTTGGTTTTGATAAAGCTGACAGGTATAATAGTTCTTTTCTCCAATCTTTTATCTCGTTATTCTCTATGCAATTATTTCGGATATTGGATTAGAACATGTTTGGAATGCATGCCAGTAGCTTTTACTTCTGAACTTATGCTTATGTGGAAGTATTATTGACTTATTTGTCTGCATAATGTATTCAGTTGAGATTTAGTTAGCGGAAAAGTATTGCAACGTAGACTTTTCATTTTTATCTGTGCAGTATTTAATATTTTCTGATGATTTGTTTGACTTAATAAAATATGATGCCTGAATAGTTTATCTGGAAAGATTTTCGGTCAACACAGACCATCGTCAGCATGAAATTAATATATCTGTCTTATGCTTATAGGTTAGAGCTATGTTTTATTTATGCAATTGCGACAAAAAAGCGCAGCTTAAAAAAGCTCAAGGAAGACGCATTTCTTATGCCCTGTGTCATTTACTGTCTTTCCTTTGCTTATAATACTGGACCAAAATGGTTTAGGCTATTTAACTATTGCATGAACAATTCTGTGTTTTTCTGCCTATGTTTTCGTGTGCACTCATCTGGAAAGAATGTCATTAAGAATTTGACTTTAAGATTCTAAACTTTTCTTTGTGGAAAAAAGAGAGTTTGGCACTTTGCATTGTTTCCATGGATTTACATGACAAGCTGATGGCAATAAAATTCCCATGTAATGCATGGGTTTATATGCCCCTCGTGACTAGTTAGCAATACAATACATGTATGTGTTGGAATACATAATTCATTCAAAGCAAGTATACTTGTTATTTGTATCCTGACCATTGATTACGTGTAATTCTTTGTGTAGGAAACGCCTGTTCACTATGATTAATGATCTGCCTACTATATTCGAGGTCGTAACTGGATCTGCAATGAAACAGGCAAAGGAGAAGTCGTCAGACCGCAACAGCAGCAAATCAAAGTCCGGTTCAAAGGTAAGTAAAATATCCTGTTACTTCTGCTCATGTTTGAGTTTTCTGTTTTCTTGACCATTTTTAGTATCATAATTGCACTGTTTATTTTAACTACTTTGTCACTGTTGAGCTTTATGGTCTGAATAGAAGTAGTAAATGTCTTATTATCATAATATATGAATATAATTTCTAAATTGTCATTTTCACATTATTGTCTGCTATATGGATCAAAATAAAAATAGCGAGGATCTGAGTCTGTGAAGTATGTAAAGCAAGAAGTGAAGGAGGAGGAAGTATTGGACGAAGAAGAAGACGAGGAACATGGGGAGACCTTGTGTGGTGCTTGTGGGGAGAACTACGCATCCGATGAGTTCTGGATTTGTTGCGACATATGCGAGAAGTGGTTTCATGGCAAGTGTGTGAAGATCACTCCTGCCCGGGCTGAGCACATTAAACACTACAAGTGCCCCTCATGCAGCAACAAGAGAGCAAAACCTTGATATCATATATATAATAGGGTTATGGGGTAGGTATCAGACCCCTGTAAATCATGCTGGACTGCTAACTTGTTAGTTCCTTAGGCATTCTGCATTGTACCCTGTTGGTGCATCGTAGGTATTCACTAGTTTGGTCTCTAGTCAACTCAATGTGGATATAATTATTCAACATTTGATAGTTTTCTGCTTCTGAACTTCTATAACCTGTTCCCCTTCATTGGGATATGTCTGTTCTTATTACCTTACAACATATGTGCAGCAGCTTCATTTGTGCTTGTTATGTGTTTTCATTTTTCTTTTGCATCTGCTAGCATTATCCACTACAGCTTCGGAGAAACTACCCAAGTTTATGAATTTAATAGACAAAATTTAAGGTGTGCATTTAGTGCTTTTGCTATCACTAGAATGAAGGGTGGAATTTGTCAAATGAAAGATGACATGAAAGAAATGTTCCAGACTAATGGATTCCTCTTCATAACAATGTTTTCAATGCACCAGATCTTGTTACCCTTCTGAATAAGACACTAAGGATTAGTATTAGAAGTCTGATGCTCAGTGCTGTGGCCAACAATGGCACCATGGCAGTAGGGGAAGGCAGGCTCAGCGAGAACGACGAAATTAAGGGGACATGCAAGAGTATGCTTGATTCTGGGCATTTTCTTTCTGCAGTCTTGTTATATCTACTTCCACTCCTATAATATATAAAAATGATTAATGTACTCCTGACATAGTACTTTATAATACATTCGAAATTATACTTTCAAATACATATTCTGAAATAAATTATTTTGGATTGATTATACTGTTATTTTGTAGATGAAAAAAATTCTAAAATATATGATCAGTGCGCTTGAGAGAACAAAGTACGAAGTTTGAGAAAGAAAAGTCCGTTATTATGTTTATTTTAAGGCTATCTCGTGTTTAAGATGTGAACTTAAATCAAATTATTTTTAGAAAACTTTTGATATAAAGAAGTGACTTATTTTGTGTAACTAAATTTGCGAGAAAGTTGCCCATGATTAAATTGGTACAGTTTATTTCAAATTGTTTACTTATTGTAAGTTGTGACGTCATAACCAGAAATAATTTAAATGCTTCTAAGGCGTGTATAATTGCATTGACCTCATAATCAGTGCTGGTCTGATAAACTTGTGGTTTCACAATATATTTTCCAGAAGCATATCTGCATATTTGTTCATTATCTTTTGACAAGTATTTATTTTTCTTCCTTTTTAGGATGGCTCCCCATCCTGATTCGCATTCATCACATTCAAGTACTAAATAATCTGAATCTAATGGTAATTGTAGGGTAGGTAATTTATTTACCTTTTGTTTTATGTTTTGAACCAATTTTATATCTTCAGAATTGAACTTTCTTTCTCCTTTTAAAGAAGTTTTATTGTACAAAGGAGCAATATATTTTCCCAAATCTGGGATAAAACCCCTGGCATAATTTAAAAGTCCTAAAAAAGATCTTAGGGTTTTTATGTCTTCCATTTTATCAGGAAAGTCTTGAATTTTCTTAGAAATGTGAGGTTGGAGTTTTATGGTTCCATTACCTATTTCTGTTCCAAGGAATTCTATGAAATTTTTACAAATTTCCATTTTTCCTTTTGATATAATTAAGCCATATTTTTCAAGTTTGTATAATACTTGTTTTAGGTGGAGATAATGATCTTCTTTTGTTTTGGAAAAAACTAGTAT
>Ga0209589_1002634_pt1 | contig 31257 bp, 24 predicted proteins | sample CowpeawhiteBW_FD_187525 | JGI IMG/M metagenome (GOLD analysis project Ga0209589, IMG submission 187525) | Root nodule microbial communities of legume samples collected from California USA - Cow pea white BW (SPAdes) (version 2) | ecosystem: Host-associated > Plants > Roots > Nodule | place: USA...
ATATATATATATATATATATATATATATATATAAGATTATGATCTTAAGGATACATCTTATGTTTTATAAAAAAATTTGAGTACTATATACTAATAATGATTAAATTAATTATCTTAGACAAGGATAAATGATCCAAATCTTTAGGTTGGATTATGATCCATATTTTTTTGTCTAGAAGCCATGTTTAGGCTTTACATGTCTTGAATTCCTTGTTTTAGCCTTTCAATTTTGCTATTTTCTTTGTGTGGTGATTTGCGCATATAATTCAGTTTGTGGTGCAATAATTTTGCTTCTAAATGAACACTTTTTCTCTCTTGGAACCTTGGAAATGTACCTTCAAGTCTAGATAACCTTGGTTATCTTAATGTCCAATGAGAATTTTCCTTGTATTTGCTTAATTACCTGATCACCAATTCTTAATTCTCTTTTGCTTTATAGTGCTTTTAATTTTCTGTTTTGAGTTCACACTTGTTAATTAGTTTTTGACAAGTTCTTTAGAGTTAAGATTCCTTTGTGTTTGTTTCAACTTCTTACTCTATTATTTTTTTCATTTAAGTTTTCATTCTACTATTTTACTTCTTGTTTTTAAATTACAAACTATATGATGAAGCATTGGTAGTGCTCATTTCATTTTTGTGCCAAAAGTGTTATTGTAAAAAGTGTTAATAGAAAGAAAAAGAGCACAAAAAGAACAAAAGAAAAGTGCCAAAAATAATTACACAAAAAGAGTAAAAGAAAATGGCAAATTAGTGCACTAGAATCACTATTATCATTTGTCTTTTGAAATGTTTTGTGTGCCTTAACCTTGATGTTTTCAAATCTAGAAAATATTACACATGTACGTCTTGGCTTTGAGCTTGTTGAGTGTCTTAGTGCACCAAAAGTATCCGGCCTTGAAGAGATAAAAAGCAACTCTTGAATTCTAGATTGTTTTTGGTTTTTATAATCCATTCTAACACCTTTCTTTAGGTAAATCATTTTGTGTGCTTCTCTTATTTATTTACCTTATTTTTAGCTTCTCATTAATTTGTTATTCTTTATGTATGTTTCACTTATTCAATCCTTGAGTTTATCATTTCTTTAATTGAGTTTTTCTTGTTTTCTTCCTTGGTTTCTTTTGGTTTTGGTGTTACATTTTGGTGGAGGGCTTTCTTTGGAGGTGGACCAATTACTCACGGTAGCATCTTAGGAGGTGGAAGTCAAAGTGGAACTCCAAGCTATAAGTGAAATTCACAAAGGGAAAGCAAAACAAACACTTGAGTGAGCTAAAAGAAAAGGAGTGGAGTGAAACACTTGAAGATAACTTGATTTGCATTTCATTTGATTGTATTACTTTGAGTTGTATTTATTTATTTATTTGCTTTACTTGTGTAACTTGGACTAATTAAGTGTCTTGGGGGAGTCTTAGGTGTTCTCTCATCTCTTAATTACAACCATTTTCATATAGTACAAACGTTTGTAGATGGTGAGTGTGTCTTGCAACATTAAGCCTCACCATTAGGCCACTTAGTTTAGATTTCAATTCTTGTTATGCCTAATTTGTTTTAAGTAGCTAAGTGTGTGTCTTAATTCTATTTTACAAGTTTTGTACAAAGCTCTTTGACGTGGTTCTTCCTAGTAGCCACTTTGACGTTTCTATAGTCAATATAGACTTTTGATTTGTTGGAAACTCTTATAGGAACTAAGTCATTCTCCTAATTATGCATAATAGTAATCCCAAGCTTCTTAAGAACACTTGAACTAGTGAAACCCATTCACTAACTAAAATGGGATAGATGATCCCAGTTGCCAGTAGCTTGGTTAACTTCTTTTTTATGATGTCCAATATGGTAGGATCAAGCCTTCTTTATTGTTGTCTAATCACTTTAGACACATCCTCCAAAAGAATTTTGTGCATACATATAGCTAGACTAATTCTAAAAATTATAACTGAGGGATAGCCAATTGTTTTCTTATGCACCTTTCAAATATTCAGCAAATCCTTTCCTTGATTCTTAAGAAGGTTACTAAAAATGATGACTAGAAGCCATTTATCATTATCTAGGAAGGTATACTTCAAGCGGTCTAGCAAAGGCATAAGCTCAATTATTGTGGTTATGATGTAAATTGTAATGGACTAGCAAATAATATAAGTTCTATAAAATAGAAAGTTTAGGTTTGGTAGACAGTGATGTAAAGTTATATGGTATAGGTTTGTTAAACTTTATTGAAAGGTTAGACTTTAGTGGAATATTTGACTCTACTATAATATTAGACATTAATGGAATCTTAAGTACTAAAGGAAAGTTACACGACACAGGTTGGGCAGACATTGGTGAAAGGTTGGATGGAATTATAATGTTATCATAAAGTAGTGTTAAACCAGCATCAACACTTGTAATGAAAGATAAGACAGAAGATATAATAGTATTCATTTCTTCACAAATGGCACATTTGCCATCATCATATATGCAACATGTAAGTTCGTCATCCAAATTTGAAACTATAACAATTGAGAAAATTCATTATCTACATCTAAATCTACTCTTACATACTTTTGTACACACAACATAAAGGATGAAATGGTCCTTGACTAGATATTTCATGACTTCAAAAACATTGAAATGAATTGTTTCATTCTAAATTCTATATACAATGTGTCTGTATGAATATGAATCTTCACCCTTGCAATCATCAAGAATGGTCTATCTAGAATTAGCGTAGACCTACACATCGAATTTTAATCTTGCATATCAATAATGTAGAAATCAACTAGAAAAATAATTTGTTTGAGTTTTACCGACACATACTTGATCACTCTTAAAGATTGAATTGTGCTTATGTTTTTCAATTGAATGAGTACATTGGTTGGCTTCAAATATGCCAAGTGTATATAATTTTGTAAACAATTGATGGCATCATATTAATGGAGTTCAACAATACATCAGCAATTGTCAATTCTTCAATTGTGTAAGGTATGGAGAAAATGCCTCAATCATCACATTTTTGGGATAGGTAAGGAGAAAATGCCTAGACCATAGAATATTTCTTTATTCTCTTTGAATATTCTACAATCCAAGCATCACCCAAAAATAATGTGAGACAAAATTTATAAGTTAGAAAAGTCATAGAGTTATTAACCACCATATGTCATTTTCCTGAGAGTAAAAATAGTTATAATTACTTCACATGACTTTCAACTAATTCATGCACCAAATGTGTTACTTGGAGATGTAATGGTGAGTTTTTTCTTTATCTATAGAGTTGTCATGTGTCTTTCTCTAATTTTAAATAATCACTCATGTGAGAATTAATTAGAAGTCAAATAAATGTTAAACATATAATTAGTTTAGTTAACTTCTTACATTTGTGTTTTCTAAGTTTTTCAAACACTTGAGAAGTCCATTTTCTTCTTTAAAATTGTGACACTCTCCTTAAAAAAAAAAAGTCAACCCCTTTTGGAAATTCACTTTTGATTCAAATGGCAAATTTTTAAGCACAATTCATTTAAGATTAATTACAAAGGTGATGTGTTTTATCTATTTATAAATTACAATCCATTTTTAACTTTCTTTTGCAAAATATTCTTGTTTTCCATATATTTTTCTTAGATTTTTGGTGGGTAGGAGTTTGAGTCATTGTTGGACACACTTCCCCAAGCTTCATCTTTTTCAACACTTATATTGAGTTGATTAAGATTCTCTCGACCTTCTAAAATTCACATCACAAGTCATTATGTAAAACCCCATACAAAATAGAGTTATTATTCCACAAAGCCAATATTCTTTTCTTTTCGAATTTCATGATGACTAAATTTCACAAATCTACTCTTAATACTAACTCCTATAATTATTCCCAAATACACACAAGTAAAATTTCCTGAAGGTATTATAATTATTTCAAAAGGTTAGTTTTACTCTACTAGTAATTCTCATATTACGTAAGATTTTTCTTGCAAATTTGTTAAAATAATTTATAAGAAACGACTTTTTTCTGTCATTTTTTCTAAGAATCTTAATTGACATATAATTCTTTCGTAGGTAATTATTTTCTACAAAATTATAAAATTTGTAGATATTTCCTACAAAATTTGTTACAAAAAGTGTTTTATACAAAATATTTTGCAAAAATATTCATAACAATTTCTTGCAAATTTACTTTTACAGCAAAATTTGTAAGTATTTCCTACAAAAGAAAATTCAAAACAAAATTGACAGAAAATATGCATTTTTCTAGTAGTGTCTAATTATCACTACCTCACCAAGTATGAAAGTATTTTGCCACTAAAAACATCCTTTGAAAGTCTTACTCAGATATCTATCATTTAAAATTCAATTCCCATCAACGCTAGAAGTTCTAATACATCCAGAAGTCATCTTAACAATGTCAAAAACTTACAAGAAAATCTACCAAAATTCCTTCCAAAGTTTGAATTCATTACAATAAAATAAATTACAATGCAATTTGCAAATACTAGAATTACTCATATATAAAACTTAAAAGTATAAAATCATTAACTTAATTAAACATTAATGATTGTTATATATAAATCCTAATAGGCATGTTAACAAGAAACAAACGACATCATAACCCTAAAACCATGAAAACTTTTTTCTTTAATTTTAATCTAATTGACTCAACCGTTCATCCCTTATGAAGGTTACTTCAAGACTACCTATTCTACCTCTTCATAATATTGTAGAACAAGCTTTATAAAATTTCCATAGCTGGATTTCCAGAGCAAAATTTCCAAAACTCGTGAAATAAATTCCAAAACAAGCTTTCCAAAAAATTTTGGAACGAACTTTTCAACACTATATAATACCTTCAGGAACAAACTTTATGAATCAAGTTTCTCTTCTTCCTCCTCTCAAAATGCAATGGAGAACGGAGGTGTAATTAAAGACAGTAATGGCAACAATGGTTGCAACGACAACAGTAAAGGTAGCACGGTGCAACAAGAGTATTTCAATCTTTTGTTAGTATGCGAGTGCAAATAGTAATCATAACGTTACAGGAAGAAAAAGCCTAGGTAGGATTTAATATAAGAAATACAGAAACCAGAAACCAAAGATGGTAAGGAAGAGGATTTTGAAATGTCTCCGTTGACAATTTTTCTTCTTACTCTTAATTTTTTAAATTATTGAAGCAATTTGTAAAACTAAACATAAAACCCAAACAAACAGTTTGGCACACTGAAATGCAACAGGGGCAACTTCGAATCTCTACTCATTTATGTGCACTCAGAAGTTCAAAAAGTACAATGCTCACATCAGCATTTGCCCACAAACTTTATTTGGGAGATGCTGAATTGGAAGGATGAACTATTGAAATTCTTAAATAAAAATAAGTAATGTGTTAATGCTGTGTTCATTTAAGAACCTCGCATCGATTGGTGGGTTGTGGAGCATAAAAATGGTGAGAACCGACAATTACATGTACACCGTTACAAGTCATGCATGATGTTTCAAAAACACTCTTTTAGGTGTGCTGGAAAAAAAAAATATATCATTATACATAGAATTCAACATCATCATCACACGTGATTAAGCTAATGACATAAATTTACACTTCCAATGGCTTCGATTTGTTACAGATATACTTTACTCTGGAACCTTGATTAACCGGGACCTGTAAATTGAATCAAAATAGTCAGTTTCACAAGTATAATCGATTTAAGAGCTTTAAAGAACAGATAACCAGCGCGAATACAATACATGACAGATAATTATCTAACATTGGCTTTGCCTTTGCCTTTAACAGCCGTACAACGTTCTCAACAAATGCAAGAATCGCAGTCCATGCCCAAAGGGTCAGATGTCTGCAATCTCTAACCTTGATTTCTCCAACTTTTCAACGACATCATGAATTGCAAATACTGTCATTTTCTTTACCTGTTTCAAAATCAGCAATCAAGGGGAAAAGTTACACAAAATCACAGTGCAAACTGTTGATATGACTATTATTCAGTGAAATATCAGTCTAATGACACATTACATCAGTAAAGAGCAAGGTTAGTTGCAAAAGGATATATCAGACTTGGTATTAATGATGAATATTGTCGAGATCATTCTCACATTAGCAACACATTTTGATTGGGAATTGCAATAGTTTGATGCAAAAAATGCCTTTAACATGAACAACTAGAAGAAGAAGTCTATACGAAGATTCCTCCTAATTTTAGGTCTGTTTACGTATGTATAGGTTGAAGAAAGCCTTATGCCCAAGCAATCCCCTCACACTTGGTTTGAGAAACTTACTGAGGGTGTAATGTCCTTGGGGGGAACCAACAAACTCAAGGTTACCACACCCCATATCTCAACATGAGAAATTGACCTTGAAAGAAAAGCTTCTAGCTCAATTCAAGACGAAAGATCTCAAAAAATTAAGGCACTTCCTTGGAATATAAGTTGCCCACTCAAAAAAAAAATACATCTTTATCTTTCAAAGAAAATATGTTCTAGATCCTAACATGAAATAGGGAAAATTGATTGTAAGGCCACTAGAGTTCCAACAGAAAAGAATCATAGAACTAGGATTGATGAAGAAAGCTCTGCATTAAATACGGGCCCATCTAAGAGGCTTGTAGGGAAACTCATTTACTTAGCCCACCAGACCAAACATAGCTTATGCTAGGACTGTGATAGATCAATTCATGCATGATCCAAGCAAGTGATACTTAGATGATATGAGTATAATCCTTCGATATTTGAAGACAAGTCTTAGAAGGGGATTGTTGTTCAAGAAAGATAGAAATGTGAATTGATGAGAAGTAAGAAACAATATTGTCAATCCCAAGGAAGAAAAGGGGGATAAAAAATTGTAACTCAGGACTGTAACTCAACTCATGAGAGTTACAAATATTCGAAAAATAATATTCATAAACATGTGCATCCATTAAAAATAATATAGATGATAAAAATAACTCATAATAAGAAGTCTTTAAATAATATTCATAAACATGTGCATCCATTAAAAATAATATAGACGATAAAAATAACTCCGATAATAAGAAGTCTTTAGTGTGATCCAATACATAACACAACTAAAAATAGGTCATGATTCATAAAATTATTCATGCATAAAATAACTAATAAATTCATAAATCTTTAATACAAACAAAGTATCCAAGGATATCCTTCATTTTAAAAGGAGGATAATCATCCTTCTCCACCTAATCTTCATTTTCCATCCAATCCAAAGAGATATAGGAGGCTTGTTGGATAGCTAATTTGTCTCACTATTATGAGGCCTGATCTATGCTTTGCAGTTGGAGTGGTTAGTCAATTTATGCAAACTCCATGTCTTGGACATTGGAATGCCATCATCCGTATTTAAGGTATCTCAAGAAGGCTCCAGGACAAGGTTTGCTATATGAAGATAAAGGAAATGTCAAGTCTCCGGGTACTGTGATGCTGATTGGGCAGGCTTCCCTATTGACAGATGCTTTACTATGGAATATTGTGTCTTCCTTGGAGGAAATGTTATCTCTTGGAAAAGTAAGAAGCATCAAATCCAGTGTTTCATGAGAGAATTAAACACATAAATCGACTGCCATTTAGTTTGAGAAAAATTGATGACCAAGGAAATTTGTACCGAGTTCGTTGGGTCAAATGACCAACTTGCGGATGTGTCGACCAAGTCAGGTCAAATGACCAACTTGCGGATGTGTTGACCAAGTCATTAAGGGAACCTCGGATTGAGTTCATTTGTTCCAAGCTTGGTTCATACATTTTGTATGCGCCAGCTTGAGGGGAGTGTTAGAATTATTACTTCTATGTAGTATCATTAACCCTATGTATAGGGTGTAGAGTGTGGGAAACCTCCTACTGTAGTATCTAGTTCTGCACCTAGGGTTCTAGTGCAGTCTCTTAGTCTTCTATGTAACCTAGTATCAGTTTTTCATTATAAATAGAAGAAAGTGAGAGTGCTCCCACAAGCCCACTACTCATTTTTCAGTTTCAATCTCAAGTCAACCTACTACTTAATATATTTCACCCTAATTTCAATGTATGATGGTGGCTTAAATTCAATACCATGTTTGGCAACCAACTCAAGAATCATCCTGAACACTTTACTTTTTGCTACGTTAAATGAAATAGTATTGTCGTAGAGAAATGGAGCAATTTCTTGACATGCCTCCTCCCTCTCACTTTTCTTGAAAATGGCATTGATAGCAGTTTTAGTGCCCCAACATCCTTTGAAGTTCATGTTAGATGATGCTTCACTTGATAAATTCCAACCATTAATATTGTTAGAATAAATAGTCTTAAAAATGATTCATTGAACTGTGTTGGACCTAGTACCTAGGAGCATGCTTTAGATCTAGTTCCTAGGAGCATCTTCTAGAGTTCTCTTCTTTCCTCTCATCCATTGTATCTCATGTACTATAAATATGGAAACCTAAAAGGAGAGAATACACACTCTCACATTCAATCTAAAATCTTCTTCACTTTAATTTCAAGTTGGTGTCAGAGTGGGTCGATCCGCTCTGCCTGTCTTCGTCAAAGGAATTGTCACTTGGTCTGCATTTGTGGAACTTTGGTTCCTTGGCAAGGAGTTTCATGATCATTTGGAAGGAGACGGAAGCTCAGTGCCACAAGATCAAATTCAACAATGGAAGAAAACTGATTTTCAGCTTTGTGCTCTACTTTGGCAATCAGTAGAGCCCAATATTTTGAGTACACTTAGGGCCTTTAAAACATGTCATTCTTTTTGGAAGAAGGCCCAAAATATATTTGCAAATGATATTCAACGCCTCTACAATTCGGCTAACCGACTAGCTTCCTTAAAGCAATCTGACAATGGCATGATAACTTTTATGACTGAAGCTCAATCTGTTGTTGAGGAATTAAAGGTATTCTTAGAAGTTGACTAATTAGAAGAAATTAAAGGAAAGTTGGATAAGTTTTACATGGTTATGATTCTTCAAGCAATGAATCCTGAATTTGATCATATTAGAGATCAAATTCTAACTAGTCAAGAAGTCCTTCTATGGAGAACTTGATAACACGCCCCTTCGTATTCCATTCCTTAAGCATAGAAATGTCCAAGAGAATGTTGAGTCTTTTGCTATGATTTCATCCCTTGGTAAGGGAAGTCGTGGTGCTAGAGGAGGGTGTGGTGGTAGAGGTCGTCCCCAATGCACATATTGTAAAAGAATGGGCCACACTCAAGAGAATTGTTATTCATTACATGGCTTTCCTGGAAAGACAGTCAATATTTCCAAAGCTGAAAGTTCTGAGACAAAGTTCTCTGATGAAGAATATCAAGAATATTTAAAGTTGAAATCCAGCAACCTAGTTCAATCATCTACAACTCCTAGTTTGTCAACGGCCTGCATTTTACAATCTATAGAGTTAAAACCCATGGATTATTGACTCAGGTGCATCTAATCATATTTCTGGTAATATCTCTTTGTTCTCTTCTCTCCCCTTTCCTAAAACATCTCATTTAATTACCCTTGCTAATGGATCCAAAGTAGCTTCCCAAGGAATTGGTCAAGTTTCTCTTTCTCCTTCTTTGAACTTAAAATATGTTCTTTTTGTTCCTAAGTGTCCCTTTAGTCTCATTTCTTTAAGTCAATTAACAAAATCATTAAATTGTTCAGTAACCTTTGATGCCAACTCTTTTGTCATATAGGAACATGGTACGGGTCAGATGATTGGCGAAGGACATGAATCTAGAGATCTTTATTAACTTGGTTCTAGCCCATCAATATCTTGTGTTGCTTCATCTCCTAAATTGCTACATGAATGCTTAGGACATCCTCATTTGACAAAACTAAAGAAGATAGTTCCTAAACTTAATAGTCTCCGAACTTTGGAATGTGAACCATGTCAATTAGGGAAACATGTGAGGTCTTCTTTTCCTAAACATGCTGAATCTAGATGTGATTCTGTTTTTTCTACTATCCATTCTGATATTTGGGGGCCAAGTCGTGTGTCATCTTCTGACTTTAGATATTTTGTTACTTTTATTGATGAGTTTTCTGGATGTACCTGGGTTTATTTAATGAAATATCGTTCTGAACTTTTGTCAATTTTTATATCTTTTTTAAATGAAATACGAAATTAATTTGGAAAAATAATCAAAATTTTAAGAAGCGATAATGCTAAAGAATATTTTTCCTCTTAATTATCTAAGCTCTTAAGCTCACATGGCATTTTGCATCGGTCTACCTGCCCTCATACACCTCAACAAAATGGTATAACTGAAAGGAAGAATAGACATCTAGTTGAAACTGTTCGTACCTTATTGCTTGGTGCAAATATGCCTGTTCATTATTGGGGTGATGCTATCCTAACCGCCTGTTATCTCATTAACGAGATGCTTTCTTCTCTTAAAAATAAAGTTCCTTATTCCATTCTATTTCCAAAAGAGCCTCTCTTTCATATTACTTCACGTGTTTTTGGTTGTGTATGTTTTGTCCATGACATGTCTCCAAGTCTACACAAACTCTCAGCCAGATCCATCAAATGTGTCTTCCTGGGCTATTCTCGTCTTCAAAAAGGATATCAATGTTACTCTCCCGAGACCAAGAAGTATTACATGACTGCCCATGTCACCTTTTTTGAGCAATCTCCTTTCTTCCCTACTACTACTTGTGATTCTAATTTTGTTCAACATGTTCTACCTATTCCATTCATTGAGTCTCCTGCTCCTATAGTCCAAAATATTGTATCAAATCCTACTGAGCCATTGGCACCACCTATTTTCACTTATCAACGCAGGAACCAAATGGCTAGCCCAATACTTCAAGGTGAGTCCTCTTTTGAAGGTGATTCTCCATCATCACTTGGTACCACAACTCCTGATCATGATGATTTGAATTGGCCCATTGCCATCCGCAGAGGTACTCGATCTACTCGAAAACCTCACCCTATTTACAATTTTCTTAGTTATCACAGAGTATCTCCTTCCTATTTTTCTTTCATTTCTTTTGTCTCTTCTATTACTATTCCTAAAACTGTGAAAGAAGCACTTGATCATTCTGGGTGGCGACAAGCCATGATTTCTAAAATGTAGGCTCTTAAACACAACAAAACATGGGAGTTAGTTCCTTTTCCTTCTAGGAAAAAGACAATAGGTTTCCGATGGGTCTATGCCATTAAGGTTGGACCCAACGGTGAAGTTGATTGACTTGAGGCACGATTGGTGACCAAAGGATACACTCAAATCTATGAACTTGATTACAGTGACACTTTTTCACCAGTAGCCAAAATGACTATCGTCAGACTCGTCCTTGCAATGGTAGCCATTCGTCATTGGCCCCTTCATCAACTAGACATTAAAAATGCTTTTTTGCATGGAGATCTTGAAGAGGAAGTTTACATGGAGCAACCTCCTGGGTTTGTTGCTCAGGGGGAGTCTAATTTGGCTTGTAAGTTACGTCGCTCTCTTTACGATCTCAAGCAATCTCCACGTGCTTGGTTTAGGAAATTCAGCAACATTGTTCAAAACTTTGGACTGAAACGCAGTGAGGCAGACCACTCTATTTTCTATTGCCTCACCTCTCCTGGAAAATGTGTCTACTTAATAGTGTACGTCGATGATATAGTGATCACAGGCAATGATGCTGGTAAAATCTCTCAGTTAAAAGAACACTTATGTCATCATTTTCAAACCAAGGATCTTGGAAATCTAAAATATTTTCTGGGCATAGAAGTAGCCCAGTCAAAGGAAGGAGTTGTAATTTCTCAAAGGAAATATGCTCTTGACATCCTTAAAGAGACAGGTATGATTGATTGTAAACCACTGGATTGTCCCATGAATCCAAATCAAAAATTAATGGCAGAATAGGGAGAAGCTTTCTCTGATCCAAAAAGGCACAGAAGACTAGTTGGAAAACTTATTTATCTTACTATTACAAGACCAGTTTTGTCCTTTGCAGTTGGTGTTGTAGTCAATTCATGCATAATCCTTCTATCAATCATTGGAATACTGTCATTCGTATTCTAAGGTATCTTGAAAAAGCTCCAAGACAAGGACTACTTTATGAGGATAAAGGGAATACTCAAGTTTTTGGATATTGTGATGCTGATTAGGCTGGTTCTCCTATGGATAGACGTTCTACCACGGGATATTGTGTTTTGCTTATAGTCTCGTGGAAAAGTAAAAAGCAGAATGTTGTTGCATGATCATCTGCTGAAGCAGAGTATAGAGCAATGGCATCCCTAACATGTGAACTTATATGGGTTAAACAATTTCTAAAAGAAATAGGTTTTTGCAACATTCAACCAATTAAGACGTATTGTGATAATCAAGCTGCTCTCCACATCGCTTCTAATCCAGTGTTTCATGAGAAGACTAAACATATTGAAATTGATTGTCACTTTATTCGAGAAAAATTGATGTCCAAAGAAATCAACACGGAGTCTGTAGGATCAAATAACCAACTAGCAGATGTATTAACAAAATCCTTGAGAGGTCCTCGGATTGAATTTATCTGTTCCAAGCTTGGCACATACAATTTGTATGCTCCAACTTGAGGGGGAGTGTTAGAATAAATAATCTTAAAAATGATTCATTGAACTATGTTTTGGACCTAGTACCTAAGAGCATGCTATAGATCTAGTTCCTAGGAGCATCTTCTAGAGTTCTCTTCTTTCCTCTCATCCATTGTATCTCATGTACTATAAATATGGAAACCTAAAAGGAGAGAATACACACTCTCACATTCACTCTAATATCTTCTTCACTTTAATCTCAAGTAATACTTTCTCATAATATTTACATTTCACATTTCTTATCTTCTCATCAATAGAAACACAATGACTTCATACAAGATCAATCATTGCTCCAATTCCACTTCCTCTTTTAGGAGGATCACCTAAACCACCAATGTCATTTTTTCCTTCAAATTCTAAATAAAATCGAGAAGCAAGGTAGAACATAACGAGCAGAATAACAAAAAAAGTGTGAAGGACAAACGAAGCGATCAAAACAGTGTAGAATAGACAGCAACCACCAGCAGTTGTGTAGGCGAGAGCTAGCAAATGTGAAGGTAACTGTCGAGGTTTGTGAAGACAAGTGTCGCTGATTGGAAAGGCAATCACCGAAAACTATGAAGGAGAACGTCAAGGACTATGAAGGCAAGCGTAGATAACAATTGTAGTGTCAAAAATGGTCATGACTAGTAAAGCTTTTTGTATTATGGGTCTTCTTTGTTTACAATTTGCAATGGCAACCCAAGTAGAAAAAAGGTGATGGGTGTTGGGCTTTTTTCAAGTTGGGTTGGGTCATTTTCCTAGTCAACAATGGATTTTTGAACTCAAGCATCACAGAATCAGAAGGATTGATGTGGCCCATGATCCCATGATTCAATGAGCATCATTGAGTACTTGCTTCAATCCGCACGTACTATTCACCGTCCACATCAGCATGCTACATCCTCCATAATCCCAAGATTGCGAGTTTCTACTTACAATTTAACAACATTGGTGAGAAATGAAATCTAGTTGCAAAGTAAAACGATGAAGCTTAATTCCTAGTTACAATTACGAGACAAGGGGTTTGTGAATTATTGTCGAAAAATATTTTGAATGATCTTAAACTGAAGTGTGAAGAACCTATAACCCTTATTGCGATAAAAATAAAAAAATAAAAAAAAAATCGGCTATTAGTTTTGCTTTCAATTTAATTCAACATGATAGGACAAAATACATTGAGATAGATTGACACTTAAAGAAAGAAAAATTGGATAATGGTCTTCTCGATGCTTTCTACATCCCATCAAGACTTCAGCTTGCATATTTGTTTACAACAGGCCTTAATGGTTTCATGGTCTCAAATGCAATAAAAACTAGGAATGATAAAATATTCATCACAAACTTCAGGGGGAGTGTTGGCTTGTAAAAAGATATTGCTGAGTTTCATGAAGATATTATCAATCTTTGTAACTACTAAATCTAAGATATTGTACAATACTAAAAGAGATATTGTAATCATTATTTTAGGGGTTTATAATTGAACTGATAGAATCAGATTTTTTTTTTCTTATATCTAAACTCTTTTACTAAAGTTGTGATTATGAGTTTGGCCTACGTCCCAACTGAAACAAATGTTATCCAAAGTGCCAAGGCTTTCTCCTATTTCTCTAAAATTTCAGCAATAAACATTTGGGAAAACATCTCTTATTTTTTCACATCAAATCCTTCACAATGAGAATTGGATCTCCGCATCTCCACATACATCTCCACCACATGCTTTTATGATCTTTACAACTCTTACGCATCCAACATGTAAAGCCAAATTGTTAAACTCAACAAATAACCCCACTAAATTCCAAATAAATTTATTTAGACTACGTTGCAATAGAAAAGCATCAATAAACACAATCATTCCATTTAACAGAACATCAAAAACAACAAATTGACACCTTTTCCTCCGCTCAAGTCTATCAAACCGGACACTATATTTAACAAATTATGTGTTAGTAAAGCATAATTTCCAAAGCCATTAAGACTAAAGAACAAAACAAGAGATCCTTTATCTCAAAAATGGAGAAGCAAATAAATGCCAAAATCAAATCACGAAAATTAGTTTGGCGTACCTCCAATTTGTCCTCTGTGGACTTGTGATTTATTGGAAGTGTGCGAAATTCTTCTGTCAACCGAAAACACTCTCCAACATTTTCAGGGGACACAAAATCCAGCGCAACCTTGATACATGACTGCAAAAAGAAAACATAAATCATGGATGCTAACATGGAGTTTATACATTTTGAAGATGAAATAAAATCAATCAAGCGACAAAAGGTTGGCTAGCAACAAGGAATTTCAGTGGTACATAAGATATCAGAGATTTAAACCTCCATGTTGCCATTGTACATAAAGTAAAAATAAAAATTACAATTAAAATCAAAAAGCAATCAAATTTAATGTATCAAAGAACATCCTAGGGATGTAAAACCAGCAGTTTTCACTTCCTGAAAAGTCTTTCTTTGCTGATGAAAGATCTAGGCTTAATTTTAGGTACTAAACAAAGATACTACCATTGAACGTTAGAACCACACCTAAAATAATAACATAGCATTTATACACTTCTGGACAACAAGGATACCTACAAGCCTGCAATAAACAATTTACCTTCAGATTTCTGACTTGGTGAGGACAACCAGCAGGAATAAAAACAGCATCTCCTAACTTCTGAATAAAAGTCCAGGGCTCAATTCCTATAAGAAAGTACAGAACTATAAATTTAGAACCAGCTGAACAACTCTACCAATCAAAATCTGAAAAATCATGTTACTAACCATACTCCTCCTTAAGCTTCTTCTTATGCTCCATAGTCAGATAAAAAGTCTGGTCATGAATGGGGTGAATAACCTACATTTCCAAAGATATGTCATTCAAGAAAAAAATAAAGCATAATGAGTGAGGGAGACTCACGGACTGCTGGATTATCTATAGTTATGTCTGCCAAAGTGAAGTAAATAAAACATGATTATTTGAATAACTAATTAGCATTTTGGACTGGTAATTACAATACCACGTTATTCCCTATATGGTAGGAACTAAGAATTGAAATGCGAAAGAAAAGATATTTTCATTGAATTGAGGGGAAAGAACAATGAATAGGAGAGAAACTGGACTTCTAGGGTTTTCCCTTCATAAGGAGTCAATGCTCAATTAACAATAACGACAAATTTTCCTCTATCTTATCCTTCTTCCCCTATTTATATATAATTAATCTCTAACTAATTCATTAATATTCTAACTATCTGAATCTCTTTATATCCTAACAATGCTCACCGCACATAAAAATCAAACTTGTCCTCAAGGTTGAATTTGAAAACTGTAAGTTCATATTGAAATACTTGAGAATAATACAGAGGAGTTAGAATGAATTTGAAAGAGTTCGTATTCCCCTCTCTTAGAGTCTCATATATAATAGCTTAGGATGCATAGGATACAGTGAATAGAAGAGACTTCTAGAAGACATTTCAAGGAACTAACTCCAGCACAAAAAACACAACACCTAACAATATATCCTATTAAAGTTTATCACTTGATCCAACAAACTCGGTGCAGATTCCTTAGATAACAAATTTTCTCGGATGAAATGGCAATCAATTTCAATGAGCTTAATTCTCTCACGGAACACTGGATTAGAAGCAATGTGGATAGCAACCTAGTTATCACAATACATCTTCATCGGCTGAATGTTACAAAAATCTAATTCTTGTAAGAACTGTTTTACCCATATAAGCTCACTAGTAGGAGATGCTATTGCTCAATATTCAGCTTCAGCATACAAGCAACAATATTTTACTTCTTACTTTTCCAAGAGACTATTTCCTCCAAGCAAAACACAATATCCTTCTACAAAATGCCCATAATGTCATCAAAGTGAACGGCCCAGTACCCAAAATAAACAAACAAAAATAATTTATTTTTATTCTCAACATAACTATTCACAACTATCAATTAGCAGCATTATCTTCACCCAATCCTTTTTGAGGTGCAGATGTAATAAATTTGTTATCAGAAGAAAATAAGGGAATGGAAGAATGTTCATATTAAAAGGGTGCAAAGATACAAATATTACAAACATAACCCAGCAGTAAAAGTATTGACTAGGAACTAAGTTTATAAATGACTCAAGTTGACACGGAATTTAGACAGAAAGCAGGAAAACATTTTACTGATTTACCTGCTTTAAGGGGCAGCAATGGACATGCCTGAACTCTCGGAAATGCTTCTTCAGATATTCTTGCAATTTAGATACATCCTGCCTCCGAAAAATATCCCAGAGAGCACCTTCAGAAGCATCCCCCCCAAACAACAAATCATTTTCTAGTTTTGTGTCCACTTTGTCAACCTCTTTGACTTCTGACTCACATAAAAGACCATCCTCCTTAGCAGTGGCAATCTCATTATTACCAGATTGATGAAACTGATTGACTGCTTTCTGATCACATAATCCACCTTCATGCTCCATGACTTGAACACTATTCTGGTTGTCCAAAGCATTTATGGTAGAAGATGAATTATTAAGCATGTAAGTATTAGTTTCTTCATCATGATCATTACCACATAACTCTCTTTTGTCTTGCTCAAAATGGTTTTCTTTCAACTTCTCAATGGCAGTAAGTTGCTCAGAATTCAATTTCACTTCAGCAATGTGGGTCAAAACATTTACCTAAAACAGCCAAATTATTAAAAATGATATACCAGTTCCTTCATTGATAAGCATTCATTCCCTAACACATTCACACTTACAGCAATAAATACAAAACACTAACAAATATTTGATCATGAACAGCTATGCAACTGACAGATGTATTTTGACCCAATTTACAGATTTTCATTTCCTTAAAAGGACTAACGTGAATGTATGACGATTTCACAAATCATAAAATGTCAGATGTCAGAATATGCACCTCCCAATATAAAACTCCTTAAAATAATAACTTGAAAAGTTCAAATGTCAGAATATAATTTTGAAAATAACAGGACAGCAAAAAAATAAGCAAAAAGAGCGTACTGCATCTGACATGTCACAATGGATCTTAGTAACAGAATCACCACGCCCAAGCTCCGAAGGAAATCCATAAGCAATATAAGACTTTGGCCCCATGTCTGGCTTTAGACAACCATCAGGCAACATCACAGCAAGGTTAAGAGCACCTCTGAGAGGATCAGTATATTCCTTGAAGGGTAAGGATGATATGAACTCAGCACAATGACGAGGCAACTGTTCCTCAAATAAATTAGAAGGTGGCCAATCCTTTAATTTCAAAATTTGAGGCCAGCCAAGCCAATCCATTCTACCTTCTGTATACCCAGTAAAGAATTGGTGGATATTAATTCCCCCCTGCATTTAACCAACAACTCAGATGAAAAATTCAGAAAATCAGCAGCAACAGAATAAACAAGTGAATTTAAAGCAGTGAAGGACACCAATGTACACCAATGTCTTGTGTCCCATATTTTTTAATTTAGTTGTATCTTCCTACCATTACTTTGAAGGACACACATCTCATCAATCATCACTCGTCACCACTTTGGTGAGATAAAGCTTCACCTAACGACCTAGGAAAGGGAACATAAGATAACAAGTATAATGTACGGAAGAAAGTCAATTATAACCAAGGTTTGTATTGTGGGGAGAAGGGTTAGGGTAGAACGTATACATCTTCTGAATAACAATATGCCTATCATTTTCAAAGTAGACTAGATCAAGCATGGGAGATGGCGTCAGGGAAGGATCAGGCTCCACTACAGCATTATCCATTAAAATGGGTCGTCACTAGAATTTCAATAGGTCGTGAGCAACATTAATATACCTAAAGAAGTGTTGGAGAAGCATCCCAAGCTATGGCCGAGTTATCTGGTGGTAATGAAGAAAGATTAACAACGGTGGAAAAGTGATTCCATATGTCGTCATTAGAAAGAATGAGTATAGTATGGAACAGGCTTAAAGAAAGAGATGTCAACAAACACAAAAATACATACAAAGATCAAAAGAAAAACATTGATAACCTTTTTGGGAACAATGATATCCCACAAAAACATTGATAACCTTTTTTGGGAACAATGATATAGAAGAAAGTTTTTCTCGACCAAGTGTGAGGTTATATACAAAACACATGGTACCAAAGGGGCTTAAAACCAACAGCTTTGACAGGATTGTTTCCAAGCTGGGAATGGAAAATACATATTAACCAACTTGAGGGAGAGAGTCAGCAATCATATTTTATTACTTCCATATTTAGCATATGTATAATAGGAAATATCTCTGAATCATAGAGATCTGATGATGTTAGTTTTGTTATTATATTTCCTAAACGAGTCTTCCAAGCTTGTGTGTGTGTGTGTGTGTACATATGTTGTATTCTTAGCAATAAAATCATTCTATTGTACCCCAATATTTGAGACTCAATATCCATTTCTTGAAATTGTTGGGAGAGGCAGCATTAAGCAACAAGGACTTAAAGTTTGTGAGTAATACACAAACCACATCCACAAAATGATTTCTACTTACCACTGTACCACCCTTATTGTGCATTCTGTTTTGTTGACCAACATTCCACCTTGGACTTATATCTCTTTATGACCCAGATGGTAACATCTACAAACTGTTTCTTGTAGTGGAACCATCCACCAAAACTTTATAAATTTTCAGTACTTTCCAAATTATTTCTAGGACACTCAGCACTGATAACTATGGAATTCAGTAATTAACAATTTAAGTGTACCAAAACAACACCCAATCCAGAAAACATGAAGTTACTTAATTCAGCAAACATGTAGGATATTCAACAACATAAATATTGGGACAATTAAATTATTTTACAAATGCCATTTTCAACTGTAGTGGTCCAGTATAAATAAGTAACATCATTAAATTAAATAATCAAGCATAAGTTTAATAAGCTCTCCAAGGTCTAGAAAGTTAAAGACTGAGAAATTAAACAGACCTCACACCAGTCTAAGCAATCAATTGTTTCCACGTCCAAATGTTGACCGCGTTTGGTAGCACTAGCTACATGACGTAATGCTCGCCACATGACAAGTGGTTCCCAGCTTAAACCAGAAGTGCACTCAAGCACATTGCTGACAATGACAGGCTCCCCCTTTTCCCAGTGCCACTGAAAATGATTTAAATCCTTGTCCTGTAGATCTACAGCCTTAGGACAGTATAAATAGTTGTCAGCCATATTATCACGAGAAGCAGCCTTCCTCATATTACTATTCTTAACATCTGTGTTTCTATCCAAACCTAAACATGAACAGAAGCTGTCAGGGGGCTTAAATACATTCTGAATCTTGTATGCCTGCACAAGTTCTTTCCCTTTACAAACTAACTCAGAGATAAAATGTTGACCCAATATACTTCTCAGTTCAAGAAAACCATGGTTGCATTCATTGTTGACTTTTGGACAAGGAATACTACCATTACTTTGGGAATGCCACCCGGATCTTGACCATTCGTGAACCTCAGCCTTAGCACCAGCATTTGATGCATTTTGGTTTTCCGTTTCAATTTCTTTACCACCATGCAAGTAACCACGTCCTTTCCAAATAAAGTCCAACACAATTGGATCTGCTCCACCTACAAGCTGCCCACTACGAAGCTCACGGCAACAGATGAGACAAAGGTCAAAAGAGCATTTTGTGCAGCTTCTGTGGTAATCGAATATTGAAGTTTTGCAGTTGTCACTACATGAGAGTGTTAAGTTAACAACTAAGGAATATGGGATAACTGAGGAATAAAAGATCAGAAATCAGAAAATTCCCAACCAGTACACACGCTCTTGTAAAGAGAAATCTGCCTTAACTATATTTAGCTCGGAGACTGAGAGCCCTGTAGTGCACATCCCAAAAGCAAATTATACAATGCAAAAATATGGATATTGTACTGAACTGACAGGGGTGTGAGATGAGATATAAACTCAAGCTATGCTGCTAAAGTGCAAACAAGAAAAAAAGTTCAAAACATGTAACTGATCCAAGAGAGAGAGAGAGAGAATTAATTCTGATATAAAGAACCAAGACCAGTAAATACTCGCTAGAATAACAAACTAGAAGGGAAACTAGAAAAGTAGGACATGAAACAGTCAGGCAGTTCGAAAGCTAAAAGGTCATCCATGATTGTAAAACAGATAATTCTCTCTTATTACATTCAAACTTCAGTGAATAGAGATCTGTGGCTTCAGGCATCACTTCAAAACAATGATTTAGTTGTGTGTAGCATAATTTGTATGGTAATTTAGCACAAATATACACTAATCAAACCTAGCTTCGCTTCAACATCAATTTAATCTCTTTAAAGAGTAGCATGATTCACACAAGAATAAGCTTAACCAAGTCTCGCACAGGAAAACATAATACCTTGAATCTTAGCTTCTATCTCTTTCTCAATCATCTGTTCTTCATCCAGCTGCCTTAGAAACGGAAGAAGTACTTGCAGCAAATACAAAGAGTGTTCGACCTTCTCGCCCTTATCTCTTGTAGGATTTTTCTTCATTTGCTAGAGTAAACCAAACAGTAACATTTCAGTGCCGAATACAGAAAATCACAGGAAAAAGGCAATGTATAGAAGGGGAGAAAACCTAACATTAATAAGTTGAACAGAGCTCAGGCATGCTTTGCAATTGCAATTACCACGGCACACAGGACATGCCTTAGCAATATCCTCCTCTTTCAAATGAGGATACCTAAACAAGATCAAAAAATGAAAACATTGGTCAAGTAATCATCTTTCATGACAAAACTCCGCAATAACTTCTCATCTCAGGGCATTGATCTCGCAACTGTCTCTATCATTTAAGACTTTTCTCCCAACAATAAGAAACAGTAGCTAGCCGCCCATGCAATATTGTAAACATGACAAGGAAAGGAGAAAAACAAAAAAAGGCAAAGTTATACCAAGCTCGTATACAGAATAGGCAAAGTTTTTTCTTGGTACAGGTCGAGCACCTCACAACACGACCTTTATCGTTTCTCTTACATTGGTGGCATGTTAAGTGCCCCTTTTCACAATACTGTTGATTGAGAAACAGAAACAGACATCAAAAGCAGTGCTTTGTGAAAAGACAAACTCAAACACGCATCCGCATTTGAATGATAAATAATGTCACCTTAGCCCTTTTCTTGATGACTTTCGACATCATCTCTTGTTTACGACCCCTAAGACCATACGGTTTCTCAGCGCCAGACATTTCAAGCTCATCATTTTCATCGTCCTTCTTTCTTTTCCTACTTGGTCTCTGCACAGAAACCCCACCGTCATCGTCAGCAGCATCCAACATTTTCTTCTTTCTTATGTCTTCCTTTTCCTTTTTACTTTTTCTGCCGCGCTTCATTTTCACTCTTTGAACACGACCAGAATCCAAAGACTGTGTTTCTTCGTGACTGGGATTTGGATTTGCATCCACACGAGGATTTGGATTCCCTTGCCCCACTGGAAAGAGACTAGAAGAAGTTTCACACTGTGAACCCTAGCTTTGTTTACCCCGGTTCAGTCCTATGTCATCTCATGACTTTGATGCGCACACGTGGACCCAACCCCTTCGTCCACACGTGCTATATTCTTTTCCGATATTGCTGTTTATTTTTTTTTATCTGCGAAAAACAGCGTATCGGACGTCTCTATAATTTTTTAAATATATGTGATATTATATTAATAATATAATAATAAATGATAATATTATAATAATATTAAATTAATATATATATATATTAAAATTATATTTATTAAAAATAAAGTGAAATATATAAAAATAGATAAAAGAATAATCATTAATAAATAAAGAAAAAATAAAAATATCTAATTTTGTAAAAAATTTGTAAAAATAACTGTCAATTTTTAAAAATTTAATAAATTATTATATTTAAAGGATAAAATCGATATTTTAAAAAATAGACAAAAAAAGATAATATCTTTATATATTGTATTTAGATAGATGACCATTTTGTAAACATTTGTGTTTAGAAAAATAAAATTAAAAAAAGGTAATTATTTTGAATTAAGTAAAAGAGTAGAAAAATAAGTGTGTAACGGTTTGACTAATTTGATTGAAGAGATAAATTGAAATAATATAATATAATATACGTATAATTAAATTATTTTATTTTATAAAGTAATTTTAATTAAATATTAAATTATAACTTTATCATACTACTTTTTATATATTTTTGTTATTATTACATATTATATTATAAATACTAATACTATTTTATCATTTTTATTATTATTTTATTATAAACATCGGTATTATATTTATTTTTTTATTAATTTTAGAGAAAACAAATATGCATAGACGTATATTATCCACTTTTTTTGTAAATAAATAAAAATAATATTATTAAGTAATTTTTTTATTAGAAAATAACATTTTAGAAGTGACAGTGGTTTAAAAATAGTAAGACTCAATTATTTTGTATTTTTGTGGTTTCTATTCCGTGTTTATAATGGTAGAGAAATACAGATTCAAGGTCAAACTTGACCTATTTACCTTTGCAAGAGTTGGGTAAGAGGGTAAGGCCTTTGACATGATCTCTTACCCTGAAGATATGAACATTTAGTAGGTTGTATATTGATGGATGAGGAAAGCTAAGTTTTGATTTAGCGGTTGAGAAATGATATTGGGGTTTAGAATCAACACTTTGAACTGAGGGAGCTTCAAGCACATATTCTTGTGATTGGATGCTATAAGTTTTACAAGAGGAGTTGAGTCCAAGGGTTAGGATAAGGAGCGATATCGGCGTGCATTTTGGTAACAAGGTTTTAGAAGTCAACTTGGTTCTACATACCAGCTATGTTGGAGGCCCGAAGTTTGGAAGGTTCGAGACTAAGACTGAAAAGAGTAGAGACTATGAAGTGTATAAGAAAGGAAAATCTCTGTGGGAAGATAAGATGGGGTCGAGATTTAAGGATTAGTGAAGAAGGGTGATGTTTTCTGAGTAAGGGGGAAATCAGTTTATTGATTAGAAGGAAGTATAGTAGGGGTTTTATATCATATCAACATCAGTAGGAGGTAGTTGGATCTTCTCAGCAACAACAGTAATCCAAGTCAGGAGTGGAAGGGATGTTCTAAGTAATGTGGTTCACACGGGAGAAAGGTTTGACCTTTGACATGAGGTGGAGGGTTTCAAGTACCAAAAGGAGAGACATATTTTTAAGTTTGTTCTTGTGGGAAAGGATAGTTAGTAATGTTCGAGAACAGTGAAGGGGAAAAGGAAAAGAAAAGTTTTGTGTACCTGAAAGGGATTTTGTGATAGCTGATGTTGAAGTGGTTAGCATGAATGATATAAATTCAAAGATACAGGGTTTAAAGGTGGTGCTTAGACTAAGGGTTTGGTTTCACTTGCGATTGTATACCCATGGTTGCCTACAAGAGGGAGTTGGATGTCAATAGGACGGATAAGGTACAGGTAGTAACTCCCTGGTACCCTACTCGCTTGATAAATATCTGCCCCGAACTCATCCCCATATTCATGTGGGTATCCATTATACAGATACCTGAACATTTTTTTAATATCTACGGGTACTCGCAGGTATTTACAAAATAAAATTTCAAAATATTTAATAACATATTTTAATCGTAAATTCAAATAAAATATAATACATAACACATATATTTCAAAAAAAAATCCAAATAACCCATTTAAAAAGTGTTGAATGACAATTTACAAAGAAATGAAATTTTTTTAATAACCCATTCAAATCAGTGTATTAATATTTTAATCATGTTTTTTTTAATTTAAATTAGAGTATAACAGGTACGGGTATCCACGGGTACGAATACTATGATACATGTACTCATCCCGTTAACATGCAAGTATAAAAAATACTCGTACTCGTTACCCGCGAGTATCTATTTCCTACCCATTGCGGGTTTTCTCCGCGGATACCCGCAGGTACGGATTTTTTTGACATCCCTAGTTACGGTTAAGTGGAGATTGCTCGAGTGTGTGGTATGTCTCGTGGTGATCAAAAGATTCAAATTCAAAGTTAATTTGAATTGTTTCTTTTACAAGGTTTAGGACATAATTTCATGGACAAATTGGTTATTTTCCCAATCTCATTCCTATAGGATGTGATACCTAATAAAGTGATGTTCTTTAATTCAAAAAGATAAGACAAAGGTTGCATATCAAGTGTCGATCAAGCTTAAAGGTGGGGGCAGAGTTTCATGTGAATCAGAGTTGTCTAACTAAGGTAAGTGAAGAATAGGCACAAATTATCTCAGTTATGAAAGAGTTTTTAGTCGTGTTCTGAAGCAGGTACTAGAATTTTCACCTAAGAGTGGTGGGGTTCACTATTGTACTGGTATCTAAATCAGAACTAATGTCAATAGTTCCTAAGTAGATGGTTTTTGCTAAGAGTGTGAAGTAAAAGAAGTAGGTGGAGGAGCTGTTAGAGAAGCAGTGGTTTAGACTCAATGTAATCACCGAAATAACTGCATGTTTGGTGGATCTTGTAGGAGAAGTAGTGTATGTCAATTGTTCAAGAGTAGATCTTGGATAACGAAGGAGTGATTATTAGGATGTATGGTTCTAATTAGTGGAGGCAATGTTGAGAGAATGGAATGCTAAGACTATCAATGAAAAAGGGAAGTTCAAAGGGCCTTGCATGTTTTTTTTAAGTTGTGAGGGGGGTTTCTCAAAGGTGGTTGTTTCCTTGTCACAACAAACACAAAAAGATCATCCTTTTAAGTAAAGAAAGAAATGGGATTATGCGTGGATCAGAGTAGTGCAACATAATGGTGGTAGGTTATCTTTCTCAATAGGAAGAGATGCATGAGGATGACTATCTTACTCAAAACTTGGTGGTTGATGCAATAGGGAGTTCTCTAAAGCAACAAAGGTATCATTCTTAGCTGGATTAGTTGAAGGTGTTTAATGATCATCAAGAGATAAAAGTGTGGATTTTCACATAGGAAGTTGGACAGGAGAAGAAAGAGATGATCAGAGCTATGGTTTCAAGTTGGGATGTCAACTTATAAGTGATAGTAGATATGTAATCAAGAAAAGGGTTCAAGTCCTTGGTTTGATGTGGTAAGAGAAAGAGTTGGTGGAGAAGTATAAGAATTTGAGTTGAGAAGTGAAGTTTTGAGGAAATTTCATTAGTGTAGTCACATGACTAGAACTGGTGAGTTTCTCAAAGTGGTTGGGAAAAGGCAAATCGAACATTCCTAGTATAAGATGTATCATAGAGTCGTTAGGTATTAATCAAACCAATGGTTTCAAGCTAAGAAAAGATGTGGTTCTAAGGATATGATGGAAGGATGTTTACAGGTTATTATTTTAAAAGGTGTTAATAGGGTGTCAAAATTTGGTTTGGTCATTGTAACAGTTAACGATTTTAGTTTGGAAGTGGGGTAGTATTGTTATGGACTTTGTTGCCATTGGCCCAAGTCATTAAAGGAAGCATTATGTAATGGGGATGGTGGTGGATAGGGTGACCAAACGTGTTCACTTCTTGTTGGTATATTAGGAGTCATGTGTGATCAAGTTAGTTGAGTGGTACTTCAAGGAGGAGATCAAATGATTTGAAGTGATAACTAACATGCTTAGATTGAGACCTAAGGCTACCCTTGGATTTTGGTAAATCTATAAGAGGTAATGAAAAGCGTATGGAATATGATTTCAATATCTCATATACAATTTGGTTGGGTAGGCATAAAGGATCATTCAAGTGTTAGGTTTGAGGTTGAGAAGTTGCTCGGTAAGTATTCACCAGACCAATCTACGCAATTGAACACTATATCACTTACTGTAGAGGCAATGTTTTCAACTAGTTAAGGTATTGTGGTTGATAAGTCGGATAAGTCTAGGTGGTTGTTATAAGAGAAAATTAGGAGAGCATAATTTTCTTTCTACCTGAGGAGTGAATTTTCGAGAACAAAAATGTTTCTTGTTGGATAGAATATAAAACCCTAAAAAATGGCATTTTAGAAGTGATAGTGATTTAAAAAACAGTGGGACTCGATTATTTTATGATTAAAGGGTTTTAATATAAATAGTTTTGTTATAAATGAGTTTCATTATTTTAAAACACATAATCTCTCTATAAACCATTTTTTTAGAGTTCTCTGAGTTCTTTCTATGAGTTCTTCCTTTCTGCTAGTCTGATTGAAGAACCGAGACCGTAGAATTGATCCTTGCGGTAAGCTATTTAATTTAGATCGATCAGTTTCTTCATTCCTCTAGTTTGTTGGTATGCTTATAAATATTTAATTTTATTATTTTATCTTTTAGGTTTTGTATATATATTTTTTAATTTTAGATTTGTTTCTCACATTTACTTGTGTTATAGGATTGACAAGTGAACCAAATCACATAAGTAATAAAGTGAAAAGTCCAAGTATCATTTCCCAAGAAGACTTGTGCAACATTTGACAACTCTTGCAATTAATAACTCAATTAGACAACAAATTTCATAAAAAATTAAAATAAAACTCTCTTTGTATTTTTATCAAGGATATGATTTGCAACAATATATGAAAAAATATTCACTGAGATTGGGTTTCATGATTCAATTCAAAGAAAAAACACCAAACAATATATTTTTAATTCCTTCTCTAGCATTCACACCTTTTGTAACAAATCTTAATGTCTTATCAATAAGTCTAAACTTGAATAATAAAAACCCTATTTCTTGCAATTTTTATTACAAGTTCGCATTAATGATCAAAATTATGATGTTATAAACGAATAAATGTTCCACATTTATGTCTAGCATGTGAAATCTATTAGTTGTTCTATCCTAATTAGGTTTCCCAAACTATCTTTCTATTAGCAGGTACTCCCACATATGCAATCGATCTAGAATATGCAGTTAAAACAAAAATAGAACACAAGAGTGATGGAAAAGAATTATATTGAACAATGGATTCACAAAGAGTTAATAATACATTACACCCAACCCTCATGAATAAGGGAGTTAGCTACTCCTTAACATTTCGAATACTAGAATAATGATGAATGCCTCCAACCTTCATAATGCGCATCTACCTTATCTCCTTTTAGGTCAAGTGTCCTTCTCACCAAAAGAATTATTTTGCCATAGCTCCCCCAAAAGGGGTTTTATTTACCAGAAGGTTTGTTCCTTTTGACCTTTGTCAAACCCCCTTATTTATAGGCTTATTTGGACTTGGACTAAATTTGTAGCTTTGTACTTGAATTTGTATTGGAGTAATCAACTTTATCAATATCTTTTCTTGTTGATAACTTTGATAGTCAAATTTTGTTGACATTCTTCTTAATTTCTTTGATATTTCCACTTATCTGCAAAATATTAAATATGTAAACCAAATACTTATCTTTTCCAATTTTATTAAATAAAACCCAAAATATTTAAAAAGATAATAATACAATAACAACAAAAGATAAAACTAAAAAAATGAAATAAAACATGATAATGCCAATTATCAACTTGTAACCCCAAATGACCCAAAATAAAAAGAAATTATCGAGTGATTTAAATTTAACACCAACTAATTGTCCATATATACTTTCTAGAGTATTCAAAATTAAATTTGAACAACTCTTAGAAGATGTGACTAAGAAGCATGTCTTAGGCCGAGTGCTTGCATGTAAGTTTTAGGTTAACATACCTTTTTGGTCCCAATTTTCGTCACGATGAAAAGAAGCACAATATCCATATCCCTAATCAAAATGAGGATACTTTTATTTGGCATGGATATTATGGTGGGCATACTGACACATACATCCCATACAGTCAAAACCTATACTACTATGATGTTCACTCTCTTTATTCGTTTGTTATGAAGGAATTCCCAATGCTTGGGGGTATATTGGTCTAGCATTCTGATTTATAATCCATTCCATTAGATAACATGTTTGGGTTCATTGAAGCTTATGTGTAATGCCCACAAAGTATAAAGAAACCTTTTTTACCCTATCGGAATAAGGATGACACTCTTCTCTTTCCCACTAGTACCTTTTTTGGGGTTTACTATAGTGAAGAGCTCAAGTTTTGTCAAATTAGTCTCAATTTTGTTTTTGTACTCAAATAGATCTCAATTTTCATCAATTTTGTTCAATTTGGTCATTTTTAGCTAATACCGTTTAAATCATTAACGACCATAATAGTGACTACCACGTGTCACTTCGTGGTTTTTAAATTTTTTTAATGTTTTAATATTTTTTTTAAATTTTAAATTTTTTTAAATGTCCATGTATCAACCCAAACACATGTCACATGTCAAAGTCAATGTTTTATATTCAAATTGGTTTCTATATTCATTGTTTTTGTTCAATTTAGTCCCAATTTTGTTTAACATGAATCAATTTTATCCCTCTTCGAATTGCGACTAAATTTAATTTTTATATAAAATTTATAATGATGTGAATTTTAATATATTTAATAAAATAATGTGAATTTTAACATAAAAATTAAATTTGGTCTCAATTCGGGGAGGGACAAAATTGGTTCATGTTAAACAAAATTATGACTAAATTGAACAAAAATAACGAATATAAGGACTAAATTGAATATAAAACATTGACTTTGACATGTGGTACGCTATTGGGTTGACATGTGGCACGCTATTGGGTTGACACGTGGCACGCTATTGGGTTGACACGTGGAAATTTAAAAAAATTAAAAAAGTTTAAAAAAATTAAAAAAATTAAAAAATAAAATAAAATAACCACGAAGTGACACGTGATAATCACTCTTCATGACCGTTAATGGTTTAAATGATATTAGCCAAAAATGACGAAATTGAATAAAATTGAGGAAAATTGGGACCTATTTGACTACAAAAGCAAAATTAGGACTGATTTGACAAAACTTGATGAAAATTAGGACAAAAAAGGTATTTTAACCTAAGTTTTATTATTATTACAAAGTTCAAGCTTCTATAATAGTTATTTATTTTCTATAATGAAACTAAAAAATCATTTCTCACAAACATGTACACTATGTAGTTTAAAAAACGAGGACTACCTTATGCACATTTGCTAATCTTCCTACACCCATCAAGAAAATATCTAAATGCAAAGGACATAGACGATGTAACTTCAATTGAGATACAATCCCCACAAAAAGAATAATTGCATAAAACTGTCATGGACCACATGATTCATGGATCTTGTGGAGTAGTAAACGAATCATCATCGTGCATGAAGAACGACATATACTCATGATTTTATCCTAAAAGATTCCAAGAAAATACAGTGATGGGTGAATAGGGTTATGCACAATATAGAAGAAGAGACAACGGTGCAACTATTAGGAAAAATGATATTCAATTAGACAAATGATTTGTAGTTCCTTACAACCTGAAATTCCTCCTAAAGTTCCAAGCCCATATCAATGTTAAGTGGTGTAATCAAAGTAGTTCAATCAAGTACTTATTCAAATTAATCAACAAAGAATATGATAGAATCACAACTACTATAATTGCTAACCATATTGATCCATCAACAATTGAACCTGTAGATAAGATAAAGCAATATGTGGATTGTAGATAAATCTCCCCATGTGAAGCATGTTGGAGAATCTTTTCATTCCTTATTTGTGATGCCCCGACTACTATATTAAATAATTATTATTTGATAAAAAAATATGGAATTAATTTTTTTTTACCATAAGATTTTCCTTAAGAGAACATTATTAATAACATAACTTCATATTCATATATATATTTGTATAATATTAAGAGTCTTACATCAGAATAAAAGATTATCTATATTTTTAATATCTCCTAAAGATATTAATAGAAATTATCCATGAGTCAATCTTCAGAAGATTCACCAATAATATCCCGAACAACTCTCACTGAGCAGGTTCCTCTTCTACTCATGCAATAGGTACATATGAAAGAAAAATATGAAAGGAGTGAGGTCTTTATAAGCCTTAAATATCAATCTTAATAAACTCAACAAACAATACAGACACTGTGGGCCTAGATTTGGACCTACAACCACTAAACTTGATCTTGTTTTACTAGACATATGGATCCATATTCCACTTTTGATGATCCATTATGAACATCAAAAGTTACTTTGGGAGGTGATTAGGTAGTGAGTATTTCTCATAAAACATTGATACAATCATAATTATTTCTTTCTCGAGAATAATATATATTTTTACTTTACATTTATTTATTTTTTAATTATAAAATAATGATAAAATAAGAATCAAAGCAAGAATTTTAAATAAATAAAGATTAGAATGTTATAAATAAATATAATAATAAAAATATAAATTAATCAGGACCAATGCATAACTGGAGATATATTAAATGAAATAAATAAAAAGGACTAGTTCATAACTAGAGATAAAATAAATAAACAGAATCAGTGCATAATTGAAGATAAAATAAAATAAACAAGTAGGACCAGTGCATTACTGGAGTTCAAATAAAATAAATAAATAGAACCAGTGCATAACAAGAGATCAATTAAATAAAATAAATAAACAAGACCAATGCATAACTGGAGATAAATTAAATAAAATAAATAAACAGGACCAATGCATAACTGGAGATTAAATAAAAATAAATAAATAGGACCAATGCATAATTGGAGATTAAATAAAATAAATAAACAAGACCAATGCATACTGGAGATAAATTAAATAAAATAAATAAACAGGACTAATGCATAATTGGAGATTAAATAAAATAAATAAATGAACAGGATCAATGCATAATTGGAGATTAAATAAAATAAATATAAGAGGATAATAAATGAAAATAAGTTAAATGAAAGTAAATAGAATAATATATGAGTCAAAATAAATAAAAGATTAATATAAAACCCATGAGTTTATCAAGATTAATATAAAAA
>Ga0209589_1002635_pt1 | contig 31255 bp, 10 predicted proteins | sample CowpeawhiteBW_FD_187525 | JGI IMG/M metagenome (GOLD analysis project Ga0209589, IMG submission 187525) | Root nodule microbial communities of legume samples collected from California USA - Cow pea white BW (SPAdes) (version 2) | ecosystem: Host-associated > Plants > Roots > Nodule | place: USA...
ATATAAAAAATATAAAAATTTATTATATATATATATATATATATATATATATATATATATATAATAGAATGCAAGTTGGCAATAATTACTTAAAAAAAGTTTTTTTAACGTATGATATTTTGACTTTTTACATCGATTAATAATTTAATTTTTATGTGGATGGTATAAATTTATATTAGGGATTTCATGTGACATAAGCTCACATAAGATTTTATAATACTCGACGTAAATTTATATCGGAACTTATAACTTTCGACATATATTTTCTATGTTTTTTAAGATATATATATATATATATATATATATATATATATATATATATATATATATATTGGATTTGAAGTAAACGTGAAATACATAAAAAAAATGAAGAAAGAAGCTGCTTTGGTTACCAATGAAACCTTCACCGTATCCATGATCATCACCAGAAAAGAGAAAAGTCACACACTTAAATCACATGTTACATTTTAAAACTCATTTACATTATGTAAATAAAGAAGTGCTCCACCATCAAAATTTAATGGCTAAAAGAAGAAACATGAACAAAGCATGGAATGAACTAATGATTGTTTAAAGTCCAGTGGTAATTGGTGATGCCTTAGAACTTGCCGTGTTCTTTGTCCATTTAAATGTTTCCACTTTCTTTAGCATTTGGAATGGAAAATAATTGCTCCTTGCTTCCGTCGACTGAGTACTCCAATTATGAGGTACGTAGAAACCGTAATTAACTACCTCACCGTTTTATGTTACTCTTTTTTCTGACAGACCACAACAACATAATTTCCTTGTTAAGAAACACAATATATATGTTTAGAGAAACAACTTTGATTTGGAATGACTATGCTGTTCTCACATCAAAAGCACACTCCAAACATTGAATGTCATTTTATTACAATTATATTTGTTTTGAAAATAACTTTATGAACATTCAATATAGCTTTTACATAACAGAACTGTTTTATAAATAAAATTATTTTTCTTTATTTTCTCGTAACTTCGTTTCAGGTTTTCAAAATAATCCGAAGCAAAAAAGAATTTAAATTTGATTAACATAAGAAAATACTATTAGTTTATTATTTCCGCCTCAGAAAAAATATTCATGAAAACTTTGAAGAGGTTTATAAAACTCGTTTAAAAAATACTTCTATCTATTTTTAAATGAATAATAAATTTATCTTCAAATTGGGTTTCGCTATCTCATATCTGTTTTCGTAGAAAAAATTCATCTTCATCCCCATACCTAAATCCAACATGTATCAAACTTTTATCTCATCCTCATCCCCACCAGGTAACAGGCATAATCTCGTACCGATACCATACCCGTTTTCTTATACTTCAATATTAATTTTAATTAATTTTTATAAAATAATAAAAAATTACGTAAAGAAAATATAATATTATCAAATATTCCATATTAGGAGGATGATTGTTTCTTCGATATCAAATACTTTGAAATAAATTATAATTGTTTACATTCTAGATTAGAATACCAAATAAAATTTTATTAGAACTAAAACATTTATTAAATTTGCAAACATTAATGAAACCTAGTTGATAAAATTTAAAAATATTTTTAAAAAAATATAAAAGGAAAACAAATATTCAAATTAAAATATATTTTAAATGTTTGTTTACTTCAATTTTTTAAATTCTAATAAATCTTTTTGTTATACACTAATAAAAGTTATAATACATCACTTGATCACAATGACGCAAAGAACAAATAATAAACATAATAATAAAATTTTGACATAGATCTTGTATCTTTTGAACTCCAATATATGTTGGATGGTGATAAAAAAATATTCATGACAATTACATTAAATTTTTATTATAGTAAATAAAAGTTATTTATACAATTATAGTGAAAAAATTACAGTATGATTGATAATGAGTTAGAAAATAAAAAAATAATTAGATAAAATATATCGAAATAGTATTCTACATGATGAAAATAAACAACAAATAAAAAAAAATAACAAATGTGTGTCTTAAAAACAATTTGAGAGACTATTGAAAGAAATGAAAAACAAATGTATAATTAAGGGTATGATAAGATGAAAAATATCTTAGAGATCTAAGAAAACTTTTATAATATTAACATATATACTCAATGGTTGAGAAATAACGAAAATTGTTTTAGCGAAACAAAAGAGTTCTTCAAATGAAACAAAAATGAATAATAATAAGTAAATAGTATTTTTTTTATATTACTAGTAAATGAAATGTTTATGCTATTAAACAATTAAATTAAAAGTATTAAACATTTTCATGTTAAAGGAAAATATATAATAAATAAAAATATTAAAAAATAATATAAATATTCAAATGTGAGACATAAATTTTTTTTAATTGACATACATCATTTTAACATAATTACATAAATGTTATAATAAGATGAAAAATATATTGGAGATGCGAATGCATTTCATTACAAACCAAATAATTAGAAGAAATAAAAAATAAAAAATATATATATATACACACACACACACACACATATATATATATATATATATGGTTACTTAATTAATTAATATTTTAATAATTTAAATAGGGAGAGATGTGGCGGGACGGGTATTATGGCGAGGATATATACATCCACATACTCATCTCCATACCTAATTGAAAAAGTCGGGGGATTTTCCATACCCATACCCATATCTAGTCAATGCGAAAATTTTCCGTCAAAACAGAGATGAGTTTGGACAATATCCATAAAAACGAATTTATTTGTCGTCTCTAGTCAAGTCTCATCAGTAATTTTACGATAATATATAATTGAACGTAACTTGGTATAAATATGAAATCTCTTTACAATGTAAAAGTTATTTTCTTTTAATAAATTTTATTAATATTAAAAATTGTGGCTCAATAGTTTTTCAATTACAGAAACAGATTGGTGGATATGATGTCGTGATGATATCATTCACCATATTGATTTTTTTAAAGAAGCTGCAATTTACCTAACTCTGGCGCAAAGTTGCAAAGTGACAACTACCAATTAGAAATAGTGAAAGGCTTCTTTTTGGCGCCATGTTCTGATTCATCTATAACACCTTGTTCAAATCCATTTCATCATGCTCCCAAACCACAAAGTGGCTAAAGTTCTATAAACCCATGCACTTTTACAACGGTCTAATCATTCCAAGAGAAGACATGAATTCTATGCACCAAAACATTTCTCCTTAATCTATGCCCTAGATTGGGATATTTTATTGGAATATAATAATGAACTGATATAAGAGATATATTTATGGATTCTTTTTATATATTACTACTGTTCACCTTTCTTTATAACAAAAGATAATGAATTACAATTATAAAATAAATATAAATAATTTTTACAATTTAATTATAGATAGTTTTTATTTATTTTATAAATAATTTTTATTGGTTAAATTTAAATAAAATGATAACTTGAAGGATAAAATGAAAAGGAAAGTAGAATATATATATATATATATATATATATATATATATATATATATATATTATAGTAGGTAATGATATTCTGCTATCATTAAGTTAATATACAAAGTAAATTTATATTTATTATAAACAAAATGAAATAAATGGAGAAAAGAAAAAAAAAATAATGGTAAATGAACAAAAAACAAAAACAAAAATTGTTTAGAATAATTTTATAGAAAATATGTAAAAATAACTCTTAGTCTTTAAAAAAAAATTATATTGTAAAGAATAAATTAGAAATAAGTAATTATGGATACAGATAAAGAATCTCTTTATATATAGTTATAAATATAGATTCAATTAATTTATTTAATTTTTTAATATTTTTACATCATACTAAATTTCTAATCGAAGAAGATGATATATAAGATTCACCACGACACCTAAATAATTAAGTTGTTAAATATATTCAAAAATTGGATTTGAAAATTCTTTTGTTCCAAAGACAAAAATTTAATTTTTAAATAAAATAGTTTTCATCAAGACAAATAATTTGTATATTATTTTTAGAATTGTTTTTAAGGAACGAAAACATTGACTTCTGATATATGAATTACTTATATAAAAGACCTAATATCAACTTTGTCTTTATTTTATATATCACTCCATTTTTTTATTTCAATCCAATATAAAACTTGTAATTTATACTCAATTCTTAACAAATATGTAAACAAATAAATATATATAGAAAAAGTGTGTGAAGAATTGGTAATTGGATAGAGTAACTAAAACAATAGTTTTGTTTTATAGAAAACTTGTGGTTGAAGAAATGTTTGGAGAAGTTAGCATAGGCAATGCAAGATACGAAGGAATCCAATTCTCTCTCTTTTATGGGAAGCTTGTTCATGGAGTTCACTTTCACACTCCACACTTTCTTCTGGAAACCAATAAGTGGTTTTACTATCATTTCCTTAACGGTTTTTCGATGCATGTGCCAGTCAATCATTGTATTAAGAAATTTTATCTGCTTAAAACTTTTGCGTGCTTTTTCTTTTTAAGCTTTGTTACATAAAGCAATACTATGACTTGATTTTTCATCTTTCTTCTTTTCTTAATTACTTGTTTGGTGGCTCCACAACCTTGGTGCATCACATAACAACAGTACATGGTACTGCGCTGAACACATTACACAGTAGTGTGCTGATAAAATCTTAGAAAATATTATATAATCGATGAAATTTTATTGACAAAAAAATTTTGTCAGTAAAATAAAATTTATTGATGAAAAATAATTTACTGGTCAAATAGACAAATTTTATCAACAAAATTTAAAATCTATTTGTGGTTTAATATTTTTATTATTGATAAAAAAATTTGTTGATAATTTTTATCGATAAATTAAGTATTAAGGTTTTTATTTTAACTTTGATCATGTCATCATAAAATTTATCGATAAATTCTTTAGTGATGGTTTTTTTTTTAATCAGTGGTAATTGAATTTTGGATTAAATATATTTTTTTTCTCTTAACTTTCAATAAAAATTGGAATTATTCTTTTTTTAAAATTTTGATCTTTAAAAGTGTGGATTTAGTCATTTTAACAAAATTTTGTTAAGTTTATTTATTTGATGTTTCAAATGCGTTTCATGATAGTATTTGAATTGTTTATACCATTTGACACATTTTTGTTTCAATGTTAGCTTAATATTAGTTGAGAAACACATTTGAAATGTCAAATAAATTTAACAAAATTTGGTTAAAAAGACTAAATTCACACATTTCTAAAGACGAGGAACTAAACTGATTGAAAGTTTCAAAGAATAACTAATTTCAATTTTCACCGAGAGTTAAGGAATCAAAAACATAAAAATACATTTGTAATTGTACTTTTGAACATTCGTAACAAAATTTGATAGTAAATTCATCAATAAAATGACTGCCAATTTTTCTGCCAAATCTAACGAAATAGTGACGAAGATGATCAATGAGGAGGAGAAAAAAGAATAATAGTGCAGAAAAACAAAGGAAGACGAATAAGATTAAAAAAGATCAAATCACAATATCTATCAATGAAAAAAAAAATAGTTGATAATTATCAACAGATAATTATTGATAATTTTTTGACTGTTTATAATTATCAAAAAAAATTTCTATCCATTAACAAAATTTATCAACGAATATTGATGAATTTTTTATCATCTATAAATTGTCAATAATATTGATTTCCCAACATATTTATATAATTATCGATAGATTTTATCCACAAATAATTCTAACTTTTTTTATAGTGTCTATAAAATGCAAGTTTATAGAATTATTATTATATATATATATATATATATATATATATATATATATATATATATATATATATATATAAACTTCCAAAATTGTAAATTAGTGAATGAAAACAATTTAAAAAAATTATATTTATTTTTTTTAATTTTGACCTCTTTAAATATTCTTAAATCTCTTTAATAAAATTTATAAAAATCACTAACACAAAAGCAACTTAGCACGTCACCTAATGAATTTACGTATGACATGCGAGCACGAAATATAACAAATGCACTGTGTACAATCTTATGCAATATTTAATTCTTTCTGTTTTTCTCTATTTTGTATTGTCACATAGTATTATTTCTTTATCTGTATTTCCTAAATTATTTTAACTTCTTACGAACATCCTTTTTATTTTTGAGATTTTTTTTTTCTTTATCATGGAACTTCTAGTTATGATGAAATTTCAATCTACTTACTAAGATAAAAGAAAAGGTATGCATTATTTTTGTTTTTCCAATTTTTCTGTCATCATGTTTTTAAAATCAATATTTTTCTTGTTATTTACTCTTTTCTTGATGCATAAGAAAAAGAAAAATAAGTTTTACATGTTAGTAATTTTGGGTCATGCATATATATATGATACATAATTAAATGTGTTAGGACCATTATTTATAAAGCCAAACAATAAAGTGATCTGATTAAATTAAAGATTTGGCTAAAGACATAGTCATGAAAACAATATTGTGTAGAGACCATTTTGTAATTTCTAATTTGATGAGGGGTCAAATTAGAAATACTAAAACTTAAGTAATTCAGTTTATAAATGGTCGTGGTCCCCTTCTAAGAGCACACACAGAGTCATAACGTACTTTTCCCATTCCTTTTTCTCTATTCCCATCAAGAGAGAAAACCAAAGGAAAATAAAGGTGCTCTACAGGAGGAAGATCATTGTGTATCATGAGTGTTCTAATATTATCGTTATGGTCAATTCAGGTACGCTTCCGTTTACTATTTACAGCATGATTATCAATATTGTGTATGATTTTATGATTGATTATTAGAATCAATATTAGGATCATATTCTGCGTTTATGCTTACATTACAATCTAAGATGAAGAATTCTCAAAACATCAAGTATCAAATTAGTAAATAACTAAGGCCAACAACGAGATCAAGAGGTCATGGCTTGTTTATTCATGACACCATACTTTGCCAACCCATATGCACATGAAGTTTCCTCATTCTTGAAAGAGACACTCAAATAACCATATACCAATTGGTCATAACGAGTGATGACAAATGATAATACGTAATTGTTTCGGGTGTAGGGGTCAAGTACCTACTTCCAACACTCAAATTACTCTCAAGTCCTTTTGTCTTATGTTCTCCTCAGTTAGCTTGTTCAATTCTTTTTCCTGTTCAATGTCTTTTTGCGATCGGTGTACCTGTCTAAAAGGCTCTGATGTTTAAGTCAGTTCAAGTCCGATCGGGAGATAGCAATAAATATTATAATAAATGTGAGTTAAAGATCCTCACCAACTTACCTTGGGCCTCTATTTATAATCTTTGGTTTGGATCTATGATTAGGGTTTCTTAATCATGGCCCAATTGCTTTTTAAACTTTTACTAAATTGTTTTACTTTAATTCACTTTTTAACTTACTGATCCAGTTTTGGTGTGGACGTCCGACCGGCGGGCTGTGCGGCCTGTCAGCTGTCCTCATAAATGAGGGTCTCCACAAAGGTGAAGACAAAGTTCAATTGGAACTGAACGCAGGGGATGTTTGGTTGTGGACTCCCTTAAAGCACGTCAGAGAGATTACCACATCAATGTCCCAAGAAAAGGTTCGCCTATAGCGAACGGCCTGCGGCCGCTTGTCCTTGGTCCATCTAACCAATGGTCCGATAGTGGGTCATACAGTACAATATTTTTTTTAATCAAAATCAGAGCTGGTATTTTCTCTCTATACTGTATGAAAACTCGTTCTTTTTTTCGTTTCTATAGCTTCGAAAAGGACTTCCATGTGAAATAACATGCGCCTTAAAGGGTACATTCCACATGTGATTATCATTCAAATACTTCTCTCAACGATTCCCACGATGTCAAACTGCATAAACGTTCTAATGTTTTCGGCTAATAAGTATGTTCTAATAGTTATGTAATAATAATTCCTTCAATCTTTTTTTTCTTTTGCTCAAATTTTGAATGATAATCAAAATAAATACGTACTACCAAATAAAATGCATAATGCACAAAGCATAGCCTCTAAGTGTTAGAATTAATTGACGAATTAATTCTATTATGTGACTCATTTAAAATATTATATGATAGACACAAATATAATTTCATATAAAATATAAGGATCTATGGGTTGTTGTGGGAAATTATAATAAAATAACTTAAAGATAAAATAAAGGTCAGCCCTACTTGATAGATGTTGGTTTATGAACAGAAATTGTTTGACTCATTTAAAATATTATGATAGGCACAAATATAATTTAATAAAATATAAGGACCTGTTGAATATTGTGGCAAGTTATAATAAAATAACTAAAAGATAAAATGAAGTTCAGCCCCACTTGATAGACGTTGGTTTATAAAAGGGATTAGGGTTCTCTCTTTGGTCGTAAGATTCTTTCACAATAAGACATTAAGAAAGAGAGTGTGAGAGGAGAAAGTAAGGCATAGAAGAGGAGGAGGTTGAAGAATAGAGATTGAAGAACGTATTCTCATTGCATATCTCATTGATATCTTATTATGATTTATGTACAAGAATGTGTGATACTCATGAATCTTAAAATTCTAGAATAATTTTCTATAATCAATTATTTTCACATAAAAATTACAATTTATTTAAATCAGGTACTTCAAATAGGATATTATTAGTGAAGTCCTTAAAACAATTGACGACTTCTTGTTCAAACATGGGGTCATAAATTTGGTCATCTCCATACACTTCTTGAAAAGCTTCTTGCCATAGTTATTCCATAACCTTTCACCACATAGGAAATGGATATTTTGACCCATTACCTTTAGGCATGGAACAATTCAAATTTGTGATTATAGTCATCGACTTCTTTTCTATAAGGATATGAAGGTTGAACCACTAACAACAATAACAAGCAAAAATTCCTAGAAGAACTTCATTTTAATATCGCATTCTTCTCTCAATTGTCAATGACAATGCTCCTCGAATTCATAGATAAAGTTTTCGAACAATTTTGACAATAACTCAAAATAAAATATTGAGTATCATTAGATGAGCATCCACAAATGAATGAGAAGAATCGACCGACAAAACTATTCTAATAAAGTTTAAAAAGAAGCTTGGACAATTCGTGAATTCATTTCGTTTGATTCCTAGAGGACACATATTTATTGTATTCGATCTTTAATATTTTTATTGTACAAATTGATTTTGAAGTTTAGGGATTAAAAAATCATAAAATGCAGCAAATTTTAAAAGTAAAAAGATAAAGAGTTAATATGCTAGTAATCCTTGAATTTTACGTAAAATTAGAATTTTTTTTCTAAAATTTTGATATATTTTTATTTTCGAATTTTAAAATTTAATTAATATAGTTTGTGTCAAATATATTTTATTTTGACATTTAAGTTATTTATATCACTTTATATATTTCTACTTCAATATTAATTAAGAAACTAATTAAGAAACGTATTTATAACCTAATAATCTAACTAAAAATGGTCATGATCTCTAATTTATAATAGCTTTATGAGTTTCTAACCTAACCTATCTTTTACGAAGCCAACTAGAATAAAAATAACCTAAATAAGTTAACTATAGCATTTTGTCATGCTAATGGTTTTTATGTAGATGTTAATAGGAATTGTCACCCGTATTGGCACGAAGCTTCTGGACTCATAGTAAGATATTAGAGCAAATATGGTTTAGTCATTATATATATTAGTTGGCCTATAATGTAGATTTTAGTATTCCTGGAGTGTTTTCAAATTTAAATTATTTTATAATAAATAAAAATAAATTAGAGATATTTAAAAAAAGAATAATGAAGAAATTGTTAAAATCAAGATACCCTATCTATATTAATAGCATATGCTAAAATTTAAAGACAGTATAAATTGGAGTTCAAATTAAGATTTATTGAAATTATATTCTATGGAAACGATGTTTAAAATAATCAAAAACCACAAATAAAAGTAAAAAATTAAGTACTCAATATTAAAGTTTAATAATTTAATGAAAAATTCAAAATATTTCTTGCTTAAAAATTAAAAAATTATAATATTCAAATTAAAAAAAAAAAACATCTTCCTCTCCAGTTTAATTTGAAATAATAAAGGATGAATTTGAAGATGACCTGTAAATCGAAGAAAATGACATTTTAGAAGTGATAATGATGTAAAAATAATAGAAATCAATTATTTTAATGTTAAAAGATTTTAGTATAAATAGTATTGGTATAAATGAGACCGTAGAATTTATTCTCGCGGTAAGCTCTTCCATTTGGACTAGGGATGACAACGAGTTTAAACAATCCACCGCTACCCACTTCCTTATTCGTGCAAGTACCCATTTAAAAAATACCTACGGATTTTTGAAACATGTGGGTACCGTGAATACATGCGAATATTTAAAATAAAATTATAAGTTTTTAAAATAAAATTTAATTAAAATTACAAAAAATGAAATAACATATAAATTAAAATAAATATAAATTAAGTTTAAATTTTAATTAAATTAATCTAATAAAATCTAAATTAAATTTTAATTTTAATTAAATTTAATAAAATATAAATTAATTTAAATTATTTTTTTTGTGGGTAACGGATACTCACACGAATACGGATAGTTTGATACTCACACCCGACCTATTTATAAACGGGTATTAAAATACCCGCATATGCTAACTAGTAGACTAACTCTTGCATATGCATGAATTGTATTTTTTTTTATTTTGTATATTCAAATAATAAAATAGTGAAATATCATGAAAATTGGATTATATTATTGTAAATGTTATTATTAAAGTAATGAAGTGATAAATCTAAGTGATACAATAATAATTTCAATATTAAATATAAATATAATTGATATCATAATATAGTGCGGTTAATTCATATTAGGAAATAATTATAATAACCCACATTTTTTTGTTTTATTTCAAATCTTTTTAGAATAATAATATAATTGCTATTATATTTATTTATCCATTAAAAATCCTAATAATAATATTAATATAAATTATAAATTATAAAATTTAGAAGATTAAAAATCTATTTAGCAAAAGTATTTAGTATAACAACGTTTTTTAAAATTAAAAAAAAAACACTTATAATAATAATACCACCATGAATAATAGATGAACAATTTCTCTATTTGTGTACATTAGTTTTTTATCCCTTTTCTCACTCCAATTTGTTTTGTCTTTTATGCAGTCCTTCTTTTGGTTGCATGTATCGTTTAAGTCATCATTATGAGTCTTTGCTAAGCAGTTATCATAATGGTAGATCCTGATCGTTCTTGTTATATTTCAATGTGTAGATAGAACATTATGTGTGGTTAGAGGTAGTTTGGAGTTCTCAGAGTTGTCTTGTCAGGTAAGAGAAGTTAATTACACTGTTTTCAGTGACGGATCTTGACAAAAAATGTTGGAGGGACTAAAGTAATATAATTTTGAGATTATTAGATTCGATCATTAGTATAATGTTTTAAGAAATGAATTCTCTAATTGAATTGATAATTAGTCTAATGCTTCAAAATATGTGAAGAGATAGAGTTTATCTTCTTTTCATCAATAGTTTCTTTTTTATCACTTTTAAAAAAATGAATTTATTCTTTTATTTTTTATCAATATACTTTTCTTTTGTAAATAACATTAAAAAATAATTTATCATAGAATTTTTTTTATAATTGAAACACATACTTATTAAAATAAAAATATATTATAATCAAATCATAATTCAAAATCGGTTATGAAAAAACACATAATACATTATTTATTTTTCTTCTATATTCATAAAAAATGAATATACAAAAAAACTCATGAGATAAAAAATAATGTTTTTCATTATTGAGACAAGAGACAAGAAAGGGATGTGATAAATGAGAAATGAAGCAAAAATAATGAGTTTGTTTCTAACTTTTTTTTTCTTCAAGAACAGAAAGAAAACATATGAGAGTAAGAAATGATTACAACATTAGAGTGAGAAATTATTACAATTTGTGAAGAACTAAAAAGATAATGAGAAAGAAAATAAAAATTATCTTAAAAAATAATTGGTTTAATTACTCTTTTGATTCATGTTTTGGTTTAAAAATGTTAAATTGATCCTCCAGTTTTTTTAGTTTTAATTTGGTCCAATTATTGAAAAATTGATACAATTTGATCTTTTACTATAAATTTCGTTAAATTTTTTAAAACAGATCAATGACTTTTTTTATTAAAATTAAAACTCTTAATATATGGTTTACTTTGTTGGTGTAATTAACATTATTGTAATTATTGTAGGATCAATTGACAAAAAAAGGAACAAAAATATTAAACCTAAATATTTTTATTCTTTATTATATTTAATTTTATGTTTTATTATCTATTAACACTAAATTTTGTATTTTATAAAATAAAGAAAAAATACACAATTTAATTTTTATCAATATTTAAAGTATACTACCTACAATTTAATATATATATATATATATATATATATATATATATATATATATATTTATATTATAAATTAAAAAAAAATTAAAATTTTGGGGGGCGGGGCACCTGCCCCATTAAAATCCGCCCCTGACTATTTTGAGTTGTAGAAATACTAAGATAGTAATTTGTAAGATTGTAGTGTGATTTGTGTGTGCATTTAATTTAATCTATAGAATGATACATAATGTGTGAATTTCCGAATTGATCAGTTATGTTATGTGTAAATCTATATTTCAGTATATTTTATATGGATGATTGTTATATAGTAGTTATATGTTAGTATTCTATATTTTATACTTATCGGTTATGAAATATTTTATTTAATAATTTTAGACTATTAAATGGAATGTTACATGACTCACTTCTTAGAGTTAAGGGAGTGTATCACTAGGTTGATGTCCACTAGGGATGACAACAGGTTAGGTACGGATAGTGCATATTCGCAACCCGACCCGCAACAAAAAAAAAATCTGCTTGTTACCTGTCTCGTTACTCGTGTGGATACCTGTTTAAAATATACCTAAGAGTATTTTAAAACTTGCGGATACTTGTGGATACCCACAAATATTTCAAAAAATATATTTTATAAATATTTAAAATTAAATTTTAATAAATTTACAAAAAATGTAAAATAAAATATAAATATAATTTAATCTAATAAAATATAATTTTAATTTTAATTTTAATTAAATATAACTTAATAAAACATAATTTTAATTTTACTTTTAATTTATTACGGATTAGGAATAGTCGTGAGTATGAATAGTATGATACATGCACCCAACCCAACCTGTTTATAAGTAAGTATTAAAATACCAGCTATCCACAAATAGCAAATACCCGTGAATACCAATTATGCATAAGAGATTTTATCTACAAATATCCAGGAACGCGGTTATCTTTTCCATCCTAATGTCCACCCATTCCTCCGCACCCATACAATCAACTATTTCAAATGTCAAAAGACATATAAATGTAATTAACTTAAATTATTCATTAACAAATATAAATTTAACTACAATATACTAAATAGTATAAAAGAGTTATGCTACTAATAAGATTACAATGATTTTTAATTTAAAGTTAAATTAAAAAATAATCTGCAGTTAATAAATAATGTAAAATATTATAGTAATAATAATATACCATTTCTAATGCAAGAGTTATCACATCATGTTTTAAAAATCTCATGAAATAATTCTTTTTGTTATTAGAAGTTAATATTTTGTTTAAATTTTAAATTTTATGCTTATGATTCAAAATATAAACCTTGCAGTAAAAATACTTAAACTAAATATTATTTTACTTTAAACTAAATAAGTTATATTAATATTTAAAATTAACAAAATATTGTATAATTCACTATAATATCAAATAAACATTTAAATTTAATTATATGGCATTATTTTAGCCCTTAAGTATATTTTAAAATTATCATTTTAATTACTACATACTTTTTAAGATTATGGACTAGTACTAAAATGGAAAATATATTTTTGTTTGTGTAGGGTGTAAGTTACGAGTAGCAGTTTCCGTCACGGGGGCAATCATAGAGGGCACGTGCACCGACGGCATTGGTGGTGGAGCCCACTCAGAAGGAGCACGCGCCACCGCTCTGTTCCACATGGACCATCCAGACAAGCATGCCTCCTCGTAACTTCCGGTTAGCTTATCGCACTCCTCTCAATCGTTCCACATTCTAATTAATACATTCCAACTTCACTAATTAATATATATATATATATATATATATATATATATATATATATATATATATATATATATATATATATATATATATATATAAATGCTTACATCTTTTTTATGATTCATGTTTAGTCATCATTTTCATTTCTAAACGGTTTGACCTCTGACTTATTACTCATATATAGTATTACATTTGATTCTGATAATGATTAAATGTTTTTAAACTTGAACATAGATCAAAGTAAAATATAAGTTAATCCCAATATCTAAATTTGTATATCATTTAGCTTTACATACGGTCAAAGAACAATATTTGAAACATCTTTTTTTCCTTTTCTTTTTCTTTTCTTATTTATGCTTCTAGGTCTTTTTTTCCCTTCATCATTCTCTGTCAATTTCTAATTTCAATTATCGTTTCTTTCGAAATTAGATCCAACTGTCTAGTGGCTGATTTATCTTAAATAGTTTTCGTTTTAACAAATTTCAATTTGGAGGGAAATGTGCTTTTATTCTATGATTATAAACTAGTTTAGTGTATGAATAAAGTTTTGTATTTCGGTTATATTTTATCAAGTCTTATTGAAAACATTATTATTTTGAGTGATTATTGGGATATTTAGTGATATTACATGTTTATCTCGAATACAGAATAGTTATCGACAAAGCAATGTGAAGCAACAATCGACAGCGACAAGGTTTGAATATTGCTTCAGTTTATAATAACAACTGCAATGGCCTCGATCGTAACTCAAATAGTAGTATGATAGTAGAAACTTTTGAAAATCCACCCAAGAAAACAAGGTTGGGGTGGGCAGTTCTGATTTTCCTCTTCATTGTAGAATTTAAAACATCGCTAATTGGTTGTTACTTGCCACTCCTTCGTGGCACAAAGATTAATTAACTTAACATTTTGATAAACGTCCATTTTTTACTTATTTTTATGTGTCTGGTGCATTAATAAATAACTTTTTCCTAGATTTTATTTTGTTTTATCTTTTAAATTTATTATATTTTGTATTATTTTGTATTTTAGTTGTTTTATGTTTGTTTTATCTATAATAACTTTATTTAAGTGTGTGAAATAAATGAATAGAGAACAATTCTTAAAAGAAAAAAACAAGCAAGAACTCAACAAAGTATGTTTTGGACAAGAAAAAATCAATTTAAAGCAAATACCATCGGACGTAACTCGGATCATGCCTATTGTTTCAAATACAAAATGTTGTTAAACAGTCTAGGACTGAGTAGTGGAAAAGTGGCATTGAGCACCAACTAGTGCTGAAGAACTTGCGTTGAGCAGTGAAAAACGATATTGAGTGGTGAAAACTGACGCTGAACGCCAGTTTAACAGAGACCACTTGTGAGGAGAGCTATAATTTTACTTAATATGTGCGACTAGTGTACTTATCGTTTTCTAAATACACACTCACTTTTCCTTCCAAATTTTTTGCAACCAGCACTGACCCATATCCAATGACACCATCCCTTCACTATTGTCTCTGTTAACTCTGAACCTTCAAATTCTAATGACATGGTTATGTCTTTTGAATTTTAAACGTAATATGCTCATTATGCTTCTTCAACTTGTTTTCCGGTGTAGAATTGGTGGCGGCATAAAGATTGTGACTGTCGGAGAAATTTGTTGGTGATGATGGAGAGATCGGAGAAGACAGGAAAAAAAAAGCTAAAAAGTTATATATATATATATATATATATATATATATATATATATTTAATATCTTAACACGTGTCTGTTTAAGATAACCAACTTTTCTCAATATTGTTCATACACATCAAATAGAAATTGAATTATCATGAAATTTGATCGAATAAAAAACAAATATTACACAACACGAAAATATATCTTTAACAACTAATTTTAGTAATCAAAAGTTATTAGTCATAATAATGACCAATTTAGATACCAATTTATAAAATAAAAAGTTATTGATTACTTAAATAGTCAATATTATGAATAAAAAATTATAATTAGTCTTTAAATTAATTTTTAAAATTCAGCTATCAAGGTTTTAGCTACCAAACGAAATTGCTTACTAAATATTAACTACTAAGATTTTTACTACCTGAGTTAGTTTCTAAATTAGTCTCTAATTAATTAGTGACCAATTTATCTACTAATTATAATTTTTTATTTATAATACAAACCATTTTAATAACAAAAAAATTTATTTTATAAATTAATATCTAAATTGGTCACTATAGTGATTAACAACTTTTAATCACTAATATTAATTATTAATAAAATATTTTCTTGCAGTGTTAAAAATAAATGAATTAAAATTCAAAATATAAAAACCAAAATAGTAATTAAATCATAAAGTTGTATCGGATAAAATGTATATCTAGTTTATTTTCTTTTTAGAAGCATATGTCATTCAAGTGGAGAGCGATCCTTGAGTGAAAGGAATATAAGAGCAAGCCTTGTTAAACTTACCTACCTAGAATTGTATACGAATTTTTGTGGATAATATTATATGAAATTCTTAATATGATAACTGTTAAAGTTACCTACCTAGAATTGATACGAATTTGGAAGTATGTAAGTAAAGAGATTTCATATTTTTATCAAACTTCTAAATCATGTAGATTAGATCTTAGTAATCTAATCATGTAGGTACAATTATATCACAATATTAGATATGTATGAATTTATTGAAATAAAGTATTATTATAATGTTGAAAAGAGTAATGAAAGATGAATATAGAAATGAAAATATGAAATACTATCACGAGTTTTAAATTATTACTCGTAATTTATACCACACTAATCAAGTAATCAATCGTGAGACATGATTTTTTATACATTAGAAGTTTTTCAAAACTTTTATTCCTTAAAAATTAGTAGGTAATTAAGAATTCTCAATGTTTACTCAACCTGATTAATATTAATATTATAAGAAATTCTCATTCGAAATATTTCTATAAATAAGAACATTATTTATTATTTAATGGGATTAAATATGTTTTTCTCCTGAATTTGATTCCAAATTAAAATTTGTTGTTGTCCAAAATTTTGATACATTTTGGTTTTCAAATTTAAAATAAATAAATGAATATAGTCTTTTTAATCCAATTTATGTCTAACATGTTTCATCATAACATTTGAGTTGTTTATATTGTTTGACACTTTTTTATTTTAATATTATTGAAAAACGTGTTTGACACATCAAAATAATTTGTCGTAATTAAATTAAAAGAACTATATTAAATAACTTTTAAAGTTTTGAAATCAAAATGTATCAAAAGTTTCAAAAAAATGCATTTTAATTTAGTGTCTAAGTTCAGGGATTAGAAATATAGTTAACTCCTACAATATTGACCTTATATATATGTTGTTAAAATTTGAATTATAAAATAAAAAATGTATCAGAAAAAAATTATTTGAAAATAAACATATTATTTAATTATAATTTTCAGCCATATGATTATTTAAAATCAATAAAAATTATTTACAAAAGTAACTCTCATCCATTTATATGATAATTGTTTTCTTTCCAAATTATCATAGATATTTTTCTTTAATTTTGATCCATGACTATTAATATTAAAATAATAATTTTAATTTTGAGCAACCTCTTTTGAAGATTATATTTTTTTTTTCTTAAAAACCATAAAAATGCATGTTAGTGAATTGATCTTGAAAACTCGTATACGACAACACAAATCTATAGGTCATACTTCTTCGAATCACGACCCATACGTCTTTTGGATGTTTGTATCGTGAAATCCATGCTACCTAAAACATTTGGATACATTTGGATTCTTATAATTATTTTATTTTTTAATAAGTTTTCTAAAAGTTTGATTTTTTTTTTTAATATGACAGGACAATTTATTTCACATTTTCCAAGTTCTTCTTAAAAGAAATATGTACACAGCTATCACTGATATTTAAAACTCGTGTATGACAACATTAAATATAATGACCGTACCTCCGTAGAACCATGGCCCATGACAATTCTTTGGATTTATTATATCAAGTAATCATTTATTTATTCTTATTATTTTAATTGATTTGTTTATATTTCATTTTATCAACAACCAATATTTTTATACATTTTATATATATACGTTTGGAACTTAAAATTTTCACCAAACATTCCAATGAGTAAGAAGACTGCACTCTGCAAAATGGAAACTAGTGGGAATTAAAGCTATAAAGCAGTAATTTCTTTTTGCTCTATCTAATACTTTGATAGAAAAATCTTAACTTTTGAATCGAATGAGCGTGTGAATTTTTTGTGTTCACATTCTATAAAACTGAATGAAGAAAATAGGTAGTAAGGTACGTAGTTGTGTTTAGTTGACCGTGAAGTGAGTGATGTTATTCTATATGAAAATATAGATAAGAAAAGCATTTGATCCAATTAGTTTAAAAGCGACGATAATTATGGGAAAAAGTTTGGTGCAGAGTGCTAAAATAGGCAAAATCAGCATATGGATGCATGGAAATGAGACATTGATAGCTAGACATGAGGTGGGTGACCAAACGAGTTGGAGTGTGAAACACTAAAACTTCATTTCGGATCCAAATTATAATCTTCTTCCGTTGTTCCCGCCGTCAAACACTGCACAAAGTTGAAATTAAGACTAGTTAAAAAAAATGTACTAAATAGAATTCAGAACACCATTAATGGACCGGAACTAACTCGGTGGTTTCCACCAGACAAACAAACATGGTCCCAACCACACTTTGCTTTTAACACGTGGATTTTTAAATTTAATTTAATTCTGCATAATTATGAAAATGAAATTCAGATCTACTTATTAATATTTTTTTTATACCGTAATTTTATCTTTACCGTCACTTTAGCTTTTGTAATTCGCTTTTCACTGTTTTTGAAAAAGTTAAGATTCGCTTACAGTTACCTCGAGCCAATACTCCATAACATACCTAGAAGAATAAAATGACAATTACGATTGAAATCAAGAATCATATACCATCACTGCACTGAATTAATTGTAACAACTCATTAATTAGCCAATAATAACCGATGACTTAAGTAATACTTCACTACTCTAAGAATGTGAATAGATTGATTACACATATCAAGACAACAACACAAAGGACAAAACAGGTGACAAATAATTTACTTGCACATAAAATTCAATAAGTGAGACACACAAAGAATAAAATTTGGTTCCGAAACTTAATTCAACGCTAAAAACACAGAGGCTCTTTTTGGCCCCTAATAAACAAAACAAACAAAACGCTAATGTAAATGATATTACATCACTTAACATTTCCTACGAGACGAATAATGTGTTGCATTTTTCTTGAAATTTTTTAGTAATAATAATATTAATATAGACTAATAATTGTCTAAAAATTAAATCGAGACATTTTCAAAGCATATATAATATAAATATTCTCACTCTATAGTAGTTCGTACTCAAATTACCTTATACATAGACAAATAGCAGTGGTGATATAAAAACAATAAGACTAACTAGTTGCGTACTTGAGTGAAATTGATAGTTTGGTACGTACTCGGAAACACACGAGATCAGAGAAGAAATTTCCTTACTAATTATTTTTCATTTGTTATTATCATGGGTGTAAATAAATTATAAAGAGAAAAAAAGAAGGGAGGGGGGCAAGAGTTTGGTGTTATTTAAGGCACAATAAAGTTGGGGTTCTTAGTTCTTTACACTATTTCATCCCTCTTTATTTAATACTTTGTTTTAATGCAAATTTCCCAACAATATGAATTTTATAATGAGCAAGGTATGTTCCAATTGAATTTTGTACCAACTTAAAGACACACATTCTTATTGGCGTAATGCATTTAAGAATTCTATTTAGCATATGCATTGGGCATTTATGCACTTGATCAAGTTGATGTGAATATATGATGCATGATTTATAATAATCTATTATTAAAACTATTTTTTGTATGTACACAAATTATATTCATATTTTACTTTAATAAAACGAAAATGTGATTGCGGTGAGTAAATTAATATAAATGTTAAATTAAACTCATTAAAATAAAATAATGATAATAACTTTATTCTGCTAGTTACAATAAAGAATGAACTCGCCCTTTGTGATAGTCTCGTGTAATAAAAAAATACCAAAGAGTGTAAAAAAGTGTTAGTTGCATTGGTGATATAAATAATAATGAAGACAAATGGAAAATTGCTTCTTTACAATGTTAGCTACAGTGCTCGTTTTATTCAATTATTTTTCTTAGTTAGTGTGACTTTATAAGTATTGTCACGCAGATATGTCACTAAAAGAACTTACGTTGCCACATCAAATAAAGGGACCTAAATGCTTTTCTTAAAGAAATTAATAACAAAAGAAGGAAAAGTAAATACTATAAAAATACTAAAAAAAAACACAAAAAACTAAAAACTGCTACATCTATATTATAAATTTTATTTGTATAACATTTTATACAACAGTTTATATAACAGTAACATTTTATTCTATCTTTTTTACACATTGTTACACAAACTAATAAAGAAATAGACACAAAAATTGATATCATATATGTTTATATATCATAGTAAGCAGTATTATCAGAACAAAAATTAAGAAACTATAGAAAAATGATTCAAAATTATAAAAAAATCACATGTTAAAAGTTATAAGAAAAGTTATTATTATATATATCAACAAAATATTCACTTCTATATATATATATATATATATTGTTTTTTATGTTGTTATTAGATAATATTGTTTATATAAATAAAAATGGGTGTAGTTTATATTTTCCAAAGCATACTAAATGCATGTTGTTTGATTATATTGTTATACGTAAATTTCAAAGTCTTAATAATATAAATAATTATGATGATATAAAATTATAATTTAATGATTACATTAATAAAAGTTACTTTTTATATATATAAAATTATTAATAATTTAATATTTAGTAGAAGTTACACATCTCTAATTTAATTGTGGCATATAACATTTATTCGAAAAAACTGTTTTTATAGGAGAAATAATAAAACACTTATTTCAAATAAATAAAAACGTCAAAGAATATATACATCGATAACCTTTTTTAAATATATCACATGACACCTTTTAATACATTAATGATCGTATATCTTTTAAATAAAAAAAAAAAGTATTGTTCCGTTTAGATAATCATCTTATTCGCTCTAACTTTTATTTTTATTTATTTTTTATAGTTTTCAAACTCTGAATGCTCTTATTTTTGTTCTTTACATAAACTGTGACTTTGTAATTCTCTTAGTTTTGTATTTGTCTGTATACGATGAATTACGGACTAAAATTGTAGTGGTGCAAGACAACTTCAGAAACGGTTTCCAGCATTTACTGGTTTACTGATACTGTGTTTCTCTCTCACTGTGTCTCTCACCGTTACTCTGTGTCATGAATCAGTGTACTTGTTAGTGTGGCAGTATGACACTTCACACTAGTTATAAATAATATGCCATCCTCTCCCAGCTGCAACCGACCAACACCACACTGCTTGCTATTAAGGAATGGACCCTCTTCTCACCGTTCCACCGTCACCCCACTCTTAGAACAATAATTTCACTTTCCCTCTTCCTGCACTTCCTTCCCACTAAACCATGGAAACCACCTCGTTTTCCATCTTACTCTTCTTCCTTCTCTTCGCCTCTTCCACTTTATCTTCTCACGCCACTGTCTCCTACGACAGAAAGGCCATTCTCATTAATGGGCAAAGGAGAATCCTCTTCTCCGGCTCCATACATTACCCCAGAAGCACCCCTGATGTAAGCCGCAAAAAAGAACATCATTGGACTTTACCAGCTTTCTTTAGTTTCCTGTCGTTTTTTTCTGATTTTGTTGCGAAATTGTGTCGGCGCAGATGTGGGAAGATCTGATTTTTAAGGCCAAAGAGGGAGGGCTTGATGTGGTTGAAACCTACGTCTTCTGGAATGTTCACGAGCCTTCTCCTGGCAATGTGATTCTTCACTCCTTTTTTTTTTTTGGTTTTGCCGTGTTTTCATTTTCCGACCTCTAATTTGAGCTTCTGGTCGAATGTGCTTGTTTCTGCATGGAACTCAATTCAGTACAATTTCGAAGGGAGGTATGATCTGGTGAGATTCGTGAAGATTATACAAAAAGCAGGGCTTTACGCTCATCTCCGCATTGGACCTTATGTCTGTGCAGAATGGAATTTCGGGTAACTTCTCTTTTTCTAACATGGCAAGGCAATGGAATTCACTTGCAGTCACAGTTTCATTGCATTTGTGGTCAATGCGGCCACAATTCTGGTCGTAGAGACTCTAGAAACCTTGTTTGTCATTTTTCTTTTAGATACACTCTTCTCATTGCTTAGCATCTCAAGTTTTTGATCTTATATTGCTTTATGTGCAGAGGATTTCCTGTTTGGCTTAAGTATGTTCCGGGGATAAGCTTTAGAACAGACAATGAACCTTTCAAGGTCTTTCATTTTTTTTCTTCCGAAAATTGTTTTATGATAAGACTATTGGGTGCTTTGAACTTTACTGATGAGTCATAAACCGTGTTGCAGAGGGCGATGCAAGGATTCACTGAGAAGATCGTGGGAATGATGAAGAGTGAGCAGCTATTTGAGTCTCAGGGGGGCCCCATTATACTCTCTCAGGTAAAACATCTGGGTCTTTCGTTTCAAAGCACTAGTGGCTATGAACTTTTCACTCTAGATCTAGTTTGAATAATGAAACATTTACTGTGTGCTGTTTTAGATTGAGAATGAGTATGGGGCACAGAGTAAGTTGCAAGGGGCTGCTGGTCAAAACTATGTGAATTGGGCTGCAAAAATGGCTGTGGAGATGGGAACTGGAGTTCCTTGGGTGATGTGCAAGGAAGATGATGCGCCAGATCCAGTGGTAAGCATTCTTACTCTTCCTCTTGAAAACTGTATAATATAAAATGCAATCTTCTGATACACCATTAACATGCCTAGGTTTCTTTTTGGTTATTCTATGATTATTTTAACTTTCAGAGACTAGTAACCTTAAAAAATTGGAAAATTAAATGCAGCACTCAGACAATTGCGTTTACTTCATTTATTTCATTAAACTAATCTGTTTCGTCTGTGGGGTAACAGATAAACACGTGTAATGGCTTCTATTGTGATAAGTTTACTCCAAACAGACCTTATAAGCCTCTGATTTGGACAGAGGCATGGAGTGGCTGGTAAGCTTTTTTTTCTTTACTGCGACATTAAAAGTTAGAAATGGAGAAATGGCATAACTTTCTGTTAAATGTGAAGGTTTACAGAATTTGGAGGTCCAATCCACCAAAGGCCTGTCCAGGATTTGGCATTTGCAGCTGCTCGATTTATAATAAGAGGAGGGTCCTTTGTTAACTACTACATGGTAAGTTTTGTTGGCTTAAGCTGATTTATAAATTGATCATGATGGCACCTACTCTACTAACCAACCTATGTTGTCTTGAATTTACCTGTAGTATCATGGAGGAACCAATTTTGGACGAACAGCTGGAGGCCCTTTCATCGCTACCAGCTATGACTATGATGCTCCATTGGATGAATATGGTGAGAGCTGAAAATTTTATGCCTTTTATGTCATTTATAGTGTTTATTGACCCCATGACAACTAAACCAAAATTCTTCAACAATTCTGGCAGATAGTAATATGCAAATTATGTAACTACAAGTCACTACCGTTCTTTTTCTTAGAAACCTCATATCCATGAATTTTTTTGTCAAATTTTATGTCCAAAAACTTCTTACTCTTCACTACTTTGAAAGCCACAAATACTTTCCTCTAATGCTTACATTTTGGGGTATGTTTACCTCAGAACAGTACCCCAGAACCCTTTTTTTCCTCTTTTAACTGACTATTTCTGCAATAAAACGTTGAAGGTTTGATTAGGCAACCAAAATATGGTCATCTAAAAGAGCTTCATAGGGCCATCAAGATGTGTGAGCGAGCTTTGGTTTCGACTGACCCCATTGTTACTTCATTAGGGGAATCCCAACAGGTGTTGACTCAAGTCAATGTTATTTTGTTTTTCATGTGTAAAGCTTTGTTTACTGATCCTAGCTAACATGCTCCTTTTTCAGGCACATGTATACACTACGGAAACTGGAGAGTGTGCTGCTTTTCTCTCAAACTATGATTCAAAATCCTCTGTTAGAGTGATGTTCAATAATATGCACTATAGCTTGCCTCCTTGGTCCGTCAGCATCCTCCCAGATTGTAGAAATGTTGTCTTCAATACAGCAAAAGTATGTAACAAGTTTTACACATTTGGTATCCTGTATTGTATTTAGTTGTTCTATCCATACTTCTGTTAACAACCTTTTCACCTTCAACGTGTTCATTCAACATGATTTAATGACTGAAAATTTAGTCAAACCTATGAACTCCTACTCCTTTTGTTTAGGTTGGAGTGCAAACATCTCAGATGCAAATGTTGCCGACAAATACTCAAATGTTTTCATGGGAAAGTTTTGATGAAGATATTTATTCTGTAGAAGACAGCTCAGCAATCACTGCTCCAGGTCTCCTGGAACAGATAAACGTAACAAAGGATGAAAGTGATTATCTTTGGTATATAACTAGGTAAAGCCTGATTTTTAGGCAATCCAAATATGCTACCTTACTTTTCAGATTCTTTATGTTTATCCCTTGTTTCGGCTACTAAGTTAATCTGTAATTCATTTTGATGTCTATGTTTCCAGCGTTGATATAGGTTCATCCGAATCCTTTCTACATGGAGGTGAGCTACCCACTCTCCTTGTTCAGTCTACAGGCCATGCTGTGCATGTTTTCATCAACGGTCAACTTTCTGGTATGTTAATTTTCTTGCTTTTGCATAACACCCCATTTTAGCTTATTGGTATAAATAAACATGATATATGTTTCAATCCAGGTTCTGCCTTTGGAACGAGGGAATATAGAAGATTCACATACACCGGCAAGGTAAACCTTCGTGCTGGAACAAACAGAATAGCTCTGCTCAGTGTTGCCATTGGACTTCCCGTAAGTTTCTTTCCTCTTTTACCTTCCAAATCCTACTGTCAGTAAATGTTTAGTTTCCATAAAAAGCGGTTATTGGTTTGTGCTCAAGTTCATTCACCACTTCCATCTTTCTATGATTACGAAAGCCTAGTAAATGTCAGCTAATTTTGGCAAGAAATAAAAATATCAACAGTGGCTCAATTTTTTTCCTCCGAATAACTCATATTATTGACCAAATGTTTTTCTGTATTTTGTTGTCAAAGAATGTAGGACAACATTTTGAGTCATGGAGCACCGGAATCCTAGGTCCAGTTGCACTCCATGGACTTGATCAGGGAAAATGGGACTTGTCAGGGCAGAAATGGACTTATCAGGTTGCATACCCTTACTTTAGAAACTTAACTTGGTTCACTTTCCTTGTAAAAAATTTCATTAACATGCTTTTAAACAGGTTGGGTTGAAAGGAGAGTCCATGGATCTTGCTTCTCCGAATGGTATCTCTACTGTTGCGTGGATGCAGTCAGCAATAGTTGTACAAAGAAACCAGCCATTGACATGGCACAGGGTATAAACTCAAAGACAAAATAGGCTAAGTTCTGAAAATGTAACACTAGCTTCAAAACTGATAAGCTTAATCTGTAAACTCTGCAGACTTCTTTTGATGCTCCCGAAGGAGACGAACCATTGGCATTGGACATGGAGGGAATGGGTAAAGGTCAGATATGGATCAATGGCCAGAGTATCGGAAGATACTGGACTGCTTTTGCCACTGGTAATTGCAATGACTGTAACTATGCTGGTTCATTTAGACCTCCAAAGTGCCAACTTGGTTGTGGCCAACCAACCCAGCGATGGTGAGTATCACTGACAATGACATTGTAGCTTCTGCAACGTTATTATGTCAGTGAACACAGTGAAGCAGTGGAAATCTTATATTACATTTCATTCTTAAATTTCATTTAATTTCATACAAAATGTTTCAGGTACCACGTCCCTCGATCTTGGTTGAAGCCAACTCAAAATCTTTTGGTTATTTTCGAGGAACTCGGGGGAGACCCTTCAAAAATCTCGCTTGTGAAGAGATCAGTGAGCAGTGTGTGTGCTGATGTGTCTGAGTACCACCCAAATATTAAGAACTGGCACATCGAGAGCTATGGTAAGTCAGAAGAATTCCGTCCACCGAAGGTTCACTTGCACTGCAGCCCTGGCCAGACCATCTCTTCCATTAAATTTGCCAGCTTTGGTACCCCTTTGGGTACTTGTGGGAACTACGTACAAGGAGCTTGCCATTCTTCAGCATCCTATGCCATATTGGAGAAGGTGATCTATTGTGTGACTTTTTTCCGTGGATTCGAGTATTATTATGTCATGTTATAAAAGACTAGTCCTTTCTGATAGACTTTACCTGCATAATACATTAGCTTCTGATAAATTCTTCCTAGGAAATATTCTTAATTCCTCCTCTCTTTCTGTTTCATGTTTCAGAGATGTGTCGGAAAATCAAGATGCACAATCACTGTGTCAAACAGCAACTTCGGGCAAGACCCATGTCCAAACGTAATGAAGCGGTTATCAGTTGAAGCGGTTTGCGGTCCAAGTGATACAAATTGGAGGGGTTGATTGGAGAAGGAAGCACCCTTTTACGTTTAGTGTGCAGTGACATAAAGGGCAAGGAAAAGGGATGAACAATAATAAAAGCAGAGCATAGATAAAGTTAAAGGTAGTTGTGTAGGTGAAGAGTAGGTTCAGTGGCATAGTGTGAAAGTAGCTCTGAGGCACGTGGTTTATAATTTTATTTGGTGGGGTTAACGGGGCTTGTAAAATTTTTTCATAGTTAGATAGGTGAATGTGAAACGAATGGTCTGAAATTTGGACCCTTCATGTGTGAATTTAGAGTGTACCGGTCCCCGGCCTTTTAACCGGATATGGGCACTGGGAAGCGAGGCATTTATGTGGGTGTGATTTGTGTTTCCTTTTTGTAACTTTGTATTAAATTAATGAGTTAATGCGGTGAGTCATGCCACAAACCAGGTTCAACGTGGGAGTGGATCCTACTTTAACCATTGTCTGATGAGATTATAGAAGTTCAATATTTATAAAACCTTTGTTTTCATTTTAGTTGCTGCGTAAATTTTAAAATTTATAAGGGACTTATTAACAAGTTTTAAAATTTAATAGGAACTTACATGCAATATTTTTAAAATTATAAAAGATTATTTATAAAATTTTCAAATTTAGTAGGGACTTACCTACAAAGTTTTAAATTTATCAGAAAAAATGCATACTAGCAATTTTTTTAATTTTATCAAGCAGCTACATGAAAAGTTTTTGAATTTATCATGGATCTACATGCAAAGCATTTTAATTTATAATGGACCTATTTGCAAAGTTTTTAAATTTATCAGGACCTACCTGCAAATATTTTAAATTTATTAGGGATCTACTTGCAAAGTTTTTAAATTAATAAGGGAACATACCTCCAAAGTTTTTAAATTTATCATGTACTTACCTTCAAAGTTTTTAAATTTATTAAAGAATTGCAAATTTTGAAATTTATCAAGAACCTACCTACAAAGATTTTAAATTTATCAGGGATCTATTTGCAAAGTTTTCAAATTTATCAGGATCTACATGCAAAATTTTAAATTTATAAGGGATCTACTAGCAAAGTTTTTAAATTTAACAGGGACCTACCTGCAAAGTTTTTATATTTATCAGGAAGTTGTTGGAAAAATTTTCAAATTTCTCAACGACCTACATGCAAATATTTACAATTTATCACAGACCAACCTTTAAAGATTTAAAATTTATAAGGGATCTACCTATAAAGTTTTTAAATTTATAAGGGCCCTACTTGCAAAGCTTTTAAATTGAACATGGACTTATCTGCAAAGTTTTTAAATTTATCATGGATTTACCTGCAATGTTTTTAAATTTATTAGAGACAATATGTAAAGTTTTTAAATTTATTAGGAACCTACCTGCAAAGTTTTTGAATTTATTAGGGACTTACCTGCAAAGTTTTTAAATTCATAAAGGACCTACTTGCAAATATTTTAAATTTATCAGGGACTTACCTGTAAAGTTTTTATATTTTTTAGGGACTACTTGTAAAGTTTTTAAATTATACAGGACCTACTTGTAAAATTCTTAAATTTAACATGGACCTACCTGCAAATATTTTAAATTTATTAGGGACCTACTTATAAATTTTTTAAATTTATCAAGGATGCAAAGTTTTAAATTTACAAGGGACCTACTTCCAAATATTTTGAATTTATCAAAGACTTACCCGCAAAGTTTTTATATTTATCAGGACCAACCTGCAAAATTTTTAATTTAAAATGGACCTACTTGCAAAGTTTTCAAATTTATAAGCGGCCTACATGCAAATATGTTAAATTTATCATCATCTACCTGCAAAGTTTTAAAATTTATTAGGGACCTACCTGCAAAGTTTTAGATTTATAAGGGACCTACTAGAAGAGTTTCTAAATTTAATAGGGACCTACCTATAAATATTTTAAACTTATCAAGGATCTACCAACAAAGTTTTTAAATTTCTAAGGGACGTACCTACAAATTTTTTAAATGTAAAAGAGACCTACTTGCAAAGTTTTCAAATTTAATAGGGACCCACAAGCAAGTATTTTAAATTCATTAGAGACCTACCTGCATAGTTTTTTAATTTATAATGGACTATTAGCAAAGTTTTTAAATTTAACAGGAAACTACTTGCAAATATTATAAATTTATTAGAGATCTACTTGCAAAGTTTATAAATTTGCGAGGAACCTACCTGCAAAGTTTTTAAATTTATCATGGACTTACCTTCAAAGACTTTAAATTTATCATAGAAGCTTCAAATTTTTATATTTATTAAAGACATACCTGCAAAGTTTTTAAATTTATCACGGACCTACCTACAAAGTTTTTAAGGTTATAACAAACCTACATGCAATTTTTTAAATTTATAAGCGACCTACTAGCAAAGTTTTTAAATTTAACAGAGACCAACTTGCAATGTTTTTAAATTTATAAGAGGGATCATCTGTAGAGTTTTTAAATTTATCAGGGACCCACGTGCAAAGTTTTTAAATTTATCATGGACTTACCTTCAAAGTTTTGAAATTTATCAGAGAACTACAAATTTTAAAATTTATTAAGGACCTACCTATAAAGATTTGAAATTTATGGAGGATCTACCTGCAAAGTTTTCAAATTTATCAGGGACCTACCTGCAAACTTTTAAATTTATAAAGAACCTGGTAGCAAAGTTTTTAAATTTAACAGGGACCTACCTGCAAAGTTTTTATATCTACGAGGGAGCTATTGGAAAAGTTTTCAAATTTCTCAAGGACCTACTTACAAATATTTAAAATTTACCAGGGCTTTAGTGCAAAGTTTCTAAATTTATAACAGACCAACCTTTAAAGATTTTAATTTTATAGGAGACCTACTGTAAGACCCATGAAATTTAATTAATTAAATAAATAATTAATTAATAAATGCGGGTCGTGGAAGCCTTTATGGAATTTTATAGTGATCGATGTGATGTGGAAAAGTACTAGCTCAAGTGGTTGAGAGTACTTTGATTGTGTGAAAGGACTTGGGTTTGAGTCTTAAGTATGCCAATTGTGTGTTATTTAATTATTAGTATTTTAGTAATATGCTTAATCATGTTAAGTGATAATATAATCATAGAATTATATTAATCATCATGAAACATGAATTGGTTAAATGGTTATGCATTGATTTGACGTTGGCATTGGATGGGTTCGAACCTTGGTGAACCTAAACTAAACTTTCTTTTTGCCAAAATTCCTTTGGCATGAAGGTGAAAGGGCAAGGAAAAACCCTAGCTGAATGGCCTCCAAGGAAGGCTAGAGAATCAGCCATAGGTTAGAAGAAAGGTTTGCAAGGTTGCCATTGTTACATAGTGAGAGGAAAGCGAATTTGAGAGTGTGTTGAGAGAATTAAGAGTCTGTTTGGGGCTGGAATGCGGGAGCACTAAGGGAAGACATTTTTTGGCCAAGAAGAAGAATCTCACATTCAAATTAAGCAAAGGAGACCAGGTTAGGGGAGCTGGAACTGTACTTTTATTTTGTGTTGTTAAATGGTATGAAATGTATGAAAAATTGGATGTATATAACCTGCCATATCATGTAATTTTCATGTTTCTGGAATTTTCCAGAAACCGTCTGGTGGGTGATGAACCACCGCCAGGCGACTCATCCTTTTCTGGGTTATTTTGGGGTTCTAGAGATGGAACCGCCTGGCGGCAAGGCTTGCGCCGCCAGGCGACACGTGATTGCACACCCAGTTTTCTGGGTTTTTGATGAACCGCCTGGCGGTGATGAACACCCGCTAGGCGACGCGAGTCAATTTGGCTCGATTTAGTTTTTTGGGGTTTTTTGGTTGATTCTATTCGGGGGGAAAAGATAGTGCCAACTGTTTGAACATGATTGGAAGCCCAAATTAGCTGAAGTATATAAAATTGAAGGTTCGATTGGGTGAAAATTGCATGAATATCAATTGGTGGGTTGATGAATTAGGGATTTCATAGTCACACTAGATTAAGTGGAAAGGTTAGTGGAATTTCGTATATGGAGGAGTCTTATGAAGGAATAATGAATATAAACATGTGAAGGCAGCCTATTGGGTCGTAAATCGAGTGGAATCAGAATTGCAGGGGATGGAATAAGGTTCTTAGGTGTTGAGGAAATTTTTGTGTTCTTGGAACTGCAGGAACCGCCTGGCGGCACCCAATTGGCCACCAGGTGCCACATCAGAGGTGCGTGGTGTTTTGATTCACAAAAAATGCTATTTTTCATACTTTTCGCGCAACAGTAACCGCTGGGAGGTGGTTTAGTCCCACCGGACGGTGGTTTAGTCCCGCCGGGCGCCAGTCTTCTAATTCTGGGCGCTAGACGCCACCAATTTTTCTGGTTCGCGTAGTTTTCGTAAAACTACATTTCTCGTTTCGTTAACCGTCCGATTTAGGTTAAATTTTGACAGGTGGTCCATAACATGTGGTTCTTCACTTTGAATGGTGGAGATTGGATTTGGAGATCAGTAGCTATAGATATACATTACTTAATATTGCTGATTTTGGAGTTTGTAAAATACATGAATAAGCCCTTGATTAGTTCAAGTAACTTCTAATGAAGCATAATTGGGTTATGTGGTAAGTCTCTATCAATTTGAAT
>Ga0209589_1002640_pt1 | contig 31218 bp, 14 predicted proteins | sample CowpeawhiteBW_FD_187525 | JGI IMG/M metagenome (GOLD analysis project Ga0209589, IMG submission 187525) | Root nodule microbial communities of legume samples collected from California USA - Cow pea white BW (SPAdes) (version 2) | ecosystem: Host-associated > Plants > Roots > Nodule | place: USA...
ATAAAGATAAATATATATATATATATATATATATATATATATATATATATATATATATATTCCTTAAAATCTCTCATATGTAGAATATTCAAATCGAAAATATATAACCACACATTTCAATATTCATAATTTCCACATCACCTTCACAATAGAATTCAAAACATGTAAACAAAATACAATCACGTAAAATTGCCAGAACTCACACATATAAATTTTAATTTTACTGACTTTCTAATACTAAATGTAATTTTTCTTAATTAACTATCATCAAAGTATTATCTGTAAAATTTTGCTTCTCTGTATAAATAATCATATTTACAGTATCTAAATAAATTTGGTTATGATAATAAGTGTTAGTATTCAATTAAAATATATGGTAAAGAAAACTTTTGAATAGGCATGCTTTACTATATAATGAATTATGTTAGTGTAAAATTTGTATCACTTTTATTAATATTCGTTCATTTATAATATTATTTGTGTTATAAATTTTAAGTTAAACATAGAGAACTTGTTGGTCCAAAGAGAATGACGCTAAAAATATTTATCCTTTTTTCCTGTTGTTAATATTTATATTTTGTTTAAAGATATAATAGTTATATATGCTAGAAACATAATTATAAATGTACTATAACTCAAAAGGTTATTACTATTTTATAAGGTTTATATTTTGATATGAGTTAGTTACTTGTGATAGAGAGATAACAGATCTAACTGAACAGTAACAGAAGAAGAGATCTGATGTTTTTACAAAGTCCCTCTATCCTTTTTTTTTTAATTCTGGTGTATCCAAGCTCAACATGCATAATATTCATGTTCACCTGGAGGGAGGGTGATAGAGAGATAACATATCTCTTCTTCTGTTACTGTTCAGTTAGGTCTGTTACCTTTTTCTGTTTTTCCATTCTCCTTGTATATATACATTGTACCTTCCACTGCTGCAATACACTCTGTATTCTTCTCTATTCAATAATAATGAGAAGCTTTCTCTTGAGCATTATTACAAACACTGTCAACTTGTGTGTACAATAATTATTTTTCAAATTAATTTATAAATTATCCACGGAATACTTAATATGTAAATTTATACAGTTGATCATATATTGTTGTCATGTCATATTTTATGTTCATGTCATGAATAAATTACTTTGAATTATTAAAAAAAATTGTGAAGTTTTAAAGTTTAAGTAGACTATGAAATTTTGGGAAAATAAATAAAAACCAAGACATATAAAAAAAATTGTTAATTAGATTATCATGGAGTAGAGACATGAATTTAAATGAAGAAGTGAAAAGAATATTGAGATACCATAAGCTCTTTTAGTCAAAAGTAAAAAATCGATTTTTGTCTATCATAATTTTTGTGTATACATGATGTCTCCTCAAATTATTGATGATAGTTAATAGACTTACCTTGCTAATAAAGTCAAGGTGAATAATTGACAATTATATTTCAGAGACTTTGATAAAGCAAATAGTCTTTGTAATGAAATAAAAAATCGAAAATTTAAGTCAAAATATTGATAAAATATCAATGAAAAAGATATGTATACTTGAAATATATTTAATTTTTTTTTATTCATGATTGTCTTCAAAGTTTTAAATAAGACAACTCTATATGTTTATGTTATGCAATAACAATAAATAGAAGTTAAGTTCAATATTTTCTAAAATTAAACTTTATCTTTTTCCTCACAAATAGTTAATTACACAGTAATTATTTCTGGACTAAAAGCAAAAGAAAAAGGAAAGCATCATTTTGGTTTTATTTACTTTTTTTTTTATTTAGATGCCAACCAATGTCATTCTCTTAAAAATTGGTTTTAATTGATGCAATGAATTTAAATTCATGCTTAAGCGAAAATATTATAAATTATAAATATCAAAACAATTTCACAAAGTATATATAGTTCATTTAGGTATAATTTAAATTTAAATTTTCTTTTTTTCATTAAGAAAATTTTTAAAATATAGCAATTAAAGTCATTTATTTTAATGTACTGAAATAGAATATTTAATAGTATGTAAAATTATTAATCGCTACTTTATTTAAATTTAAATATTTCATTTTGTTTTATTAAAAGAATATATATAAAAAACTTAAATATATTTTTATAATAAAAATATTATCACAAAATAAAATATTTATATTAAATTTTAATTATAAATTTATTTCATAAACATTCTTTTTTTAAATCCCGTGAAAATTGAAGGATTAAAACACTAGTTTATAGATAAAGAAGGATTTGTATTTAGTTAAAAATTGAATGTATCTAACAAATATTTTATCTTCTTAACTAGTTTATGGCCTAGCTATATGGAGGTAAATGTTCTTCCACATGCAAATTTTGACTTTGTAAGTCACAAACCCATTGGTGCTTTCTCATGGGACGGAGTACCCTAATACTTTTTCTTACACGTCTTGTATGGTCATATTTGCATATAAAAAACAAAGGGATGTAACATAAAACTTCACATGCCTAAAATAACAGAACGCTATTTTTGTGTCTCTTGTGTCCGTTTTAACTTTCTTTTATAGCTCATACTATTCCTTTCTTGTTTTCTTTTCATTTAATCTCTTTTTTTTATTGTCATTTTCTTTACAATTTATTTTGTGTTTTTCAGTATAAACAAAATAAATCCAACTCAAGTCTTTTCCTTTTTCATGTATTTTCTGCATTTCTCTATTTCTTTTTTCTATTTGGTAGGAAAAGAAAGTAAAAAAAAAAAAAATGAGAAAGTAGGGGTTTTGGGTGGAACGGGAAAGAGTGTAGGAAATGTGCTGACGAGGTATAATGCAGAATGGATGGGACAATGTTGATGAAGGAACATGATGAAGATAATTTCTAAATATAGTATTTTTTATGATGGAATAATGTTGATTGTTTATTGTTTATTGTTTTCGTGTTTAGGAAGCATTTTTCCTATATATAAGAGACATGATTGTTAAGTCTCAAAAAATTCTTAAACATTTTTCAAAATATTTGATAAGCATACTGATCAAGGGTCATGTAACATAATATATTATTATTACTTAAATAATTAATTACTTTTAGTATTAATAGTTATCTTGTGTTTAATATTATTTTTTTATGTATTTAAATATTTGATTATGACATTAAATTTTTTCACTTTTTAAAAAATTTGCATGAAAATCTTTCTTGAATCAACTTATAAAAAGAGTTTGGGATTAACAATTTCATTTCCTTTGAAATTGTTGAGCCACATCCAAATTTCTACAAAATTTTTAACCTAGATAGTTGATGAGAACAAAAGAGTTCAACGTGACGTTATAATAAAAAGCATCATATCATTTGTCATCACAATAGATGAGTTTAATCTTGGACTTAAAAAATGTCAAGTTTGAATTGAACTTGCTTTGACAATGATGTTTCAATATGTTGATCAAGAAGATGTATAGTGTTTTATTTTTTATTGCATGTGTTTGTGAATTTTTTCATATAAGATATTCAAAAGGTTTTTTAATTCAGCATACAACCTATATTATGTTCTTTATCTTGTTGTTTAATAATCTTTAATTAATCTTGATTCCCAAATGAATTCTAATAATTAGTTTTTCAATTTGAAACATCTTTTAAAAAACTTAAAGAAAAGGTAAACAAACTTTTTTCAAAATGTTTTTAAAAGCAATTTACTCCCATCTTGACTTAGCTAAGCCACACATTTTCTTCTAACAATTACCTTCAAGTTAGTTTTTGAAAGATATCCAAACAAAAGATCCTAAATTTTTCTGAATAGCTTCGCAAAACTAAACTTTTTCGAAAGGTGCATGTTGCTATAAATATGGCTCATTTTCTCTACGGTGAAAACTATCTTTTTTGTTGGAAAGTAATATTTTGTGAATTTGTTGATAGAGGTATTTGAGATGTTATATATTATGAATGAAACTTTTGTTCCTATGCATGAGGTTAACAATATGTAGGAATAAAAAAATTACTTCTTTGGCAACTAATGAAGCAAGAAAAACATAATATGATGTTAAGACAAGAAACATCATAACCTTTTCTCTCACTTTGGACGTGTGATAAAAGATTTGCATATGCAAAAATGCAAAACAAAAAAAATGTGGCATAGTCAAGAGAGCTAGATGCAAATTCAGATAATGAAAATATGGGTTTGTTGGTCAAAGAGTTTCCAAAGTTCTTGAAGAACAAAAATAAAAACTAGCAGCATAACATAAATAAAGAAAAATTTAACAACCCTTTAGTATCATGTGTTATGAATGGGGTAAGCCTAAAATATATAAAACTTTAATGTCCAATTATTAGAGACTAACCCTGTTGATAGGAAAAATAAAATTAAGAATAAATCATACATTGCTCAACAAGACAATGCATCTTCTTCAACAAGTTCATCCAACGATAATGGAAAAGAAACAAACCTTTGTTTGGTTGCTGATCAAAATTCAAAGACTAGAAATGTAAGTGGCTCAAATTTTTCTAAACATGTAAATAATGTTCAACTTCTTGATGGATTTAGTGAAATGCATGAGAAAGCAAAGAGGCTCCCATTTTTAAACAATATAATGAAAGGAAAAATAGATTGTTGGAAAATAGGGTTAAACAATTAGAAGAGGAAAATGCAAATCTAGAAAAAAATTTAGAAATATTGGAAATGATTTATGATTCATCTTGTGATTGTGAGGCTCATTTGAAAGATAAGTTTTCTCAATGTGAATGATGTAAATAATTAGAAGGAAAAGTAAAGTTTCTTAAATGTGAAATTATAAGATTAACAATTCAAAAATATAATCTAAAAACCATCGTAAATTCTAAATTCTCAACAGACTTGAATGATAAAACTAGTCTTGTATTTGTCCTAACCAGAAAAAACAAAACTTGTTAAAAATGCTAGAAAACCATCGTACACATATCATGTTATCTTCTTATGTGGTATGAAAAAGGGAGACAAAATAAATAATTTTAATTGGGCTAGTTGGATTAGGCTGGCCCATTGTTTTGAATAATGGATTTATCTCTAATAACTATATTTTATATAATCAACTTTATTATTCTTAATTATTATTATTATTATTTTGTTGGTTTATTTCATAGTTTGGGGACATCTTAATTTATCGAATTCAGTTGAGTCCTCATGTCCTGAGTTACATGAATGCAGTCATGTGAATTTTAAAGTATTTGAAATTCACTCCAGGAAAGATAATTCTATTAAAAAAAAAAAAGATTATGAAAGCATAAATGCATACACTTATGCAAATTTGGACCGGATCAATAGATGATAGACGATCAACTTTAGGATGCTTCACCTTTATATGTGATAATTTTGTTACATGAAAAAATAAGAAACAAAATGTTGTTGCTCACTCAAGTGTAGAAGCTTAATTTAAAGGTATGACATAGCTCTTTGTGAAGCATTATGGCTAAAGAATATTTTGCAAGATTTGGGATATCCATTTAGACAAACAATTTGATTGTATTGTGACAACAAAGCTGTTTGTGATAGTGCCTATAATTCTGTTCAGCATGATTGTACAAAATATGTGTTTAGGTAGACAAATTTTTCATTAGAAAAAAGCTGGACGAGGACATTTTACAATTTTCTAAAATTTGATCAGAGGATAAATTAACTTATATCCTCGCTAAACATGTCTCAAGTCCAGTATTTTTTACATTTTTAATCAAGTTAGAAATGTGTGACATTTATGCGCCGATCTAAGGAGGAGAGTTAAATTGTTGTTAATTGATTGTCAATCATATAAATTATTTTTTTATATTTAGGATTCTGTAAATTAGTTGTAGGCAAGTCACTAGATTAATGAGTAATGTAAGTTAAGGAGTAAAAATCCTTATATATTGATGGTATGTTTTTGTTCTACTATATGAAAAAATAAGGAAATTTTCCAAAATCCTACAACTATGGCTCTATATATTATTGTTTTGCAATATTACTGTGCCTCTAGTACCGTTTTGCAATATTCCCTCCACATTCTCCTGAGAGGTCTTGGCCCATCAAGATAGTTTGTCTTCTCTTGTAGTTTGATTTCTCCAAAATCTGCATAATACACTTCGACGTTAACATTAATTCCTTAATTATAGATCATAAATATTATTCAATGCTCCCTCTTATAACACTCTTTTATTTATAATGTTTTTTTGGAATTTTCCTATGAATGGATCAGCTGGATTGATCTCTCATCTAGGGATGACACAAATATCCGTGTATGCGTATATCCGCGGCGGATAGTTACTATCCGCGAGTATTTATTATCTGCGGACAACGGGTAGCGGGTATTTTAATATCCGTTTATAAACGGGTCGGGTACGGGTATCATACTATCCGTACCCGCAGGTACACGTTACTCGCAAAAAATTAAAATTAAAATTTAATTTATATTTAATTAAGTTCAATTTAATTAAAATTAAAATTAATAGTATATTTTATTATGTCAAATTTAATTATAATTAGAATTTAATTTAATTTATATTTTATTTTTATAATTTTATATTAGAAAATTTATAAAATATATATTTTTTAAAATATTTATGGGTATCGGGTATCTACGGGTACCCGCGGATTTTAAAAATATTCGCAGGTATTTTTTAAGCGGATACCTGGCAAGTAAACTGACGGGTAGCGAACGGATTTATTTTTTGCGGATCGGGTTGTGGGTAGGCACTATCTCTGCCCAACCTGTTGCCATCTCTACTCTCACCCATTGTTTTTCAATAATTAATCTATTTTTAAATAATTATATTTTATACTATCATTTTTATTATCCTTAATTATTATCGTATTGCTTAACTGAGATATCCTAAACTTCATATAACAGGAATATCTTGGTCTACCGAATATAGTGATAGACTTTTTCTCTTCCTTTTTATCGGGGATTTTGTTTTTAAAATAACTTGTATTAGAAATAAATTTCTCATGATTTTTACTCTTTCAAATACGAAATTCATTTATAAGTTTATCTTTAAATATCAAGTACGGTGTAGTTTAAAGAAATAAATTTAATGTATTTTAAAAATCTTATTCTTGAAAAGATAGTAATTAAAAGTGTATAACAATGTTCACTAAATATCAAAGTAGTATGTGTTTCAAATTTCTATCTTTTGTGTGTTCTATATACAAATATTTTGTAAGGAAATATATAAAACTTAAAAGTATTACATACATATACAAAAATATTATATATTAGGGGTATAAGATATTATTTTTATTAGATGTGATAAAATGTTGGAGTAATATACATTGATAAATGACGTAATACAGTTGATAAAGAAATTGACAGTAGATAGTAAAAATCTAACTTTAGAGAAACATCTCAATCCAACGTCATGAGAAGAGTTTTAGAGTTGTAAAGTGTTGTAGTGTTGATGACAGTCTTAACGGGACCTTGTATAAACTGTAAATAAATAAAAATAAATTTTTGATATAAATATGCTTTAAGAAATATCAATAATAAAATAATATCTAATTGTAAGAATCAAATTAATTTATTTTTAAAATATAAAAAAAGAATTATAAAAATGTGAGCAGAGAGTGTCTTAACCTGATCACATGCTCTCACTCTTACACTTATTTTGCTTTTCAAGCAACCTTAGATCAAATATTCTAAACCTTGGAAAGCTTATCACTCGGACAGTGGAGCCCCTCATCAATATCTGCATATGGAGCTATTCTTCTTCCTTTTCATTGCCCTTCTCTTCACTCTCTATCTCTATTTTGTTACAGAAAAACCCCGCAAAACCAACCACAAAGGCTTCAAAAACTACCCTCTCATCGGAACCTTACCGGAATTCCTCAAAAACCGCCATCGCTTCCTCGAATGGAGCACCCAAGTCCTTTGCGACTGCCCCACCAACACCGCCGTCTTTTCCCGCCCCTACAGTTTCCACGGCGTCATAACGGCCAACCCCGACAACGTGGAACACATGCTCAAAACCCGATTCCAGAACTACCCGAAGGGCGACCGCTTCATCCACCACCTCCAAGACTTCCTCGGCAACGGAATCTTTAACTCCGACAGCGAACTCTGGAAGGTGCAGAGAAAAATCGCAAGCCACGAGTTTAGCACCAAATCACTCCGTAACTTCATTGTCAACTCCGTCACCACGGAACTCCAAACCAGGCTTCTTCCAATTCTCTCCCTAGCCTCCCAGACAAACAGGGTCCTCGATTTGCAGGACCTCTTCGAGCGCTTCGCCTTCGACAACGTCTGCAAGCTAGCTTTCAATGTCGACCCCGCCTGTCTCGGCGGCGACGGCACCGCCGGTGCCGAGTTCATGAGCGCGTTCGAGGAGGCCGCCGTGTTGAGTTCAGGGAGATTCATGAGCGCGTTACCCTTCATGTGGAAAATAAAAAAGCTGTTGAACATGGGAACAGAACGGAGACTGAGAGAATCAATCACCACAGTCCACATGTTTGCTGACTCTATCATACGGTCCCGATTGGAGTCCAGGGAGCCCAGCGGCGACGACGAGGATTTGCTTTCGCGTTTCATCAGAACAAATAAGAGCTCGCCGGAGTTTCTCCGCGACGTTGTGATAAGTTTCATTCTGGCAGGGCGTGACACGACGTCGTCCGCGCTCACCTGGTTCTTCTGGATTCTCTCTTCCAGACCTCACGTGCGGAGAAAAATCCGCGAGGAAATCGCAAGGGTTCGGTCCGCCACGCGTGGCGTTGGCGCGTTCGGGTACGAGGAGCTTCGGGAAATGCATTACCTGCATGCGGCGCTTACGGAGACGATGAGGTTGTACCCGCCGGTGCCTGTGGACTCGAAGAAGTGTCTGGACGACGACGTTTTACCGGATGGAACGAGGATTGGGAAGGGTTGGTTCATATCGTATCACACGTACGCCATGGGGAGGATGGAGAGCGTGTGGGGAAAAGACTGTACCCAATACAATCCTGAAAGGTGGTTGGAGAATGGCGTGTACCGAACAGAGAGTCCGTTTCGTTTTCCAGTGTTTCACGCGGGTCCACGGATGTGTCTGGGGAAAGAAATGGCTTATATTCAGATGAAGTCCATTGCAGCCTCCATGATCGAGAGCTTTGAGATTGAGGCAGCGGATAAGGACACGTGTCCACAGCATGTGCTTTCTTTGACGCTGAGGATCAAAGGAGGCTTGGCGGTGAGGGTAAGGACAAGGGATACACAACCAAGTCTCCACAGTAACACTGGGTTCTAGGTCACACCTTGCACTTTCTCCTATTTCCGAATTAACAAAAATTCCAATATAATGTCTTTATTTTCGATGAAGTTTCTAAGAGGTCATGAAATATATAAATAATATATATGATTTAGGGGTTTTTTCCTCTGTCAGATATCTATAACAGAGATAAATATAAATCTTGTTACAAAACTATTTTCAGAAAATATTATTCTGTTTCTTGTTTAATTTTGTATTTGTTAGAGGAAGAGCATCGTCAACGAAGAAAAAGACGAAAGATCGTAGACAAACAAATAGCAAAACACAAAAGAAAAAATAAAAGAGGTAACAGGCAATGAGAAGCCAAGAGAGAAGATAAAAATGTTATTTAAGTAAAGTTATTTTAAAGACAAAAACAAAAAACAAAAAACAGGTATATATATGCAATATTTTACTCACTTTTTCTTTTGGTTTTTTATTAGTAGTCTTATATTTAATATGTATTAGGTAAGTTTTTAAAATCCTATTTATTAAAGGGGTTAAAAATATTAACCATAGGCTTTTGTCACTCTAAGATCTCTTCTGCTCTCTCTCTTTTCAGTTTAACGTCAATTGAAACTTCTCTATTCTAGAATCGTGATATCGAAACTTTTCTATTTCGTTTTCTTTCTGTCCATTCGTATTTCTACTGTGTTCTGTTAAAAAAATAACTTCTATGTTCACGGCGAAAAATTAACATAGGTATAAAACTAATTAGAGAGATATATTCATAATTTCTTACCAGTCCTAATGATTAATGATAAGAATCAAGCAAATAATAACTTGCACACATAATCTTGTATGATTATATTATAATTGAGCTTTACTAAAACTTAACATGTTAATGAACTCAATCCTAAGAGTTCGTTTAAGGTTATCTATTACTATAAAAATATAAGGGTTAAATATTTTTTGTCCTTTTAACTCTCAATAAAAATTGAAATTGATATCTCTTCGAATTTTTGAACCAATTTAGTCTTTCATATATAGAAATGTGTTAATTTAATCATTTTAACCAAATTTTGTTAAGTATATTTAGTATTTTAAATGTGTTTATTAGCTAAGATTGAAGAGGAGGTGTGTCAAAGAGTGTAAACAACCCATATAATATCTTGACATACGTTTGAAACATCAAATAAATCTAACAAAACTTGGTTAAAATGATTAAATTCACTTATTTATAACGTTGAAGGACTAAATTGAGTTTGAAAATTGACTAATCTCAATTTTCACTAAAGGTTAAGAAAAAAACATATTTAACTCAAAATATAAAATCATTTAAATTACATTCTTATCGTCTCTATTTTTAATAATTAAAATCCTTAAAAAAATATACGTTCAAATAATAAGAAAGTTCTTGTTTTTGCCGCACTGATTCCGATATGTTACCGAGAATAATACAGCAAGAGTTACTCCAGAAAAAAGTATATGCCCTTTCCCTTCCTCCGTCTTTCCTTATACTGCCCTGCCCTTGTGTACCAAAAAATGCGCCCACTATCCGAGTTGGTTCCGCGTCGTGGGGGATCTCCTGACGTGGTGGTACCCTCCCGAGATTTTCAGGGTCGAGCTGTAATGGTTTGACTACTAAAACGTGCAGGAAATGGGTCGTCTTTATTTGGGCCGATTCACATAGGCCCATTGGTCGGGTAGGACTCGGGCGCGCCTGGCCATTACACTAACCCTTCGAGCTTTCAGACAATTCATTGGGCGAGAAGGTCGTAACACTCTCCCAGCGCGCGTGGGTCCCTGTCCTGTCCGTTTATTTACCCAGAGCTAATAAATGAATGCCACGTGGTCCATGTTCTAGAAGCTTTAAACTGCAAAAACTCAAGTTTTTCCCTCTCAAACGACGACATTTTATGACCGCGTCCCTTCATTTTCTCTTCCCCTTTTCTTACGCTCTTCCTCTTCCACTTCTTCTACCACCGCTTCTTCCACTGCCGTTTCTTCTGCCGCCGCTCCCTTCTTTATCAATGTAGTGCTTGCTCAGTTTTCTTCCAGGTATTCTATTTTCGTCTTTATCTCCTTCGACTTTCTGCATTTCCATTTATACTGGACTATCTGATTTTGCCCAAAGACTGATCTTTCGAAGCTTTAGTGTGATAACCCCTGATCGAGGTTTTGGATGCGTAATGTAGGGTAGCTTAAAAATGCTTACTTTAACTACCACGCCGTTTAGCTTTAAGCCGTATTTTGCTAGTTTTCGGAGGTTATTTGCCCTAGTGGGTGGTTTTCCGGTTTTGCCTTCCTGAGCGGTTTTTCTGAGTAGTTTTCCGGTTGTTTCTGGTTGTGCGAGGAGATCCTTAGGTTGGAGTGCTTGATTAGAGTTTGGGTGAGCCGATGACGACTTATGACGAGTTATATCCTTGGGCGTCTTTAGAACTTCGCCGAGAGATGTCGGGCTTTAACTCCGATCAAGTGATAGATCGGTTCCGCCAAAGGCAGAGGTTATGTCAAAGTAATGAGGCAGATGTTATCGTGGTTCGCTGTGGTTTAGATGAGCCCGTATGTGCTGATATCGAGGCCGACTTGGCTTTGGGACACTTCTGTTTTTTCTACTCTACCTTATTCTCTAAAGTTGGCCTAAGGTTACCCTTGAGTTCTTTTGAGAAGAACTTGCTAACTGAGTTGAACGTGGCTCCTGCACAACTCCATCCTAATAGTTGGGCTTTCATCCGAGCCTTCCATATCCTTTGTACACATTTTGGGGTGGTTCCGAGCGCAAATGTATTCCTTTACTTCTTTGAGATGAAGAAGTCAACAAAAAAGGTGTGGTCGTGGGGGGTAGAGGTCTCCTAACTCTGTTCCAATCATCCTATAAAAATTTTAAAGGCTCCTTTCTGAAAATTCAAGCATCACCCCAAAAACCCGACTTGCTTGAAGGTTTTCCACTATACTGGACTCAGAATCCGAACCTTGTCGGGGCGAGGCAACTCGGAGATCTCGAATCGCAAGAACGGGAGCATTGCTTGTTGTTGGAGCAATTGAAAACCATCTTTGAAACAAAACAAGTACTGAGCTATGAATACCAGCCAGCTAACCTCAAGCTTTACATCGGTTTGTATTCGGATAATTGGTTTTTTTGTTTGTTTGTCATTGTACTTCCTAATTCTTGTTATATCCCTGTAGAGTCGAGAATGGGCATGTCCAAGCAGGATCTGGCAAGGCGCCTGAAAAGCATCCGTGCACCCCTTCTTCCCCGACCAGCTGTTGGGGAGGTTTTGACTCGAGCGACCGAAACTCTACAAATTTCCTCAGACGATAAGGAGACTGTATCTGAATCGGGATTAAAACGTCGCAGGAGAGGATTGGTAACCCGAGTTCCTGCCGAAGCGATAACGACGTTGTCCCAATCCCGACCTGAGCAGGCGACATCTTCTATTGGATCGCTACATCTCGAAGGATCCAGTAGTGGTGGCCAAAGTTTTTGGGACTCATCCTATCAACACGTGTCGCATTCTTTAGCGCATAACGTATTTGAAGGCGACCTACAGTGCCTACTGAATCAAGATCTCTCCTCGGTTCAGGAAGACATTTGTGCCTTTCTTCATAAGGCTGAGGTGTCCACTATCGCTTTGTGCAAGAAGCTGAACCAGATGAACTTGATCGAGGAGAAGAAAAACAAAGAGATTTCTGCTGCGAAAGTGGAGATAGCTAGGTTGAATGTCGAGCTTGTCGAGTATGAGAATTTGAAGAGAAAACTGAAAGAGGAAGAAACGAGGTCTGCGGAGCTTGGAATTGCGCTGAAGGAGGCTATGAGGAAATCTGATGAGATTGAAGTTCATTTTCGCCGACTGGAAATGGACGCTGAAGAGAAGGAGAAATCCTGGTGTGAACAAGAGGAGAAGATGGCGAATGAGGCTGCTACCACGTATGGGGTAGGGTTTGAGGCTGCTTTGGAGCAGGTTCGACTTTTGTGCCCTACCGCCGACCTCTCTGGCGTGGATGCAGAGAAGGTCGTGATTGATGGAAATTTTGTGGATGGCTGAAGGACTTTGACCTATATTTAATTGAGAAACAATGATGAACTTTTTTTTTTATGTATTGACACTTTACCGGTTTTGATGAACATCCTTTGCTTTGCTATTTGCTGAAATTCATTTGCTTGTTGTGTTTGAGTTTTGTTCCTGATTTTCGAGTATGTTCTGATAGCGTAACCCTCAAGCCGAGAAAGGTTTTGTTCTTCCTAAAGCCGATCTTAGGTAGTCGTTATCTGAGCAGTTTTTTATCGGCCCTAAGCTGAGCTTAGGTAGTTGCTTTAAGCGGCTCTTAACCGCCCCTAAGCCGAGCTTAGGTTGTCGCTTTAAGCGGCTCTTCACCGCCCCTAAGCCGAGCTTAGGTAGTCGCTTGAAGCGGCTCTTCACCGCCCCTAAGCCGAGCTTAGGTAGTCGCTTTAAACGGCTCTTCACCGCCCCTAAGCCGAGCTTAGGTGTTTTAACGAATATAAATAAACCAATAGTTAGGAACAAAAGATAATTTTTATTTAAGGGATATCTTGATCTCGTTAAAAAACCCCCTCATTCCGGAAGAGGGAAAAAGAGTGTTAGGAGGACATGAATAACTAGCTAAAGAAAAAACGGAGATTCACAGCATTCCATGTTCGGGGGATTTCTAGTCCATCCAATGTTTCCAGTGTGTAAGCGCCATTCGCGAGCACCTGCTTAATGCGGAAAGGTCCCGTCCACTTTGGGGAAAGTTTATCTTCGATTTGCAGGGGATGTGCTCTTCTCAGGACTAGGTCGGATTTAACAAAAGAGCGAGGGACTACCTTGGTTTTGAATTTGGACTCTACTCGCCTCTTCATCACCTCACTGGTGACCTTTGCTGCCTCTCTGACCTCATCTATCATATCCAGGTTTGCTCTCGTGCCTTCCTCGGTCAGGGCGATGGAGAAAGTCCTAACCCAGAAGGAGGGTTGTTCGATCTCTAAGGGAAGAACTGTGTCCGTGCCATAAACCAAGCTGAAGGGAGTCTCGCGCGTTGTAGATTGTGGGGTGGTATGATAGGCTAGCATGATCCCGGGTAGTTCTTCTGGCCAGTCGGACTTTACTGTTGTTATACGGCGACGCCGTGCCCTCAAAATCACCCGATTCGCTGCTTCGGCCTGACCGTTAGTTTGTGGATGTTCCACCGAGGTAAATACCTAACGCACTCCCCAACTTTCGCAGGCAGCTCGAACAATTGATGCGGTGAACTGTGTTCCATTATCCGAGATTAGTCGGTGGGTGACCCCAAATCGGCAGATAATTCTTTTCCATAAAAAGGTTTTTATCGTATTTGCTGAGATGGATGCCACTAACTCGACCTCGATCCACTTTAAGAAGTATTCGATAGCTACTACCAAGAACTTTCGCTGTCTGGTAGCCACTGGGAATGGGCCTAAGATGTCGATGCCCCAAGTGTGAAAAGGCCATGGAGCACTTATAGAGTGTAGTTCTTCTGGTGGGGCGCGATGGACATCGACGTGTAACTGGCACTGGGAACATTTTCTAACCTGCTCTTGACAATCTCGTTTAAGAGTTGACCAGTAATAGCCTGCGCGCAAGACTCTGAGGGACAATGCCCTGCCGCCTACATGGCTTCCACATATACCTTCATGAAGTTCAGACATCAACCGCCTACCGACCTCGGGCGTTACGCAGATGAGCAATGGTCGGTTGAACCCTCTTCGGAAGAGCTTTTCGTTTATTAAGGTGTATCTAGCGGCGTTCCTTCTTATTGTCTGAGCCTTCGCCTGATCATCGGGAAGATGCCCATCTGCTAAATATGTGATATAAGGGATCAACCATGAGCTTGATTGTTCTTATTCTATAGTCATGACGCCGAGTGTGCAGACTTGCACATCGAATCCTACATCCGATACTCTGGGGGTCACCAATGTCTCGCTATCACCGACCTTTGTCTTCCCGGGCGTGAACAACTTGCTAACTTAGATAGCAGGTCCGCGCGCGAATTCTGCTCTCGTGGCACATGCATTAATTTGAAAGAGTGGAAGTGATCGGCCAATGTTCGGACAAAATCTAGATACCGAGCTAGCAAAGGGTCCTTTGCCTAGTATTCTCCTGACACTTGTCCTGTGACCAACAAGGAGTCACTTTTGGCCAAAAGGTTCCTTAGCGAGCAGCATTCCAGCTATAAGGGTCTCGTATTCTACCTGATTGTTGCTGGCTCGAAAGGCGAAATGAAGTGACTGCTCGATTAAGGCTCTCTGCGGATCTTCCAAGATAATTCCTGCTCCGCTTCCTTTCGAGTTCGTCGCTCTGTCGACCGATAATATCCACCCTGCAGTCACTTCCTCTTCCTTCGTCGGTGATGGCGTCAGCTCCGCCAAAAAATCCGATAAGACCTGGGCCTTGATTGGGCCGCGAGACTCAAAAGAAATGTCATACTTGGAGAGCTCAATTGCCCATTTCGCGAGTCGACCGGAGACTTTGGGCTTCTGAAGGATCTGTTTTATGGGCTGATAAGTCATTATCGAGACCGAATGTGCCTGAAAATAGTGGCGCTGCGTGTTGAAAAGATCACAGCAAGCGCAACCTTTTCAATCTTCTGATATCTGACCTCGGCTCCTCGGAGTGTTTTGCTGACGAAATAAATCGGTTTCTGGTCCTCCCCCTGATCCTGCATTAGAGCGGCGCTTATGGCTCGGTCAGTAACAGTTACATATAATTTTAATGGCTTCCCATGGATAGGCTGACACAAAATTGATGGACAGCTCAGATGCTCTTTGAGTTGTTGGAACGCCGCCTCACACTCATCAGGATTCTGCCTTACGTCAAAAAGGTCAGCCATTTTAGGTAACTTGCTTCTGTTGGTTGCGAATCTTTCTATAAATTTCCGGGGAACATAGCGAAGGATGAAATTGAGGAACGAGGCAGGCTACCAAACCACTTCAAAGTCGTGCCCGCCAACGTTCCTACAAACACTTTACATCGCACCGCGTCACTTCCTCCTGAGACCAACATCTATGCATTGAACGCCTTAAGGTGCGCTTCAGGGTCCGAGTTTCCTGTGAAAGGGGGAATCTTTGGGATGATGAAGTTTTGAACGACAATCTCTGCCATGATGGCGGCGGAGAGTGGGTAGCCTTCTTCCGGCATAACGAGCTCAGTCCGCCTGCCTCTTTCCTGCTCATCCCTTGTCTGCATGCGCCTCAGAAGGTCGCCATTCGCACGCTAAAAAGCGTCATGTCCTCGGATCGTCTCATCCATTTGCCTTCTGGTTTCGGCTGCCTCCTGGCGTGCTGCTAGATTGTCAGCGGTAGCCTCTTCCGCGCGTCGATGGGCCTCCTCGGCTCTTTGTCGGATGAGTTCGTTTTCTCGTCTCAACTCTATTATTTGCTGCAAGAGCTCCCTGGTGGTTGGCTCCGGAGGAGCATCTTGTGCATGATTTGCCTGATGATCTGATCCTTGCCCCGGACTCTGGACCATCGTAACTTAGATCGTTTTTGGGGTCGGGGAATCTCTTTTACCTGGACCCCACGGTGGGCGCCAAATGTTCTTGCCGCACTGATTTCGATGTTACCGAGAATAATACAACAAGAGTCACTCCAGAAAAAAGTATTTGCCATTTCCCTTCCTCCGTCTTTCCTTATACTGCCCTGCCCTTGTGTACCAAAAAATGAACCCACTATCCGAGTTGGTTCCGCGTCGTGGGGGATCTCCTAACGTGGTGGTACCCTTCCGAGATTTCTGGGGTCGAGCTGTAATGGTTTGACTACTAAAACGTGCAGGAAATGGGTCGTCTTTATTTGGGCCGATTCACATAGGTCCATTGGTCGGATAGGACTCGGGCGCGTCTGGCCATTACAGTTCTCAAGATATTTTTTTTAATTATTATAGAAATATTAAGATATTTAAAATATTTTTATCTTAATAATATGCTATTTATTACATTTTCTTTCAAGTTGTTAATTGAAGATCAACCATTCTCAACTTGTCGAGAATATCATGCAACTTGCTTTGAGTAAGTTATCTCAGTATAATTGCATAGGGATGTCGACCTTAATTTTAAGGTCATTACTTATGATCTTTATCCAAAGTCCTTCACACACTATTAAGCAACCTCTATTCCAAAAAAATATTTAAATTTTACCAAGTCTTTCATTTCAAATTGGGTTGTCAATTATTTCTTTAAAACCAATTTCTTTGTTTCATCATCTCTTACAACAATTATGTCATCCATATTGACCAATAATAATGTAAGTATACTCGTAACAGAGTGTTTTATGAATAAAGTATGATCTCCTTGTTTTCGTTTATCTCCTATAAAGATAAATGTTCTTAAAGAAATTCTTTTAAGATAATTTTTCTATTTTTTGTTTTAGTTTTCTAAATAATTTAAGACATTTTGAGTGTATTTAAGTTTTTTTACCATAGATATTTAATTACAATTTTTAATTCTTTTAATAAAAATAATTAAAAATGAAAAATAAAAATAAAATCTTAAAAACAAAAGTTGGCTTCAGTTGAGGTACAATTAATTTAAAACTTGTATCTGATTAATTTGTGATTTGAGTTCGACATTTTCTCCATAATATCAGAGTCATTTCAAGGATATTAATTCCTCCAACTTACACCAGTATTCTAAGAAAAAAAATTACTACAATTAGAGGACAAATGTTTATTTGAACACATTTTCATCACATTTCTGCTTATAAGGGACCCATCTCCCCCTCCTTTCTTTCACTTCAAACACTCCAAATATATAGTTCCAAACGTCATCGTTTCAAGCTCTCATCTCCTCACAAACAGTAGATATTAATGTGGTACTCTTTTTTTTGTTATTTTCAAGGTATTTTACAATTTTTTAACACATTTACATAGTGAAACATGAAAAATTTATCAAGATTTAATGAAAAATGTATGATATTTTTTGCCTTACGAATTATGTCCAATCAACCTAAGTTTATCAATAAAAATATTTTGGGCTTTGGAATATATGATAATATCCCAAATGTTTCAAAACATTTCATCATAATTTTTGAAAACTATAATTAACCTAGTTAAATATAGGTGATACATTAATAGAAGCATCTTTGGTAAAAGATAATCTGTCTTTAACCATTTTTTTCGAAAAACTAATTAAGAAATTTGAATATCATTCACCAATGAGCACACCTAGTTGATCACGTAAGGTTTTGAAACTTGTTGTGACATTATTGCCAAGCAACTCTAAATCTTTAATGGTTTGCACTTGAATTCAGTGATTTACTGAGTCTGTTCCTATTGCATATTGGTGAATTTTATTTTTAATATTTCTTGGAAAAGATTTTCCATGTGTGCTTTTATAGAATATTGACTATTGAAGGATCCATTTCAATGTTTCAAAAAATTAGTCGTTTAGCTTTTAGTAAACACCCTAAACTAAGTCATTTGAGATCAAATTTCACCTCGAAATAGAGTTGTTTGGATGACATGTGGAAATAATAGATTCTCCTTTTTTTTCAAGTCAGAGAACTTCATGAAGATGAGTTCTAATGAACTATCAAATTCGAAACTTAATAAGAACTTAAAGTGATAATAACAGTAAGTGAATAAATGAAATTTGAGTGTATTTGTGAACTTTTGAGCTTTCAATAATAAAAATTAGATAAAAAAATTATTTAATTTATTAAATAATACTCCCTTTCATCCTTAGTACAAGATAATTCTAAAAACTAGTATATGATCTTTTATACAAGTACTTTATATTTCCAATGAAACATTTATTTATTTATTTTTAACTTATTGACCCTTCCCAAATATTTTTGGTATTTGAAGAGATATAGGCTCAAATATAATTTCAGGTATTTCAATGAAATGTTATCACACTATTGTGTCACATTTTCTCATTAAATATAGGGTTGGTCGTTTAAGCTTCACATATTTTGAACGTCGCACAATGAAAACTAATGTTTTTAATTCATACATAAAAATTAAATGCTTATTATTGTTATAGTAAAAAGGGTTTATAGTCCAATCACCTAAAGTATTCTACCTTTTCCCTAAGTCTCATAATCTCTTTATTCTCATCTTAGTTTTTATTGTACAAAAACTCCTCATTAATTCCGACCTTCTAAATTCCCCTCAGTTTTCATTGTCCAAAATATTCTCCATTAACTCTATCATGTCGTAAATGTAATTATGCGACTCTTCTCCTTCTCTTAAAAGTATATTAAATTAATCAACGTTAAACTCTTATTAATTAGATCGCTATTCAACCTAATAACCCCATGGAATATTAGCTTAACTAACTTCTTTTTATTACATAATTCAATGAAGGCTTCAAGATGTTTTTAATCTCTTACTTATTGATAAAATTGAAATTAGTTACACTTCAAAATTTAGTCTAATTTAATTCTTAAACTTGAAAGATGCGTAACATTTATTTAATATTTCAAACATTTATCTTAACTAATATTAAAATGAAAATATATGGATAAATGTAAGTAAAAAAAAAAAACTCAATAGAAAACTCAAATCATTCTAATTCCAAACAACACAATCATAAACATAAAAAAAATATCATACTGTATAATATGGAAAAAAGTTGTAATATGAAATAAAGGAGGAATATACCAACTCATATTCCAAGCATTAATAGAAAATAAATTTGGCTAAAAGTCAAGTTAATATTATGTTGTCTTGAATCGTATATGAAACCAATCCTTAAACCCTGCTCAAACAGAAAAGATTTGTATATAGTAAGTTTTTGAAAATTTGTATTAAGAAATTAAGCTCTCATAAGATGTGAGCAATTCATGAAACCATGTGTAAAATCACAAGCAAACCTAATCATGTAAATAGAGTTTTCTTCTTGAATATTAACCAAGCAAAGCCTCGCTTTAGACTTAGGACGACACACAGAGTTCCACTTTAAAAACAAGTTGTTATTTTGTAATATCACCAAACTAAATATATTTACGAATGTATCTTTCAAGATAAAAGGATCATCAATAAATTTGAAAGTTACAAGCAATACTACCTATAGTCACATAATTGACCGATTGTACTCTATACCCACATCTTACTTTGTCAGGAAATATTTAATTTTGTGATTTAAGAAACTTATTTAAGAATAGGAACACCAAAATACTTTCCATCAACATATTAAAGGAATTAAAAGAAAACTAAGTGAAATTCATTTTTATCAACACTAAGTCATATATGTTAAACCGAAACATACTCATGAAAGAAATGCACAAACAGAAATCAAAACTTGTGTTGAGCATTGCAAAATATGAAATTATTGTCTAACTTGATAAGGGAATGCAAATATCTTTAAGACCAGCCATATGAAAGTATATTTTTCGAACCAGATGTTAAATACCTTTACTAAGAACTTCCTTTGTAAAATAAAACAAAAAAGGAGAAAGGGTGGATCACCGTGCCTTACCCCTCTTTGACAATAATGTGAAAATAGGTCAAATATACAAGAAATGAGAATTGAATTGTGTATTAAAATTTTTCAAAAAAATTTACAAGTTTTGTCTAATTAACTCAAACAGATAAATCTTATACTTGACAAATGCATTGTCAAATAGCTTTCTTAAGGGACTGAGTTTGATGAAGAATATCAGACACAACATTAAGTTTGTCATATGTGTTATTATAAATGTTTTTGCAAACTTGCTTTTCACAAATCTCCCTTGTTAGATAAATTATAGTTAAATAACATGTAATGTCAAAAGATTAGTGAGAGAAAATATTTAATCTTATTGTTTCTATATTGATTCATCTATAAACTTCATACTACATCTAGAACTCAATCAACTTGATTGAGTTTCACTAAACAAATTGATGCTATAAAGGTATAATGGAGTTTTTTTTTTAACCTTCACCTCTCTTGACTAATACAGCCTAAGTATTGTTTGATCACACAATCAATCCTAGCTAAAATTCCAACTTCTCCTGGCTAAAAACTTTGGATGTTACTTGGAACGCAATTACTATTGGCTAAACCACCAAGTATTACTAAGAAGGCAATCACTCCTAACTAAAAAACAAAGGTTTTCTGAAAAATCACCATGTTTCTCATTAGAAAGAAAGGAGACATCATACAATAGATAGAAAGGATTATGCATTCTTTTATGTAACTAAGAAACACAAACAATGTTCTTCTTAAAGCTTTAGGACACAAAAAGATTTTTTTCTTAAAGCTTTGAAGTCGTGCATCATTTTCTAACCCTTCTTCATCATGAATTCTTCTATTTATAGAAACTTGAAGAAAACAATTGTTGTAAATTCTTTATGCAGATTAAGATGCTTCAAAGAAGGTTTTCTTCCTAAGTTGTGTTTGTATAGGCACAAACATAAAAATACATTAAATGCTCTACATACAATATGAAATACATATATATCTTCTTCAAGAAACATTCCAAAATCTAAGCTATCAAGCCAAAATTAGAGTTTTTTTTATCTAAACTGAAGTAAAGCAAGGGATTGTACAAGGCAGATAACCTTTCCAAAGTTGACATAAAGAGTGTGAAGATGATTATTGGTGCAAAACAACTTTAATGTGTCTTTTAAGAAACTGTTGGTGTAGACATGAGATTTACAAAATCTCTGTGGTAGATAGGAGATGAAGGCATTCTTTGCATAAGATAAAATAAGCTTAGGAATGTTTTAAATTGTATAACATTAGTTTATAAATGTGAACTTATTATTTGACGAAGACTTTGTTTATTAGACAACAAAGATTACAATATGTTACTTATCAATCAAATGAAGTACTTATGTCTTATACATGCATTTAGAAGACTTGGTCTTAAAGATGAAGAATATTCCAAATTACATTTTATTATCGAATAACACCTAATCAAAATTTTATTGTACTTTATTCTATATATATATATATATATATATATATATATATATATATATATATATATATATATATATATATATATATATATATATAATCATCCCACCATTAATCTAAATACAAAGAAAAGTAGAGTAAGGATAGTATTAGTCAAATTGATCAAATACCTTGATAAAAAAAATCCAAATTTATAGTATTAAAAGTTTTTAGTATGAATTTTGACCAGCAATTATCAGTTAGTTTAAATGAAAAGTGTGTTAATGACTTTAAAAGCAAATAATGTAAATACAATCTCTAATGTATTTAACTTCACAAAAATCTCATGTTGAATACTAACAATTCTACTAGCGATAGAACATAATATACACTATAAAAGAAACTCATATTTTCTGTTAATTTTGTTTTAAAATTTTTTCGTAGGAAATACTAATAAATTTTGTTATAAAAAAATTTTGCAGAAAATTGCTGCCAATTTTTTTGCAAAATATTTTGTATAAAACCTTTTTAACAATAAATTTTGTAGGAAATACTTATAAATTTTATAATTTTGTAGAAAATAATTACCCATAAAAGAATTACCTACCAATTAAGATTCTTAGAAAAAATAATAGAAAAAAAATTTTGCATTTTTTTTTTAAATTTACAAAAGAAAATCATATGTAATATAAGAATTTTTAGTAGTATTATCGATCAAGATTTTAATAAATAGTTTTACAATGAAAGTTGACAACTGCATACATCTTTTAATACTATTGATATTAGGCCTTTTAAGAATAGGAGAAGAAATGACATTGAGATACTATTGATATAGTCTTCATTTTTTTTTCACGGGGTGAAATGTAATATAGCATTAAGCATTAACACATGTTTTACCTATTTTTATTGTGTTTGACTTGCCAAAGCTAATTTTTTTTATTTCAAGTAGCAAGTTCATCCAAAAAAGTTTGGAATATTTTTCTATCATAAAAACATGTTCCAAACAAATTATTTGTATTGTTAAATCATGTGCATGTCATGCTATTGATACTGAAGTTTGATCATTGGGAGAGTTGTGATAGAGAAGAATATAAGATTGGAGCTCGATGTGTGTGCATGACAGTGGAACAGATGATGATAGCGAAAGTGATGCTAATGACAACAGAAAGAGATGAAAAAAAATACATTTTGAAATTGTGATTTTGGTTTCTTGTTATGATTAGAGCCACCTAAGTTTTTGGCATATTCAGATTTGTTTTGGATTCGAGTAATTATTATTATTATTCTTATTATTATTATTATTATTATTATTATTATTATTATAATAATAAAAGATTGTTGTGGCAGTTTTTCTCAGTAAGGGACCAAATGATAAATCTTTAACTAGTTATTAGCTTTGTATCCGGATAACTGTTTAATGAACAAAAATAAAATAAATCAAAACTTTTAAGAAATATAAATCAACTTTGTACTGCTGCGAAATTTATAACACTGTTTTCAAGAGTTTCTCCATTACCAGTTACTGAAAAAAGAGAAAATATTAATTTAAAATTTTCCATAGACAAATTAATTCATACATAAATCAATCTCTTAAACTTTTCTATATAATTTCTTTAAATTTTATTTTTAATTTGTGCATATAAATAACACAATTTTATTCTTTTTCTTTTTTGAAAGTTGTTTAGAAGAAGTCCATGTAAACGTACTACAACTTATATACCAAGATTTGTACTTGTGAAAAGAAAGACTATTACGTAAATCCAACACCTTCTCTTTATGCTTTTGCATTGAAATGGAAAAAACTTGCGTTCAATGCCACAATCAATCACCTCATTGTTTATATTTATGGTACCACTAACTAACAGTTACAAGTGTTTTAAAAGTGAACAACTTAAACACTTGTTTCTCAAACCAAAGGGTGTTCAAAATTCAACTTCCACTTTCCTTCCCCAAAAGGAACACAAAAATATAAGATAATTTGACACTCAAAAAGGTTTTTACTCCCATTTGATGCTACTCTTTCACTTTTGTTAGAACTATTTTTCCCCAATAATGGATTATCAAATAGTAGTTATTGGTGTGAAAGAATCTTTTTCCAACCCAAACATACAGGCAAATAAATGAAGCAAAAGTACATCAATCATTATTTCATTGATTACATACACTCTTGTATCAACAGGTTGATGCCTTTCATACAGTAAATTAAAATCCCTAATTTAAGCCATACATTGGAAATTGTTCACCTACCTTTTCCCAGAATTTTTCTGAAATTACAAAAGCATGACATCTACTTCATATTATACATAAAACTTCCAACATGAAGGACTAAGCTCCATTGCTAATGGCTGCTTCCTCGGTCTTCACCCTCCGGTAAAATAGAACATAGGCAGCAGCAGTGTTAACCTCATCCTCACTTATCAGTGTTATGTGGCTGTCATCAAAATTGTACCACCTGTTCTCATCTAAAAGCTGCACATTTGAAAACTATGAATCAGGAATAGCATTATATGTGCTGAACCATGGACTAAAATGAAAACAACTTCAATGGATTGAAATTTCAGAGTTTACCTTGATATGTGCAGTGTAATGCCCGCTACCCATGCTACCATAATGATTAGTAAGGGCATAGAGTTCGTACAGTTGGCGGCGAGAGTTGTTTTTGTTGGCTATGTAATTAGTTAAATCAAAATCATGAATGGGAAAGTTGACAAAAGTCTCCAGTTTATGCTTCATTGACCTGCTGTATGAAAACCTCTTCAAATGAATGACCAAAACCTCTGGGAGCCTCCACAAATCAAGCTTCTTACTAGCTTGTCGTCTCTCTTTGCATTTGGGACAGTACCTATATCAGATTTATATAAACATAACATTAATTTTATATATGTAAATAGAGAAATGTTTTAAGGAAGAGCTATTTCTGCAGTAGGAAGTAACAAATTTTTGCTTGACGTCAGATTTTTGTTGCAATACAACATCAAGCACGTAAACCATGTCAACGATTGAAATACAAAGGGACTAGTATGAATATTTCTTTATTATAAGGTTGAAATTACCATGAAGACATAGCTTGAATGAAATAACACAAAGAATACAAATAAAGACTGCACACATACAGCTAAAAACAGAGTCTCAATTGAGTGTTCCAATGATTTCATGATTAGAGTCTCGTGCAGATTTTCTTTAGTAGTATTTTTTTGGGTCAAAGAGAGACAGATTATAAAGGTAGAGTTATAGCTCATATTAAGGAGGAGCTCGCTAAGCAAAAATGCTGTTGTTACTAAGATAATCTACGTTAACTGCTGGCCGGGGTGACCAAATAAAAGATAGTGGCACCTCATGCAACAAAAGTGAATGTTGTTGATCAATATTTGCATTTACTCTTAATACAATACAAATAACCCTTTAATTAAGAAGAACGTTAGTGGTCAAATCCGATTGTTTCTAAAGTGGATTATAAGTGTAAAACAATCTCACAAAACCAACAGACCACTTATATATTATAATTTGATCATATCTCTAGAAGATGTGGAATCTCCAATACACTCACTTATGTGAAGGAGTGAGCATCTAAAGCGTGAGAATAGAGAAGACTTGACAGTGGGTGACACAAGGCCCAACAAACCTCACTTAGAATAGACTTTGATAAGCTCTAATATCATTTTAGAAAATGAATTTTGTGCAAAACTCAACTATACAAAATTGGTTTGTAAGCTTTGCACGCACTTATATATTATGATTTGGTCATATTTCTAGTCATATGAGATCTTTAACAGTTTTATTAACTTCAGTTAGATTCTTTTGTTGTGCAAGTCAACTTTTTAGGAAATATGTAATTAAAAAAGGTTATTTACAGATCTAGCACACAACTATTAATACATATTCCATTTCAATACTTGTTAAATAAGATGAAGAAAGATATGAAGAACAAAATGAGCTGGGTGTGAACTAACCACATATCTTCAGGCACCAGAGGTTCTTCCCGCAGAAAAGCTTCCAAGCAGGTGTACAAGGAGAGAGGTTCAGTACGAGCTTTCTTGGTTACAGGCCCATATTTTAAAACTTCAGGCAAACTCTCAATTGGATGAGTATCATACTTCTCCAGAAGCTTCTGAGACCAATCAATATACACTAAAACTTTTGGAGATGATTGAGGCAGTTTAACCACTTTCTCCTCGCCCATTGAAAGATCAATGCAAGCATTGTTATCACCAACCAAGAGAAGAGGTAACGTTGGCATTGAAGGTGCCTTTGAATTGGTAAAATCCTTATTTGATGAATTTGACACCGTGTTGCCAGCACATGCAGCATCATGAGTATTACTACATTCATCAGGTTCTGCTTTTGGGATGCTTGCTTCAGAATTAGTAGCTTGTTCTACATTACCACCTCTCCTTAGCAGAGGGGAAAGAATACGATTAACCATTACTTGTATATCACCTCTTGTGACTGTATCATCACATGAAATCAATGAAACAATAGGTGTTCCATACGGTTTCCATCCAGATATGACGTGTGAGTCACTGCTCCTAAGAAAATTAGAAACAATATATCAGAAAGCAGAGTAACAAACAACATACAAAATTATGCAAAATTAGGTGTTTTAAGGCCCACATGACATGATATCATGGCCAAGCGACTGCTACTTAAATATTAAAGGATCCACACCAAATAGACAAGATATGATCCAATCAGCACAACGTAATAGTCAAAATACCTCATTGTGGTTATTAAACATGACACTGTTTTACCAAATCTCAGAACTAGTAAAGTAAGCATCATTAAAGGCACTAATATGACAAAGCAAATTCAATTATTTGGCAAATATAACAACTGTAAGCATATCATGTAAAATTAGAAATCACATACTGCTCTCTTCGGCGATGTATCAACTGGAGATACTTTGTGTTCTTGTCTGTCTTTGGAATCTTATAAGCAGCAAGACGCTCATCATCTTTAATAGTAGACAAATGAACAGGATCTTCCAAATATCTATGGATCAAATGGTTTCGTACCTGTTAATAGCACATCAATATCAGACACTCAATTAGAATAAAATATATGCAATAATTCCAACAAATATATTTAAGTTATATTCTAGATGGTGAGTACCTCCACAAGCAATAGCCTCTCATTGTGCTTCAATGAGCAGGCATTGCTAAGTGCCTGGACGAGATCCTTGATTCGTCCCTGCTTAGGGACAGTTACTGTACAAGGAGATGGAAGGGCAGCCCCATCACAAGCAAAGACTGTCACTGTCATGGTTCTAGTGGCAGTGGAGGATTGGAGTGGCAGGGAAAGGTACATGAAAGGATCAAATGTGACAGACACTTTATTGCAAACTGGACAAACCAAAGTTGACTTGTATTGTCCCTGTGAAATGAAGAATTATCAGAAACATATCCAAGTTAGTGAACTTGATCAGGACTGATATAAAATGTAAATGTATACCATGCATAAACAATTATTAATGGAGGATAATCAGGAAAGCAAAGTTGATATTATGGACCAAAATTAGCATAATTGAAAATTGATGTCTATAAGAGTACTACATAAATCAGATATGTAGAGTATAATTTACACTACTAGAAAACACCATGTTATCTCTTAATCATATAATTACCCCTCCCTCTGGATGAGCTAGTCTTTTTTGTGAAGTTCAGAATGCTCAAAAGAAGAAGAATTATCATTGTCATGATAATCCTGTAAACCTTTATTTGTATATTGTTTTTGGTGGCACAAACCTTTATTTTTATGCCCAACATAATCATCACAACCCCATGCCTTCTTCCCTGTAAATTTCCCCTCCTAAATTCATTTTGATCATTTCAAACAAGTTGTTAGATGCAACGGATTTAAGTCCATCTCTTTGTATTTGTTTATTTATAAATACCTAACTCTGTGTGCTCAATACACATTAGGGGTTCGACCTATGTCGTTTTCTCTTTTATTTTAACATGTATCTAACTCTAGGTTTACTCCTTACCTCCCTAGTGAACAGTCTTTTCATCAATGCTAAATTTTTCCCAAAAATTGTTCCTTTTAATTTCCGGCTTTGCTCTTACATTAGCTCCGGTCGCCGCCTCCCCGCTGCTGCCTCAACCTTTGTTTTTTCCAGTCAGTTTACTGCTAACACAATATTTTCCACAGTGGCGTCACCATCATTTTATTTGGCAACACCACGGTTGTAATCATCCACGCCAAGCAACCACCACGCTGCCAAAATTGCAACTATCCCGCGCCTGCACATGCCTCCTTATCTCTTGTCACTGCCGTGCGTGGTGGCAGATCTGGCCCACCCTTCGACAGTGACCACCACTCCTGTATGGTGTTTCTGCTTATGACACATGTTCAGAAGTTTGGGAATAAACCAAACTGTTATACACCAATGATACTCGATGTCTTTATGGTGTTTGTCAAAATATCTTAAATATTGTTGCTCCCAGACGTCTTAATGGTACAATGGCTGAATATTTGGGTAAAGTTCATGTTCTTCTCCATGACTTCAAAGAGTTATTGTCTCCTGCCTCCACTCCATCTCAAGAACTAGAGCAACAATCAAAGTTATTCATGTTATTGGCCTTACATGAGCTTCTCGATGATTATTCACATGTCCATTTAGATTTTGGGCTCCCTAGTTGGGCCTACCTTTACTTCCACTTATTCCACCCTACTGCATGTGCCAAGTCAACCATTAAAATAAATTCTTTATTCAGTTCTGATGACTTTTCTGTTTTGGTATCTTAGCATGATGATCACAATCGCCCTCGCAGGCCAGAAAAAGGCGTCACAAGTATCAACATTGTCGTGAGGTAGGTCAAAAAATTGACCGATGTTATGCTTTACACAGTCGTCCTTTTCAATATGGTGTAGTTGCCCAAGCTACTGCATTGGAACCATCTAATTAGGGACTCACTTTATTGGATAGTTCAGGACAACCTATTATCTTCACCAAATTTCTTAAAATTATGAGGATTGTTAGAACTTTCGTTTTTGTTGCACACACAAGTACATCACACAAGTACATCCTTTGCTTACCTCACATTATTAGTAATAAATCTTTTTTCTCTTCTTTGTCTACTTCTGGTTATTTACCTTATGTTACCATGGCCAATGGCTCTACAACCAGCTCACATGGTATTAGTACTATAAATCGTCTTCCTTTTCTATATATTGATAATGTTCTTTATATCTTTGGGTCTCCATTTAACGGATTATGCCTTGGTCATCTCACCCATTGCCTTGATTGTATTATCACATCTGCCAAAAATTGTTTCTGTACAAGATTGGAGTTCAGGATGGATGATTAGTATCGAATGTTAGTCTCATGGTTTTTATCATCTACAGATATCTGAACATGTTGGTTTGTGATGGATTCTCCCTGCCATTAATGCTCAACTTGGTCATCCTAACCTTGCCAAGATGCAACAACTTGTTATACGTTTGTGTAAGTTATCAAGTATGTCTTGTGTGTCGTGTCAATTTAGAAAACACGGTCATAGTACATTCCTCAAAAGTATCTCACGTGTTTTGTCTCCTTTTGCCTGAGTCCACTATGACATTTGGTAACCAAATCATGTTTAGTTACAATTAGGAATTTAGCATTGTCACTTTTACTGATAATTATTCAAGATGTACTTTGTTATTTTTAATGACAATTGGATGTTGATGGGCCTCAACATTTAAAGTTGGGCCTAATGACGAAATTGATTGCCTTAAAGCTACACTCAAATAAGTGATCAAGATTATTGTGATACATTTTCACGCAAAATCACAAATGTTCGTCCTTTCCTTGCTATGGTTGTCACTCACCACTAGCCTCTCCACTAATTCGATATTAAAAATGTTTTTTTTCATGAAAAATTATAGGAGTGACTTACAAGGAATAACCTCCTAGATTTGTTGCTCAAGGGAAGTGTGGCTTAGTATATAACTTGTGTCGATCTTTTGTATGGGTTAAAAAAATTTCTAAGAGCTTGGTTTGGAAAATTTAGTCACATTGTACAAGGGTTGAAACAAAGTAAACCAAATCATTCAGTTCTCTTTTGTCATATTTCTCCTGGGAAGTGTTTACCAAATTGCCTATTTGAACAGCATAATTATTACTAGAAATGGCATCATTAAAATTTCCCCAGAAAAGTCACTTTTAGAAGACCAAAGAACTGAGCAGCTTAAAGTACTTTGTATTAAGAAAACTCAATCGTAAGAAGGCATTGTTATCTCAGAGAAAATGTCTTCGAAATTTTGGACGAAACAAAGCATGACTGAATGTCAGCCTGTTGATAACCCTATGGGTCCAAATAAAATATGAATGACAAGGCAAGTTGAACCTTTCTAAATCCAGAAAAATATACAAGATAGTCAAGAAACTCATTCATCTCACGAATTACTAATCCCAACCTCTCTTTTGCAATTGGAATTATTAGTCAATTTATGTAGGCTCCTCACATTGATAGTTGGATGTTGAATGCATTTTTAGATACAAAGAAAAAGCACATGGACAAGGATTATCTTATGAAGAAAAGGAAAGTACCCAAGTTTTGGATATTTTGATGTTGATTGAGCAAGAAGTCCAATGGACAAACACTACTATAGGATATTTTGTATACAGAGGAGGAAATATTATCTCCAGGGAAAGTTTGAAACAAAATGTTGTTGCCTGATTTAGTGCAAAAGTTGAATATAGCTATGGCCTCTGCTACATGTTAACTTAAGTGAATCTAACAATTCCAAGAACTGTAGTTTTGTGAAGTTCAGCAGATGAAGTTGTATTGTGATGATCAAGGAACACTTCATGTTGTCTCTAATACAATGTTCCACAAAAGAACCAAAGATATAAAGATTGATTCTCATTTGGTTCAGGAAAAATTACTGGCCAAGGAAATCAGGATATCAATTATTGAATCCTGCATTTCTAACCAGTTTTATCACTGCTTACCAAGACAAAGCTAAAAAATCTTTCAGGATAAAAATAGTATATAATAGTCCCCAAAGATCCTAATTATGCCTACTTAAGGATCAAGGCAGTTTATTACTTCTTGAAGAGATTTCAGATAAATGAAACAGTGAAAAAACTTATCACTGTTACTGTTTTACTACTGTTTATATAAGAAGATAGTAAGCAGAATACAAAGAGTCAAGACCCAGTCCTAACCCTAACCCTAAAGAAAGGATCCCATACATGATAAATAAAATATTACATCTCAACACTCCCCCTCAAGCTGGAGCATATAGATCATATGCTCCAAGCTTGGAACATATAAATTGA
>Ga0209589_1002643_pt1 | contig 31208 bp, 16 predicted proteins | sample CowpeawhiteBW_FD_187525 | JGI IMG/M metagenome (GOLD analysis project Ga0209589, IMG submission 187525) | Root nodule microbial communities of legume samples collected from California USA - Cow pea white BW (SPAdes) (version 2) | ecosystem: Host-associated > Plants > Roots > Nodule | place: USA...
CATTCCATACGTCATCCAAGACTAGTAGATACTTCTGACAAGAAAGTTTGTGTCTAAGACGACTTTGTAACTGCTCAATATCTAAGTTGTTCATGCTTTCTTGAGGAACAACAGAAATGGTTGGATCAGAATCAGAGTTGATGATTTTAATAATTATCTGCCTTAGGTTAAAGTCATCAGAGATACACACCCACATCTTCAACTGGAAAAGATCATCCATTCTCTTATCATTGAACACCAACTTTGCAAGTGTGGTCTTCCCCAACCCTCCGATACCTACTATGGGAATAACACAAACATTTTGATCTCCATAACCATCACCACGAGGGTGGGGTTGCATCAAAATCTTGATAATTTCTTCCTTCTCCTTCTCCCTTCCAATCACCCCTGAAGCATCAACATGAGAATAAGTCATTTCTCTCCTTTGCATAGGGCTGTGATAAAAAACAATCCTCTCAAGACCAAACTTGTTCCCATCAGCTGCTATCTTATCTAATCTACGTGTGACATTTTTTATTTGCCAGGCCATCCTAAAACGGAAAACAAGGGAATTAGATGAAGAAAACAAGTGGTTTACCTTCATGCTGGTGGTGCCTGAAGCTTTGAGAACTTGTTTTCTCAGGTTTTGGCACTCAAATCCATCTAACACATCTTCAGCATCTAAGCATACGTTTTGAATCTGCCTGAGCCATTCACGCAACCCATGCTTCTTGTCCTTCTTCTCCTCAGCATCCAACAGCACGCCTTTTACAATTGACATGGTGTCTCTGAAACTTTTCACATCCTCATACAGATCAAAGGCTCGAGATATTTCTTCATAAAGATTAGACGCAAGCTTCCCTAACAGTGATTCAGCGATCTCGAAGACAAAATATTCAGCCATGTTCTTAGTGAAAGAGCAGAAAGTATTTGCTATAGAAGTTTATGTTTGTGAGGAATGTGCCTCCACGTCTATGACACCAGTATAGTCTTATGATAAGTCAACCAATTGAGTCAAAGTCAATTTGTTTTTCAGTGTTTAAGGCTAAGTGTTACTTTTAGTGTATATCTTATGACAGTCAATCAATTTAGTATTTTAGATTTGTTATAATGTTTATTTTGATTTTTTTTTTAATTAAAACGTTAAATGGATTAAGAGAGTTTTAAAATTCTCAATTTAGTATTTTATGTTTTTTAATAGTTCATTTTTCTACTTGATATTTTTAAGAAGTTTCTTGTTTATTCTTTTTAATTAAAATGTTAAATAAATTAATGGACACTTAAGTTAACTAGGACTACTATGGCAGCAAAGCTTCATTTGTTCCATGTTCAATACAACAATGAACATCAGGAAAAGTTGGTACCAATTGGTAGTAAATGATTTAAAAGATCAAGACACATTGATTCAAATCCTTAAAACAATAGGCTTGTGGTCGTTTTTTATATACTACTTATCTTGTTTGAGTGGGACTCAAACTCTCATTCAATCCTAACAATTAGTTACATTAAATACTATCAACCAATGTTATGCAGAAAATTTTAGTTTTTTTAGTAGATAAAATATGTGGAAGTTTAATATTATCCTATTAAGCTTAACAATTAGGTTTATATTCATTATTAAATTCTTTTCATGCAGGAAACTAATAGAAACCATCAATTTTGAACCCAAACCTTTATTTGTTCACAGGGATTGGTATTCAGAACTGCAGAGATACTTGTGTGAGGAGATCAAAAATCATCTTACGAAATAAACCTTCTTGGTGTTTGTTTCTTTTCCTGACCGGTTCCATCTCCTATATATATGTCCTCCTTCTTCTTTTGTAAAGAGAGACCATATACTCTTATTCACATCAACAATACACGTCTTTTTTTCATGTTCATTCTCTCCTCTGTTTTCGTTCTTTCCCTCATGTCTACAATGGCTTACACTGAAATCAGTAGCACTTGCATATGGAATTCGACAAGGTCATGCAAACTGGATCAAGGATGGTTGAGATGGTTTCAGAGCTCTTCTTTTGAAGGGCTCTGCTGTGCATCCGCTGTTCTTTTCTTTTTCTTTTTTTCTTGTTTTGCTTTCTTAGTTTCTTTTCTCTTTTCTTTTTCTCTCTTTTCCAAGATGAGTGCAGAATAGGTGCAGCCTAATCCCACTCAACTAGTGCAAACCATTTCTTTACAAAGTCATCTTTATCTTCACCCTGGAGAGAATCCTTCTGGACACCTCTAGTTACCATTCTTGGAGCAGATCTTTTGTTATGGCTTGAAGCGCCAAGAACAAGTCAGAGTTCATTAATGGTACTGCACCCGAGGCATCAAAAGAAGATGCTTCTTACCAGGCTTGGAAGAGATGTAATAATATGATCGTTTCTTGGATCGTGCATTCCGTGTCACAGACTTGAGGAGTAGATTTGAGGAGTAGTTCTTCCAAAGAAATCTTCTGAGAATTTCGGAACTACAAATGGAAGCATCATCATTAAAGGAAGGAGATCTTAGTTTCACATACTTCTTTATGAGATTAAGAACCATTTGGGATGGATTTGATAAAGAAACTCATAGAACGCTAACAATTAGTTACATTTAATTGTATCAACCATTGTTGTGCAGAAAATTTGTCTTTTTAGTAGATAACATGTGAAAGTTTGATGGGTATATTTTTCATAGAAGGATTTTCCAACAATCTCCCTCCAAGATCCAAGAGTGAGTCTCTCTTTCATATGGTATATATTCCCAGGTGTATGGTGACCTACTTATACTCTTGTGGTTATGGTGGTGGTACTTTTATAGTGGTCCAGTTATTCTGAACCATCGACTCTGATACCAGATATGGATTTATATATAACGATTTTCAGTGGGTGAGATTTTATATATGTGATATGACCTACTTTTAACCGACAATAAACTTATGGATCTTTCATCTTATATGATGTATAATTTTATCACTTTTATCTAATGTGAAACTTTGACTCACACATGAATTATTCCTAACAAAGTTTAATATTATCTTATTAAAATTAATAATTAAGTTTATACTCATTATCAAATTCTTTTCATGCAAGAAACTAATCGAAGCCATCAATTTTGAACCGAAACCTTTATTTGTTAACATGGGTTGGAGTTCAGCACTGCACAGAGAATTGATCTCAAAAAATTGAGAAAAGTAAACAAAATCACATTAGAAAGGTGTTCTTTTTTCTTCAATGTTGTATTCTCTTTTCAATAATATAGCTATGAACTTTAACGATCAATGCCTTCAATTTTGTCTTCCACCTCCGAATACAACTGCCTGAGCTTCTCAATATTATCTTCTGAAGTTTCCCAGTAACCACGTCCATTGGCTTCCAAGAATGTCTGCACCAGCTTCCTGAAGGAGTTTGGATTAGTGTTCATGAGCTTGTTCAGCATCTGCTCATCTTGAATGAAAGTTGTGTTGGCTTCTTCGTACACCCAGTTGTCAACTTGGCCTGATGTTGCACTCCATCCCACTGTATTGGTCAGTCTCTTCTCAATCTCACGAACACCCTCATACCCAGTAGACAACATGCCTTCATACCACTTTGGGTTCAGCAATTTGGTTCTTGCGTCAAGTCTAACTGTCTCAGAAAGTGTGCGAACCTGAAAACATTATGTATCCACAAGGTCATAACAAATTCTTAGTTGAAGTGTGTAAGTTTTTATTTTAGTTTATAGAGAAGCTTAATTAATTTTACTTCTCCTGTAGGTATTTATTGCACAGTTTATCCAAGACTCAGTGAGATCTGAGGATATTTTCTATAGTTTGGAGAAATGTCAAACCAAGCTTGAAAATAGGAGATTCAATGGAACAATTTATACCTGAGCATTGGCAGTAGTTGTATCTGCAATGTATGCACTGGGCTTCTTCCCATCTTTCCTTAGATTTTGAACCAGATTAGTTGGGTCTGAGTCAAAGTAATGGCTAACATCAGTGAGGGAAATTTCTGATGAATCAAGGTTTTGGAATGTGGCATCTGCTGTGCTGAGAGCCATCTCAAAGACTTTTCTTTTCTCAGTCATGCCAGCACCAGGGGCATCAGAATCAAAGGCAAAAGACTTTCTGCTAAGATACATGTCTTGGAGCTGCTTCTCATCATTCCATGAGGAATTCTCCACAGCCAGGTTTATGTTTGAGGAGTAGGAGCCGGAGGCGTTGGAGAAGATCCTTGTTGCTGCCTCTCGAACTTCAACTCCAAGGGCTTGAGCTTGTTCTAACGCATGCTTTCTTACATAGTTTTGCTCTGCTGGTTCATCTAACTCAGCAACCATTTTCACTGCTCTGTCTAGAAGGTTCATCTGAGTAATGAACAAATAAATAAATAAATGAGCAACCAAAGCAATGTAGCAACTAAAAGCCTAATAAAATAAATATAACAAAGATCTTGTGCCAAACTTAAAACCTTCATTAATGGAAAAAAAGCAAGTGAAGTAATACCTGGTTGATGAAAAGGTCTCTAAACACTCCTGAGCAATTAACAACAACATCAATCCTAGGCCTTCCAAGCTCTTCAAGACTTACAGGTTCCACCCGGTTTACCCTCCCAAAGGTATCAGCAACCGGCAACACCCCAATCATCCACAAGACTTGAGCCAGTGATTCACCATAGGTTTTAATATTATCAGTTCCCCACAATACAAGTGCAATTGTCTCAGGATATTTTCCACCATTCTCAGCTTTCTGCCTCTCAATCAACCTGTCTACCACTATTTTGGCACTCTGCATTGCAGCAGTTGTAGGAATAGACTGTGGGTCCAAGGCATGAATATTCTTTCCTGTTGGCAAAACTTTAGGGTTTCTTATTGGGTCACCACCAGGCCCTGGCTCCACATATTTACCTTCCAAAGCTTGCTTTAAACTTCCCACTTCATTATCAGCCACAACCAACTTCAAGCATTCTCCCAGGAACATAAACAAGACTCTAAGTTTTTCCCTATCAGCTCGGTAAAATTTGGTGTTTGACAAGTGCTGAATCCATGGCTCATTTATGCCAAATCCAAGGATTGAGCTAAGCCTATCAGCTACATCAACAACTTGACCCTTACTATTGGTAGTGCGCTCCACAAAGGCAGTGATTGCTCCACGTGATGCCTCTGTTATTTGCCTAAGAAGCTCTACATCCTTCAATATTCCTTTGTTACTTCCTCTATACACATCTTCTATATCTCTTCCAACAGTTTCGGCCAATATTGCTGGAAGAGAAGAAATATTATCTTCAGGACGATCAAGTGCAGCAATGTTCACCAGTGTAGCAACTGCTTCCAAAGCTGAGGGGGGCTCTCCAATGATATGAAGCCCACAAGGTAACAGTCGAGACTCAATCTCCATGATCTTGGCATACACCTTTCCAACCACCAGATCACGCTCTTTAGGTGGGATCTCTACACCCTCATCTGGCAGTGTCACATCTTTGTCAAGATTACACTGTTTAGCTGTGCTGATAATTGAACTCACAATTTGTGCCCCACGGCCAGTGTCCTTGAGGGACTGATATGAGGAGATGAGCTCACTTAACTGCTTAAGACCTTTGTAAAGTCCAGCATTTTCGGCAGGAGGAGTCAAATAGCTGATGGTGTTTGCATAACTTCTGCGCTTGGCTATGGTGGCCTCAGAAGGATTGTTTGCAGCATAGTAATACACATTTGGAATATTACCAATTAGACTGTCAGGATAACAGACATCACTCATCCCCACCTGTTTTCCAGGCATGAATTCAAGGGAACCATGCGTCCCAAAATGAAGCACAGCATCAGCTTTGAAGATTTTCTCAACAAAGGAATAAAATGCTGCAAATCCATGATGAGGGCTAGCAGATTTGGAGAAAAGAAGCCTCATTGGATCCCCTTCATAGCCAAATGTAGGTTGAACACCTATGAAGACATTACCGTATTGCTTCCCATATACCAACAGATTTTCTCCATCTGCATTCAGATTGCCAGGGGGTTTTCCCCAATTCTCTTCTAGTGCCGTGGAATAAGGAGTCAAATTTTGGTACTCTCGGACGTTCATTTTGTAAGCAATGTTCAAATTTGGACTGCTGAATTGAGCTTCTTTGTCATGAATTACATCTTCAATCAAAGCTTCTGGAGTCTCTGGAAGGCCGTCAACATTATAACCATCTTTTTTTAGTTCTTTCATAACTGAGTATATGGAGGCAAAGACATTGAGATAGGCAGCAGTTCCCACATTTCCTTTGTCCGGAGGGAAACTGAAGACGGTGATTGCTAGTTTCTTCTCTTCCTGCATGGATGCGATTTATTTAGCAAATTCCATTAACAATGCCAGAGAGCATAGATGATAAAATGGTGCAAATTCAAAATGCTGATGAATGTAAGAAAGAATTACTTCAGTTCACTGCATACAGATGGATTACAGTACAACCAAGATCGAAGACAATAAGATGGGGGAATTTTTTTGACACCATAAAAACAAAATACATGAAAAAATTAACATTGTTCCACAACTTAGTTTTCTTTATTTCCTAGTATTGATGTTCTTCTATTCAAAAAGGAGAAGGAATAGAGAGCTAACAAGGTTGAAACTTGAAGCATGTAACCAGTCAAATACAACTACAGGAGTGCAATATAAAGTATAGCAGAAAACAAAAATTCATTAATAGGAAACCCTGTTTCCCAGCTTAGTCTCTACCGTTTTATACTTCTCTATTTCTCTATATACTTGTTTGGTAAACAACGAGGTTAAAGATAAGACTTCAATGATACTCGCAAATCCAGAACAAAATAAATATAGACTTAAATAGAATGTACATGTTGTCTTTTACTGTAAAAAGACATTGTAAATTATGCTTTCAAACAACAGAATTCTCACTCAGACATTACATGCAAGTCATTTCTCCTTTGAGTATATGTCAAAGGAAAATACTTTTTCTAAGACATTATCTTCTATTTCATTGAAATTAACTTCATAATAGATACAGAGAAAATATAAAGAAAAGTCGTATTGGGTATCAGCTTAAATCTTTACCAGATTATTTCCATAATGAGTATCAAACAAATAAAAGAAAAGGGCTTATATAATTTGTCTGAACTTTTCTCCGATTTCTTATTCTAGTTCCTAATATAAATTTTGACAAATCAACACTTTATTTAGTCAAGCGACTTGTCATATCATCAAAAAGTCTTGCAGGATTCTCAGGTGTAATTTGTTATATAAACTATGTTTCTAATCTCACATGTTCAGACAAGTTAATGACATCAAACTAGTTGATGAGAAATTAAAAAGTACACATGGTTATTCCGTCAAACTCCTTGATCACATGGCAAGTCACCAGGCTGCCAAAATCACTATTACGTCATTAATTGATATTGTTACTTTATAGCAAGGAATACATGTGGTAACAGAAAAAAGCTCTGGACTTTGACTAGTCAAAATTCAAATTAGGGAATAAAAACAGAAATCTGAAAAAATGTAGGGACAAAATAGATACTAAACCATGAGTTAATGGTACAAGTTTAGGATTATTGCTCGCAAAATTGCAAAATATGTAGCAGGCTTGGTTAAATACCTTTGATTTTCTTTTCAATTCAGCCCATCTGATTGCCCTGATGCAGAGTTGCTCCACTCTCTTATGAAGAGCATGAGATTTTCCTGAAATTACCCCAATTAATCAATAAACAACAGAGAAAATCTGAAAAATGATAAATTTTGAATATCTCAAATGATTCCAATATCATGCTTTTATGGAAATGTTGATTTATTAGTTCTGAAAAGAAAATTCTCCCAGATTCCTTTTTAAAGATTAATGCTTAAAACATAAAACTTAAGACATCTGCATCATAATAGCCATCTCAAAAAGTTGAAAGTGGGTAGTAAAGAAAAGAGATCATGATTACCTGTTTTAGGATCTCGACCAGCGAAAACAATTGGCTCCATGCCTCCATCTAGCTCTGGCAGAGCAACTTGAAGAGCAACCTGTATTGGATGCAGACCAAGAGTGCTGTTGAGCCATTCTTCTGTTGTCTGAAACACCAGTGGCAGAGCAACAATGTAAGGAACATCAAGTTTCATCAAAGCTTCAACCGCCCTTGGATGGTCCTGCCTTGCTGGCCCTCCAACAAGAGCAAAGCCAGTGAGGGATACAACAGAATTCACAAATGGTTTCTTTGTAATTGGATCAATGAAGAACTTCTCCACTGGCCCAGAAAAGTCAAGTCCACCAGCAAAAATGGGAATGACCTTAGCCCCTCTAGCTTCCAGCTCCATGATCACAGCCACATAGTGTCCATCATCACCAGTCACAATATGACTCCTTTGCAAAACCAAACCAATGACAGGTGCATTCTGAGACTTCAGCTTCTCATTTGCATCCCTTCTAGTACCATACCAATTCAAATATTCCTTCACATCATCGTACATACAAGGAGCCAAAGGGTGCCAAATTCCATTGTCCAAGTACAAAACCGGATCAGAATACTCGATCTTTGTACCTTTCAGTGCTGGAATATAAGATCCAGTAATCATTTTCAGGAAATTCTGCAAGTTATCAGGAGATCCCCCAAGCCAAAATTGCAGACTCAGTATATAGAGCCTGGCATCCTGAGCTTTATCACTTGGCAAATACTTCAAAACCTTTGGCAATGTCCTCACAAGCTTCAACATGCTGTCAGCAAAGCCAGCAGACTGAGGCTTCTTTCTCTTGAAAAGCTGGAAAAAGGGACTCTTAGATTGGCCAAGCTGTGACATGCTGAAAGAACCCAACTTGTTAAGCCTCATCACTTCAGGCATTGATGGAAACACCAAAACTGCATCAAGCCTGTCCCTTTCTTTCTCCACTGCAGCTTTGATCTTGAGAGCAAGCTCCTCCACAAAAATCAAAGACCCAATGAAGATGTTAGCATCCTCCAAGTCCTTGCAGAAAGTCTTGTACGTTGAAGCGTCTCGAAGCTCCTCAACCAAGTAACCCACAACCTCAAAGGAAGCATCTTTCCTTTTACTGTTGAGAGCCAGGACTGCAGCAGTGAGAGATGATTGGTACTGGGCTTCAAGAACCACATACACAATTTTAACCGTTGGCAAGTTTTGGTCATTCTCTGGGACAATTCTACGAACTTCTGGGGTGGTTTGGGTGAATAGACCATTGCCAACGGTAGCACATTTCACTCTCAGAGAGGATTTTGAGCTACCATTATAACCAGCTTTCTTGGGAAGGAAAGAATGAAGAAAAAGACGCTTTTGGGCAAGAGAATGAAGCTGGTCAGGTTTAGAGCTTGGTAGAGTAAGCGATGAAGATACTAAAGAAGCCATTGATAATCAAGTTATGTAGGAAACAACAAATTCCTCTTACAACAAATTGAAGACTAGAGAAGGGAAAGGAAAACAAGTCAAGCAAAGAGAAAATTGCTTTGAAAGAAAAACTTGGGGCACTCAGGAGCTTGTGCAGTTCTGCTCCGAAAGTTATGCACCCTTTTCAAAGGTGTGTGTTCTTTCTCTTATGTGGGTTCTTGGAACCATGAGTAGCTGTTGGATTTTATGTGTTTTGTGTGGATGAAACTGAGAGAAAAATAAGAAGCAGAGAATTGAAACAATTAGTAATTTCAGTTGGTGGTGAGAGTTAAGACCACGTGGCCCAATGGATTGTTAAAGAAATTAAAAAATTTTGAGCTTTTGTGAGTGTCACAGTGTTTATGTAAGAGAGTGACAAGGTGGATGACACGTCCTTGTTTGCACTATCTATTAGAGTACCATTGCTATATCTCTCTATCTGTTGGGTTCTCATGCGATGGAGTCTCTTGAAATCTGATTGGTGGAAGTGGATTTCCTCAAAAGTGGTTGTAGAGGAGAGAGAAGAGGAGTGAATATCTGATGATGATGATGATGAGGATGAGAGAGAAAGTTTGAGATTTTTTCATTTTGAAGTGGTGGAAGGACTTTTAGCTTCCAGACAGATTCTTTGCTTTTAGAATTTGTGTTCCACATTGAAAAGCGTCAGTAGTTTGTACTTGGTCTTACGTTTGCACAAAACTTACCACAGGTTCCGCAGATCCACTATGTTGCTTTGATCTCTGTTTTTTTTGTAATTGAAGTTACGATTTTGTTATTAAGATTGTAATGATGTTTTAAGCGTACAAGTAGTGCTAAACAATATTAAAATAGTGAGAAGAAGATATGAAAGTTCCAGTTTCTGTGATTTATAATCAATATAAAAGAGTGTCACGTTAATAGCATTTATGAATATATAATTAGAAAATTTCTTTCTGGTTTGGTTAATCTTTTTTCATAATAAAAGACCACTGCATTACTTCCTCTATAAAATAAAGGGAAAGGTAGTCGATTACGAGAGAAGAATTAAGATTAACATTGCCAAATTCCATTTTTTTTTTCATACGTTTTGAATATTTTCAGTTTTTATTACAAATTCTTGTAATTTTAAAAAACTAAATCAAGATATAATAATAAAAAAATAAAAAGGAATTGAACTCTATGATTAATACGTTTTGCGGTTTTTAGCGACTAATTTATTAAGTTATAATAAAAAAAATTGTTTATTAAGTAATTTTTAAAAAATAAAAATTAAGCTTAATATTAAGTTCATGATAATTTAAAAAATTTCAATTGAGTTGATAATAAATTTTAATAACTTACTGAATACATAATAAATAAAAAATTCAAGAATTCAAGAATTGAATGTTCGCAGATAACTTTTTTTTTTCTGTTAACTCAGTAATGTAGTTGTTAGGTGATTAACATTATTTTGCTATGTCACAATGTTATTTTATTAATTTTAAATTTTTATAAATTATAATTTTATAATTTATGATTTTATAATTTTATAATTTTAAAATTTTATAGTTATATTGGTATATCGTTATATCGGTATATTATCATGTTGTAATATTATCATATTGTCACATCGTCATAACATTATATCAATTATATCGTTATATCATTATATCAACTTATCATTATATCGTGTTATCATATATTGTCATATTGTGATATTATTATATCGTCATATCATATATCGTCTTACTGTTATATTGTGTTATTGTTATATCGTTATATTGTCGTATGTGCATATTGTTATATCATCGTATCATTATATCTTCATATTGTAAGCTTCATAGTGTTATATCGTCATATCATTATATCATCATATTATTATATTGTCATATTGTTATATAATCATTTGTTATATCATCATATTGTTATATCATGCTATCGTTATATCATTATGTCATCATATTGTCGCATCGTCACATTGTGTCATATTTATAAAATTGTCTTGTAGAATTATAAAATTATAAATTATGAAATTATAATTTTAAAATAATAAAATTATAAAATTATATGTGACGATAATTGAACAAGGTAACATGGCAACATAATAACCACGTCAGTCACGTAATAATCACATCACTGATAAGCAAGATAATGATCACATCAGCCACTTATCACTCAGATCACTAATAAGTTAATAACAAAGATTCAATTGAAACAAAATTTATGTACTGAATCTGACTATAAAAAAAATATTAAAAATTCAATTCGAAATTGTGAAATTTATCAAACACTTATAGCATAATTAATCCTAAAAACTATCATAAATTTAGTTGGTAATAAAACGTTATTAAATTAATATTTTGTCGTACCTTAATGGTTTACAAACCAAAATGCAATGAAATAACATTCGTCAAATATTACTTACAGAATTAAAAGCCTAAGTTAGAAACAAATTGTATTAAAACAAAAACTTCTGATATATAAAAAATAAAGCACGTTAAATAAACAATTTCCATGCAATCATTAACAATATACTTAGGTACTTAGGGAGGTCAACAAAATCTATATATACGAGTATCCATGAAAAAAAAACCCCGCAACAATAGGAAATAGATATTGGACATTGATACCCGCAGGTAATGGATACGAGTATTATAGTATTCGATCCTTGAATACATGTATCCGCTATACTCTAATTTAAATTAAAAAAATTATTAAATCATTAACACATTGATTTTAAATTGGTTATTTTTTATCAATGGGTTAGTTTTTATCAGTTGATTTTAAAAAATCTCCATTTATTTGTAAGTTGTTATTCATCATTTAAATGAGTTATTGTCACTTTGTTTGAACTTTATAAAGATTATGCATTGTATTTTTATTTAAATTTATGGTTAATTTTTTTATTAAATATTAAATACTCATTTTGTAAATACTCGCAAGTATATATGGATATCCGTGGATATTAAAATAATATGCGAGTACTCACATAACGATAACAGATACTTATACATATAGGTACGAGTACGTGACAAATATTTATCCAGCACGTGAAAGTTACTATTCATATCATATTCGCCTGTTGACACCCATATATGTAACAAAACTAGTTAAAACTCAAATAGAAATGAAAAATTATTATATGAAAACTAGTCCATTTTTAACTGTTATACAAAACCAAAACAAATTGTCAAATTTTTTGTATGATAAACTTATTTTGCCTTTTTTTTCATTCCAAATAAAAAAAATATTTTAGCCTTCTACTTAGAAAAAAAAGGGTACGTTTATAAGTCTTTGAAATCCCAACAAAAATAAAGAAAACTAATTATATAAAGCTACCAAGAAAACTGCTACATGATTCTACTTAAATTTTAGTAAAAACAGTTATGAATTAAAATTCAAAAATTAGTAATTATAAAATGATTATTTTATAAGATTATAAATAATATAAAAAATTATTTAAAAATAATTAAATGAATTTAAAATATTTAAGAAAATTAACTACTAAAAAAATTACTTTACAAAATATAGAATTTGTATTGTTTTAATTAATTATTCTATTGTAATAAAAATATAAATATTTTATTATATTTATCTAAAGTTAAATGATTATCTAACCTAATTAGTTATATAAGTAAATATAGTAAAACATTTACCGCATAAATAATTATATTTTTTAAATATAAATATGGGTAACTTTTTAAACCTTAGCAAAAAAAAAGTATCATTTTTCATATTTCAAGTCTCCATTTTCGTTTGGTTTTATCTTAGCTTTTTGTGTTTCCATCCAAATGTCATGTTCATTATATGAGATGTTAATACTTTTGAATATTGTTACTGTTTTTATTGATCTTAGTAGATTTTAAGTACCCAGAAAATATTTATTATGAACTAAAACTATTTTTATACGCCACCTCAAATTACTTAATTTATATATATGCACGCTATTTTTTATAAATATTAAAATTAAATATAATTGTAGGTTTTTATTAACTCGAAAATAAACTAAAAATGAAAAAATTATATTTACGTACTTATTTAAAAATGAAAATAATTATTTATTTTTTATTTAATTTTGTCAATGTAAGATAAAAGTTTATAAATATATATTAATATTATAGATAATACCTACTATGTAGATTTTTCTAGAGTTATCATTGTTCTCTCGGTCATCTATTATTATGAAAAACTTTTTCGAGGTATATATGAGTTGGATATTGTTTCGGGTACATGGATCTAGCATCTATCTAAAAACACTCAGTTTTTACTTTTTATTCGTTGCAGTTCCTATCGTTCGCTTTCCTTTATTTAACTCCCGTTCGATCTCCTTTCGTTCCGTCCCGCTCGGTTGTTCAAACGATCGGGGTACCTGTCTATAAGTCTCTGATTATGTTTTTCTTAATCACGGTCTAATTATTTTTAACACTTGATTATCGATTTGTATTACTTTAATTTACAGATTTAGTTTGGGTGCAGCCGCTCGACTAAAGGGTCGTGCATGCTGTTGAATGTCTCATAATTATGTTATGGTGACAAAATTCCACTAGAATGAACGGTGGTGGCCGCTCGGGTCGTGAGCTCCTTAAAATCACTCTAGAGAAATTGTCAAATCAACAACCCACAGAATTATCCATCTATAACGGGCGACCTTCGATCGCTTATCCTTGAATCGCCTGATCAAGAATCATACGGTACAAGAATCATGATTTTACTTAAACTAAGAAAGATATCTTAAGAGATTTATTTGACAAAAATAACGATACCTAGATGAATCCACGAAATTGAAAATGAGACAAACTTAGGAGAAAAGACTACTAAAAATATAGTAGCTATGTGCTATAACACATGACTAAAAAAACAAATAATAAAGGTGACAGTATTAATAAATTTTGGTAAAGTCATACAAGAAATAATGGAAGGTTGCAACAAATTGGAATGCTTAATATCAAATTGTTGATTCCATTCAAAACACAAGCTCAGATATCTTACCCATAAAGTTTTTAACCAAGAACTTGGAATGCAACATATTTAAAAACTTAATATAATTAAGTTATTATTCCTTTGTTATGGAATATTATATATTTTTTCCTTAGGGGAACACTTCAGTGATTGGACGAGGAGAGTTGAGAATAAAAAGCTCTATAATATATATTCTAATTTTTTTAAATCAATGATAAAAATAAATTTTAGATTATATAATATAAAAATAATAATCATGTTATTTGTTATCTATATATAATTGATCAATCATATAACAAAAAATGTAATCACCATAAGAGTAGTATTGAGTTTTCACACAATTTTGTTTTAAGCAATCAACAATCGTTTTTAAATTAGTTATCTAAAAAATTAACTACTTCAATTTAAATTTCTTACATTATATACATCGATTACTTCTATTTATACGATTATCATTATAATTACAAATCATATAATTAATTAGGATAAACAGAGATAACAAAATATAAAAAATTAAACCAAAATAAACCTAAATAATTTTTTTAAGACTTAAATTATTTCTTGAAAAACATTTAAAAATTAATGGAACTCAAATTATTAATGATTCAATACAAACTAAAATAATAGGAAAGAACGTCTCCTAAAAATTTGTAATATTTGCTGCTGCAATGCCTAATTTTGTTTTCTTAAAATAGTCGAAATTAAAACCCCGCAAAACCCTAACAAGGTAAGTGCAATCACCGCGATGGCGTGCAATGGCTCTGGGTGCCAATCCGGTTCTTGCTACAAAGACGAAGACGCAACATCTAACCAACCAATCAAATCCCAAGAAACCGATTCAACAATCCCTACCAATGTCTGCATCAAGTGCAAGATCAACGTCGCTGTTTCCGGCTACGGCGGAATCGACGACGGCCGTTTCTGCGCCGATTGCTTCAAAACCAACTTATTCGGAAAGTTTCGTTTTGCTGTCACTTCAAACGCCATGATCACGCCCACCGATAAGGTCCTCGTTGCCTTCTCAGGTGGCCCTTCTTCCAGGTCAGTTCAAAACCCAATCCCCTTTTTATTTTATTTTTCTCTTTAAATGTCTTTAATTTATTATTTGAAATGTTCGGCTAATTTAAATTTTGATTATTGTATTTAATGGAGAATAAAAGGTGTGTTTCTTTTTTTTTCTGTTTAGGGTAGCTTTGCAATTTGTGCATGACATGCAAGAGAGGGCTCAGAGGAACTTTGATGCGAGTAGGGATAGGTCTTTGCCGGTGTTTGGTGTTGGAGTTGTGTTTATTGATGAGAGTGCCGTCTTGTCTATTCCTTCCAGTGAAATGGAGGAAGCTGTTGAATTTATTAGAGAGGTTGTGTCTTGTTTAGTTCCGCCGAGGAAGGAGTTGCATATTGTTCCCATTGAGACGATTTACTCGTCGGATTCTGGTGATGGGAAGGATAGGCTAATCAAGGTAATGAACACGGTCACTGATCCGACGGGAAGGGAGGATATGTTGCTGTGTATGCGAATGTTGGCGCTGCAAAAGGTATGTTTCTGGTTCTGGATGACTGTCTTACTTAATAATATATATATATATATATATATATATATATATATTTATTTATTTATTTATTTATTTTGACAACAACGTTTCATACATTTGTTAATTTTAATTTGAATTTACATAATAACAATCATATATTTATCATTATCATGTATTCTATTACTTTTAAAATAAATGTATCTTGTAAATATCATATACAATACATTTATCATATTCGTTCATCATAGCTTACTATTATGTACATCATAGCTTACTATTATGTACATCATAGCTTACTATCGTTGCCTCTGAAGCTTGTAGACATACATTTGTTTATATGAAAACGAGTTTGTTTGAAAAATTTTATGATTGTACAGGTTGCTTCAGAATGTGGGTATAACAGGATCGTTTTGGGATCATGCATTTCTAGGATTGCTTGCCATGTCATTTCAGCCACCGTGAAGGTTTGTTACTGGATTTTACTTAGTCAGTCATTATTGTCGGTTGACTGATTAAGAATTATTTTCATGATTTGTGAATCAGCTTGCCAAATTGAATGTTCTTCACTCTAAGCATTGCTTGCTTGAGGAGTTTCTCATGTGCTTTGTTCTGTCAATTTCGACCTAAGAAGCTCGGACAATTTAAATAAAATCTATTTCATAAATTATTTGATTTTCTTTACCTTCAAAGATTAATTAAGAAGATAACTACATATTGAATTAGTCATTTATCTAGTTTTTTACATAATTAATAGATTGATTAGTAAAATTAATTTTTTAATACATATAAAAGGACAAATAGTGGCAACAAATGTAAATAAAAGAGGAATTTGTGGGCAGAAACCCCACCCTGGTTTCTAGCTCCTACATGCCAGCGACCACCCTGCCATCATGCAGTCCATCGTCCCTACCTTCCTAGATCATGTCACAACAAGTCCCATTGGAGTCCCATCTTTGAATCTAAGGACACTACGCCTTCCCACAAGAAGAGAGCCACGGTGGCAGCATTTGCCACTGTTATCTCTTTGGCAAGTGTACCAATTCGTTACAAGTAGTAAAATAGAAGTCCAAGTATCGTTTTCCCAAGGATTTGCATTTGTTTGTCTAATTATAATTATTTACTGATTTTAGCAACGGTGACAAACATTAATGGTTAATTTTATTCTCAAGAAAAACGTACAAAATTACTAAACATTAAAGTTATAAAATAATTTAGGGTATGCTTCACTAAGGTTGAATTTCATGAACCATAATAATGCAATATTTCCTACACAATATCTTTATCTTGCTCAAACATCCACATCATAAGCATACTAGTCCTAATTCCTTAGAGACAAGTTCTTAGTCAATGTGCCAAAACATTAATTCCTTAACTATTTTAACACAAGACTTGCATTAAGATACAGTGTCTAGAATTACCTAGAGATTACGTCTATTCCTAGAAGCCAATCTCATGGTTGTTTAATCAAAGTTTAAGTTCCAATTCATTTTACAATGATTAGATACCACCAAATAGCAGAGATTTCCATCATGCACATGAATAATTGAGATAAAACATATGAACAAAGACAAAGATTATATTGCATAGGAAAATTACAAAGAGTGCAAGTTCGTTACATCCAACCCTAATGAAAGAGGAGTTTAGTCACTCCTAAACATATAGAGCGCAAAAGTTGGATGAAATTGATGGAATGAATGAAGGAATTTGAGTTTTTCTTGTCCTAGAGTAGCCTTTCCCATGTTTTTCAATCTCTGTTGCGTTCCCACACTTCAGAACTTCCTGTTTTGAGTAACTTTTGACTTTAACCACTTCAGAAACTGTCTTCTCGCTGGGTGAGATGTGATTCTTGCTTGCGAACGGACAAGCCCATTGGGCGACAAACCACTCTCGCTGGGTGACAAGGTCTGCAATTGTCTCTAATTCTCCAATCATTCACTTTCCTATACAATAATCCCTAGAAAAAGACAAAGTATATCTATCTTAAAAGAAACTTAAAAGCATCCTAAATTTTTCCACAAAACACATGAATGAATACAATTAAGAGGTTTAATCAAACATGAATAATAAGTATTTTTCACACTTGTCAAAGTACTAAACCCATAACGAAACTACACATAACTAAACAACACCAAGGAGCATTTTAAACAGAATCTTAAAAATAACAAATTTTATCCCTAGAAATCTCAGGCATCATCCTCAGGAGGATCCTCTTCAACAACAACATCATCATCAATATCATCATCAACATCATCATCAGAGACAACACCATCACCCCCCACTAAGATTCTGGCTTGCCCTAAGGCCAAGAAACATACTCATCAAACTGGGGTCTCGTTATGAGAAAATATCAAGTGTGTTAGGAATAGCCAAAGACAACTTATGTAAGTTGTCCACGACACACCATGTGCTTCGTCGAATTGCCCATTGGCTATCCCAAATATCCTCCCGTCTAGCAAACATTTTACCCATAGTTGCCTGAAAGAAAGCTCTAGAAAAAGTAGAGGAGCCACGAGATGAACTCAAAGGACGTGATCGAGCAGTAGCTCTAGGTGTAGGAACAAGATTAACTAGTGGGTTCACACAATGCTTGGAGATGAACCTGCTAATTATGGGGGGTTGGAGGCTAAGCAGCACTGGTGTGTCAGAAACAACACCTTTCGTCTTGCATAAAGCAGTGATGAGTGCTGGAAAACCCAACTTGGAAGCCGTACTAACAATGATGGCAATCTCCTGTGAAATGATAACCCCAATATCAATGTCAATAACATATATGATCCCATAAATCAAATAAGAGCGCTCAAGATTGATATTTGATGTATGAGTATTGGGAGAAATGTTGGTATAGGAGAAAACACTCAACATTTGTGTCAAGCGAAAAGTTAATTACGGATCTTCGTCTCATACTTCTCAAATTGATTCCATGGACGAAGATGTTACCTTTTAGTATGACCAACATAAATTTACATATGAAGATGTTGCAAAAAGATTTCATGAGATCATACCTTTCAGGATCTTACCAAAGAGGCTTGTCAAATTGAAGGAGGGGGAGTTTGATGACTTCAGGATGGAGTTAGGGAGACGACAATGACATCGAGTGTTGGGGAACCTTCCCAATGAGATTGATGAGGTTCTAGTTAAAGAGTTTTATGCCAATGCTTACAACTCTGATGGTTATTTGCCTCGCCAAGCCAAGGTCAAGGGTGAAATGATTAAATTTTACTACAAGGCATTAAATACTTTCTTGCGGACTCTTGTATTTTCTGTTGATAGGAACACACCATACAAGAGTCCGCAAGAAAGTATTTAATGCCTTGTAGTAAAATTTAATCATTTCACCCTTGACCTTGGCTTGGCAAGGCAAATAACCATCAGAGTTGTAAGCATTGGCATAAAACTCTTTAACTAGAACCTCATCAATCTCATTGGGAAGGTTCCCCAACACTCGATGCCATTGTCGTCTCCCTAACTCCATCCTGAAGTCATCAAACTCCCCCTCCTTCAATTTGACAAGCCTCTTTGGTAAGATCCTGAAAGGTATGATCTCATGAAATCTTTTTGCAACATCTTCGGATGTAAATTTATGTTGGTCATACTAAAAGGAAACGTCTTCGTCCATGGAATCAATTTGAGAAGCATGAGACGAAGATCCGTAATTAACTTTTCGCTTGACACAAATGTTTAGTGTTTTCTCCTATACCAACATTTCTCCCAATACTCAAATATCTCTTATTTGATTTATGGGATCATATATGTTATTGATATTGGGGTTATCATTTCACAGGAGATTGCCATCATTGTTAGTATTGCTTCCAAGTTGGGTTTTCCAACACTCATCACTGCTTTATGCAAGACAAAAGGTGTTGTTTCTGACACACCAGTGCTACTTAGCCTCCAACCCCCATAATTAGCAGGTTCATCTCCAAGCATTGTGTGAACCCACTAGTTAATCTTGTTCCTACACCTAGAGCTACTGCTCGATCACATCTTTTGAGTTCATCTTGTGGCTCCTCTACTTTTTCTGAAGGTTCCTTTCAAGCAGCTATGGGCCACATGTTTGCTAGATAGGAGGATAGCAGGCAATTCGACGAAGTACACATTGTCTCATGGACAACTTACATAAGTTGTCTTTGGCTATTTCCTAACACACCTGATGATTTTCTCATGATGGGACCCAAGTTTGATGAGTAAATTTCTTGGCGGGGCAGGCCAGAATCTTGGTGGGGGGGTGGTGGTGTTGCCTCTAGTCAAGGTGTCCAACATTAACTTAGTATGATATTGCAAACCTTCTAAGAAGAGATTAAGTTGTGCAGGCATGTCAAAACCATGAGTAGGGGTTTTCCGTAACAAACCTTTGAACCTATTCCATGTTTGACTCGTAAGCCTCTTATTGAAAGGATGAGATTTCTTGCTTCCCTTTATTGATCTTGGAAAGTACTTGTTCAAGAATTTGGCCAGAACATCCTCCTAGTCAATTAAACTATTCTCTGGGAAGGAGTTCAACCAAACCTTGGCATTCCCAACCAAAGCGAAAGAGAAAAGACTAATAGCCTCATTTGGCACTTGGTGAATCTTAACTGTGTTACATATCTCCAAAAAAGTGGCCATGTGTGTATGGATTTTCATGTGAAAGTTCAGTAAACTGGTTACTCTGGACTAAATGAATCAAGGCCGACTTCATCTCCATGTTGGCAGCATTTACCACAAGTTGTAATGTTGCTGAAGTTATGAGGTGCAAAGAATGAAGCATAATCTTCCATAGCACGTCGGACTTGTCTCTTACCATGACCATCACCGACCATTTCTTCCTCCTCTTGATCAGTTGAGGAGAAGATAGACTGTTCAAAAGTAGATGCTGTCTCATTTTCCTCTTTAACCTTTTGATTTTGCCTTCTTCTTCTACTGTTGTTCCTATGAGCTCTTCTTTCAATTCAAGATTAAATAGTAGATTATCAGCTTTAGTCCTGTTTCTCATGTAGAACAAGAAACACTAAAAAGACAAGTAAGCAGATACAAAATACATATATACACAAATACAAAAAAAGATGAATATACAAATGAGTGTATAAGCCTAAACTTGTAAATAACACAATCAGACAAAACAAAAACAAACAAATCCTTGGCAACGACACAAAAAACTTATTTACTCTTTGGCAAGTGTACCAATTTGTTAAAAGTAGTAAAATGGAAGTCCAAGTATTGTTTTCCCAAGGGATTTGCGTTTGTTTGTCTAATTATAATTATTTACTGATTTTAGTAACGGTGATAGACATTAATGGTTGATTTGATTCTCTAGAATAACATAGACAATTACTAAACATTAAAGTTATAAATTAATGCAATATTTCCTACACAATATCTCTATCTTGCTCAAACATCCACATCATAAGCATACTAGTCCTAATTCCTTAGAGGCAAGTTCTAAGTCAATGTGCCAAAACATTAATTCCTTAACTATTTTAACACAAGACTTGCAATAAGATACGATGTCTAGAATGACCTAGATATTATGTCTATTCCTAGAATCCAATCTCATGGCTATGCTATCAAAGGTTAAGTTCCAATTCATTTTCCAATGATTAGATACCACCAAATAGCAAAGATTGTCATCATGCACGTGAATAATTGAGATAAAACATATGTACAAAGAGTAAAGTTCGTTACATCCAACCCCAATGAAAGAGGAGTTTAGTCACTCCTAAGCATCTAAAGCACAAAAGTTGGATGAAATTGATGGAATGAATGAAAGAATTTGATCTCTTCTTGCCCTAAAGTAGCCTTTCCCGTGTTTTTCAGTCTCTTGCATTCCCACACTCCATAACTTCCTATTTCGTGTAACTTTTGAAACTTTAACCACTTTAGAAATTGTCTTCTCGATGGGCAAGATGAGATTCTCTCTGGGGGAACTGAAAAGGTTGTTGGGCGACAAGGTCCTAACAGTGCAACTCTCTCTTCTTCTCCAATCCTTCACTTTCCAATACAATATCCAATACAATAATCCCCAGAAAAAGACAAAGTATATCTATCTTAAAAGAAACCTAAAAACATTCTAAATCTTTCCACAAAACATATGAATGAATACAATTAAGAGGTTTAATCAAACATGAATAATCAGTATTTTTCACACTTATCAGCCACTGATGTGAAGAGGAGACACAACAAAGCCATTGCAAAGGCTTACCGCCATCACTTCCATTGCCACCAAAAAGGCTCACTTCTGTCGTTTCCTGTGCCACTGCAATACATCCAAAGGGTTGAGCTGCATCACTTTCGGCGTTTTCAAGGACTGGCTGCGTCACTTCCAGCAGTTCAAAGGTTAGGCCACGTGCGGTACAAGATAATGTGTCTGACGTCATGTTGTACTGCACCTGTAGGGTCTCCATGTAAGTGGTGCATTGGAAGTGAGGAAACGGCTTCCCATTGACGCAACCAAGCTTTATAGATTTTGAAGCATTATATTTAAAGAGTTAGTTGTTGAAATTATACACATACTCTTATATGCTTCTCATTTGATGCATTAACTCCCCATATATACATTTGGTGAAGTGCATAAGAGTCTCTTAGACAGTTAAAAGTTTTGTTTAAGGAGAAATGTTATCTGGTTGCTGTGTTTACTGATGGGGAGTATCACTGCTGTTTTTCTTCATTTGCTTAGTAGAATTCAGCTGTTATATTCTTGATTGCCTGATCTGCAATAAAAAAGCTTTCTCTGAAAAGTGATCCTCGATATGATTGGATCGAAAATGCATGCTGAGTGTTAACTTTGCCTATTTGAAGTATTGAATGGAGCAATCTGAGTTAAAGGTGACATGAAATCAAAAAGTCTAATACTATTAGCTCTCTCTCTCTGTTTTTTTTTTTTTTTTTGCAAGTTAAGGTTTCTATAACTATGTGGATTATTTTAGGATTTGTGTCATTGGCTCATTGCTCTTGATAAAATTATACTAGTAATCCTTGGGACCTTGTCTATATTCTTACTCTCTCTTTCCTTCTAAATAAGGAATGTCCTTGTATAATCAATTCAGATGTCTTGTTTTAACAGGGTCAAGGATACTCATTGCCTGCAGATATACAATATGTTGATGCTAGATTGGAAGTTCCTGTTGTACTTCCTCTGCGTGACTGTTTTGCCCAAGAGATAAACATGCTTTGCCACCTTGATGGGTTTGTAGTCCTCCAGACATGTTAAACATTGACGAGAATAGAGATTGGTGTTTTTGTTTGTTTATGTTATAAGTTTTGTATAATTTTACTTTATTTTGCATGTGTGGTCTTTTATGTTTGTCGACTGAATTATATAAATCTTACTTAATGTATGTGTCTCATCTCTTTTTGGCAGGGCAGTCTAAAGACTGTGAAGTTGTCTACAGGTCCGTGCTCTAGCATTAATAGCTTGGTATCGTCTTTTGTGTCTTTATTGCAGGTATACTTTGGTGTGCCCTTAACCCTTTTATATATCCTGGAGACATGTAATGATATATAAAGAAAGTCAGTTCTTGTGACTGTGGGTGTTTTAATATGAGCCATCGTTTTTTTATGACTCGCCTTTGCGTCAAGTTCTCCCACTTGATGTTTTAGGCTATGGTTTTGCATATTGTGTGGCTTAATGCTTGCTTTTATGGAAGATGCCTTTTTTGTTTTTATGATTTACTTTAGCAGGAACTTAAATTTAATGAGAAAATAAGTAGATGAATACCTATTTTGCAGGAAGAAAACCCATCTCGAGAGAGCACAATTGTAAGAACAGCTGGTAAACTCACTCCTTTTCAATTCAATAGGATACCAGAGATCATTGATGGAAATGTTCCTTTGGCGACTCGAAGACGACAGAAGAGATATAATCTCAAATCAAATGAGTCTGTTTCCTCTGAATCTTTTTGTACTCTCTGCAACAGCCCACTCAACAAGAGTGAGATTGTTGATCGGAGCAATATGGATAGCCACAGAAGTAGTGACAATTTTTACAATACCTGCTGTTCAAGTTGTCAGTTTCAGATTCTTCCAAGTGATTCAACATCAATTGAACAATTTTATATGGATTTACCTCAATCAATGGTTGGCCGAGCAAAGCAATCTAGCGATGGTAATTTGAGTCTGCTAAGGTGAGAGCTTGTTTTGCTATCAATATCAGTTGATTGTATTTCAAATTTGTTAATAACTCGTACCACTCAGACCTTGGTTACTTCTAGCCTTGTTGATTCCTACAAATCTGTTGACATAATCTGTTTTCTTATCGATAATTTTGACTAGTATATGTCATTGTTAAGTGAAAGTACAAGCAATGGTAAAAGAAATTATATGAATATCAGAATTTTGGATAACCTGTTTCTTTGGCTTTGCAAGTATTCGTCAAAATACCGACCCGCCTTGACTCCATGTCTTAGAATAAATTGTGATAATGAAATTCCTGAATCAAATTGTTTTGACTATCATTAGGAAACAGCCATACTTTAATTTAGGTCAGGTTGTCCAGTCTTTGGGGTTTCTTACCTAAAGGATTATTTCTCTTGTTGATGCCTTTGGTTACACTGAAGACATTACTTGATATACCTATGCATCTTTTCGGTGTATGCACATTGCTCGAGTTATGGTCAATATTTTAATTGTGATTATGGATTTCTTTGAAGTATGCTTGAAAGATGCTATTTATTTTATGATAGGAACTTAATGTCTTGACCTTTGTTCATGACATCAGAGATTATGTGGCAATATTCTTGTTTTCAGGGAACAAATACAAGATTTTCTGCTTTCTGATGGTGAAGATGAAAAATAAGATTACTTGACTGAGTGTTAGAGGTTTCTTTTGGCTTGTGGCTATACAAAGAGTTATAAAGCACGGAGATCCACTGGCTTCATTCGGATCGTGGCTGTTGATTATCTGGGATACTATTTGAGAGCATATTTTGGCGGGGATAGATTAGATAATTTTTTGTATCCTTGGCAATTCAAAGAGTGATGAAGCTGACTACGGATACTCGTTGGGCGCATCAAGGTTATTTAGATACTGCTTTAGCATTGATTTTGCGCCTATTTAATGGGAAGTGTTGCCCCTCTACAACAATAAAGAAATCATTTTGCAACTTGTGACTAGTATGACATTGTTTAAGGAAGAAATTGATAATTATTTATCAATTTTTTAATTATAGAAAATAGAGACATTGAGACAAGACTGTTATTTTGAAGATATAGGACATTGTGTGGCGTCCCAATTAAATACTACTAAATTAAAACATCACAGTTATAATAATAAAGAGCAATCAGATGAGTAGTATACATATCGGAATTCACTGGTACAGTCATCCATAAATATACTTAACAGAATACTAAGGCATACTAAGGATGCCATAAACATAACATATACTGAGAGTTTAGAAGTTTGCAAAAGGTTGTTCCTAGAACTAGGAATTATATAAAGGCACTAGGACCATAACACTGCTCCTAAGAACCACAGATAACATGTTCAACTAAACGACACCGCTGCCACCATCAAATCCACTTTCAGCATTTCTCCCATTTGCTCCCACCAATTAAGTGATCACAAAAGAGAAAGCAATACAAGAAACAGACACAAATGAAAGGGTAAGCTAGTGTAGAATGATTTTTAACATATTATAGTAAGCAGATATGTAAAATAGTTCTCAAGCATGCAACAAAGTAGGCACAAAGTCATGTTATAGCAAACAAGCAAGACACTATGACTCAATTATCCGGATACATATAATAAGATTGGATTCACTGGATGTGGTGGCCTCTACTGCTCTGCAGAGGCATTGCCAATGGGTTTCACCCTACCACACACAAAGTTAGCCTTCAAGCATCTAAGGTCCTTATCCTGCCAAAGACTAGGGCCTCCCGCTACTCTCACCATTTATATTAGTTTGTTCTACATGAGACTAACGGATCCTTTAGAGTTTCGGGATGCGATCTTTACTTGAATCCTTATCTTAATTATATACACTACACACCACCATGAGGTCTCTCCCACAAGACTCATAGAATTACACCTATCTCACGCCAAATTCATGTTTCTCATACCCTAACCACCACTTTCATTTCAAACATCAAATTCCCATGCCAACAAACCACCAACTAACAGTTCCATGCCATAATCACTTCCAGCATACCAATTCCAGTTCATACAACTCATACAACTCATGCAAATTCACATAAATCATGTATGTTCGAGATAAATAGCCACTCACAACTTAAACATGAACATAAAGTGTGAACCTGCACTGTTCTCGCTTAGGCTAGAAGCCCTCGCTTAAGCGACAACAACTGTCTCACTTAAGCTAGGCATTCTCGCCTAGGCGAGGCCTTTAACAGTGACACTCTGCGAGCCCTTGCTTGGGCGCGACCAGCTCGCCTGGGTGAGATCGCCACTCGTCCAAAACTAAAGTCCCTCGCCTGGACGAGGACTCGAGAAGAGCACAACTGGTTTTTCTCGAGGGCTCGCTTGGGCGAGCCATTCTCGCCTGAGCGAGACGATACGTCGCTCAAAACAAGAGTTGGTCGCCTGAGCGAGATGCTCGAGTAGAACTAAGGCGAGCTTATGCTGTTCTCGCCTAGGCGAGACGAGCTCGCTTGGGCGAGAATACCAGCTCTCTCCCATTGTTTCACGCATGCAGCACCCAAAAACAGCCAAGTACAATCTATACAGTTCATCCAAAAATAGGTACAAGCATTTTTTAATCACTTTAAGCATACAACAGAAGCAGAAACAGACCACGTACTTCAAGACACGAAAAAGGACCTAGCTTCTCTTACCTTTTTAGACGCTAGCAAATAAAATGGTAACCCAAGAAAGAGCGATAGGGCACTGGAGCAAGCTACGAAGCTGAAAACAAGCATACACAGAGTTGAGAAATGAGGTTCCAGAAAGAACCCAAGACAAAACTAGAGTCTCTGAACTGGAAAAGGAGAAGAACAAGGTTGAAGTTCAACTTACCCGAGAGAACAAATCGGTTTAGCTAACTAGCAAGGGGAGGAGCATATGCCCTAGTAGAGCACTTTGGTGGAGTGAAGAGTGTGAGGGAGGGGAACAGTTTCTGAAAAGGAGACAAGTGAGTGTGAGTGGCTGGAAAGGAGGTATTAGGGTCCCTTCATGGTCTGGCATTGGGCCTACGAAAAGGGCGAGACCCATACACATATAAGTTGGAAAAATGGGGCTTACACATTGTTTATAAGAGTATTTAAATTCTATATATTAAACTGAGAATATTTTTATTTATTCACGTATCATATTTTTGTTATTAAAATTTATCATATCTGTTTTATTTATCTTGTATCTATTATATTAATTGTGTTTTCTCAACCCAATTGACTTGTGTGTATCTTTTTAACAACTAGAAGTTTTACAGGTATCAATTTTACTGAGGTTTGATGAGTTAGTTAGAGGAGGAATTGACTTCCAAATTCAACTAATTTGATGAGCATTGCTTGTTGCGACTTTAGGTGAGATAAAACTTCACTTTATGAACAAACAAGTATAATGAATGATAAAAAGTTGTCAATAACTGAGGTTTAGTATAGTGAGTAGTAGTGTTGCAAGTAGAATGTATACCTTTTATGACGACAACATGTCAATCATTTGAGAGAAGGAGACAATATTAGGGAAGAATAAAGTATAACGTCCACTGTAACATTATGTGTTGAAGGTATATATTTGGAACGAACTTAAGAAAGTGAGAAAGTGAGTGCATGAGTTTATTAGAAGGAACAAATGTATAGTTTGAAAAAACTCAGAAAACACCAGGAGACACAATATTGATTAAGATCAAGAAAAAACATTATTAATCTTTTTGAGGATGATGATATCTTATGAAGACACATTTGATGATTAAGGAAAAAATTATCTCAAATGATGATATCTAATTAGTAAGATAACATATAGTTAGGATAACATCTAAAAATGACGAGGAAAGTGACTGCGAAGAATAAGTGTATGAGTAGTTTAAATAAGACGTCTGTTTTTGTATTCTACTTCATTTATTTTTTTGAAGACTATGAGGATACAGTGTTTTATGATAAATACCATTAGCTGTCATGAACTGTTGGAAGCGGTAAAATGGATATTTATGGACCTTGTTACTACAAAAAGTAGGAATATATCTAATTGTGTTTTGATTTCACTAGAAGTTTCAAATTTAGAAATCTAATCAATTTTTCAGTAAACAAATCTAAGTAAATCTATGTTAGAATATAAGGGAAGGTTGAACAAAACCATCAGTAGCAAATATCAGAGAATTAGACATTTGGAAAGTATGTAAAAATTTAATCGTGCAAAATCAGCAACGGAATAAAAAGAATAATCAATGGAAAAAGTCATTCAATTTTACAAGGAGAGTGATTATAAATTACTATTTTAAACTGATATTATAATCATTAATACAAAGTGAAACACGTAACAAATCAGGTAAGATCATGTAAAATCTAGAAAAGATGTGAAAACACATCTCTTTGCAAAAAGAGATGATGAAAAACACCTCTCTTTTAAATCTAAAATTGTTATTTATATTTCAAAATCTTTGGAACTTATGAATATGGATTTATTTGGTTACGTAAAGACAACAATTTTTCTTGGAACATACTTTGTTCTTGTGATGGTTGATGATTATTCTAGGTATATTTGGATTTTTTTTCTAACACTCAACAGTCAATCTTTTTAAAGCATTTAAGAAATTTAAGTAATTTAAAATGAAAAAGAGTTGAAAATAAAAGTCTTATGGTGTGTTTGGATAGATAATTTTAATGAAGCAATTATTTTTTTTTGAAGAATTTAAATTTCTTTGTGATGAAATTTTTTGTTTGGATAGAGAAATTAAAACATTTAAAATGCAAGCAATTTTTCAAAGTATTTTAATTAGTTAAATTAGTAGAAATTTAAATACCCTTAAAATAAGTGGAATTTGAAAATTTTCTCACTCAACCTCACACTCTAGACATCTCTAGTAGAGTTATCATTTTGGCTAAGGTGGGCTCGACGAGCCGGGCCGACGACTCGACGAGCTAGACGAGTCAGGTGGGCCCGAAGACTAAGACGGATTGGGCTGGCTTGACGACTCAAATAGGTCAGGCAGGCCCGACGACACAAATGAGTTAGGCTAGCTCGACGACCCACACAACCTCACCGAACCCGATGACCCACATGTATTGAGCTGGCATGACAATCAAGCGATCTCAACAACTAAAATGGGTCGAACAAGCTCGACGACTAAGTCGGGTCAGGCGAACCCGACGATTAAGATGGGTCGTACAGGCCCGGCGAGACCGACGACCAAGAAAGGCTAGACAACAAAGACGGGTCGGATATGCCCAAAGACCAAGACGGGTCAGATGGGTCTGCCGATCACAACGGGTCGGACAGGCCCGATGACTAAGAGGAGTCGAACGGACCTGACAATCAAGACAGGTTAGACAAATCCGACAACCAAGACGGGTTGGAGGAACCCGAAGACCGAGACAGGCCAGATAAACCTAACGACCAAGACGAGCCGAACGAGCTCGAAAACAAAGACTGGTCGGACATGCACGATAACAAAAACAGGTGGACGAGTCCAACGACCCAAACATGCCGAGCGGGCTGGACGACATAAACTGGTTGGGCGAACCCAACGACCCGGACAGGCTCGACAAACTTGATGACCAAGACGGACAAGACAAGCCCAACGATCAAGACGAATCAGACAAGCTCGACGACCAAGACAAATCTGAAGGGCTCGACAAACAAGATGTGTCGGACAGGCCTGACGACCAAGACATGTTGGATGGGCCTGACGATACAAACAGGTTGGGCGGTCCTGATGACACAAACAAGTCGGGTGGGCCTGACCACCAAAATAGGTCGGGTGGGCCCGACGACCTAGTGGGGCCAAGTCGGCTCAATGAACCAAATGAGTCGAGCCAAGCCAAGTCGACGAACTTGGTGGGCATGACCAACCCGTATGGGTTGTCAAGCGGGTCAGGCTTGTTTGGATTATCGTGCCGACCCAACCTGTCAGGGTTTCTCAACCGACCTGGTCCGTCTAGTTCGTTGGGTTCGTCGGGTCAAACCAACTCGACTATGTAGTTGGGTTGGCCCAACCCATTTGAGTTCTCAAGTCCGTTTCCAAATTTATCATGAATTCAAAACATAATTAAACTTAAAATGAAATTCTATCTCATAAGAAATCAATTGTTTATCCAAATAAGAAATTGAAAAGTGATGTATTTTAATTTCTTTATCCAAATAAGTTATTTAGAAAATGAAGAGATTTTAATTTCAAGCAATTCAAATACAATGCATTTCAATTCCTTAGCATTGTTGAAATGTTTTATCCAAACACAAGGTTAAGAACTAATTATGAAGGGAAATTTCAAAATGAAACTTTTTGTGAAAAAAATGGGATTCCTTATAATTTTTAAGCTTGTATAATTCATGAACAAAATGAGGTTCCTGAAAGGAAAAATAGATCATTAGAAAAGCAGACAAGAACACACTTGGACAAGATCATTAGCTTTTAAAATTCTCTCTTTTAAAAGCTAAGTTAAACCAAAGCTTGTTACAGTGTTATTTCATAATCTAACTTCTTGATTTTTGAAAATATAGAATTGTGCCTATTTTATAGAAGCAAATCACACTTTGGTCCATTTTAGGGAAAAAAATTCAAAATTAGGCCAAAATAATAGATTATTCCAAAGTGAATTTAGAAATTATTTTCTACCAGAAAAATCAATTATTATAGAGATATTCGATTATCTTAACCCTAAAAATTATTTGTAATCAATTGTGAAAAGTGATAATCGATTATCATATGGAGAAAACATTTTTATGAGAATTTCAAGAGTCTCCCAAATGATAATGATGTAGGTGTATTAGAGCTCTCTTCCACTTACCATTTAAATCTTTTCTAGCTCTAGTTTCACATAGAATTTTCATTCTTATGACTTCATCACAATTTTTACATGTCTTTCAATATGACTTTTGCATATATCATTATTCTCAAAACTTTCTTTTCTTTATGATAATAATGAGAAATGGGAGTAGAAAGAATAAATGTGTGTTTAACTTTCTAATTTTAATTTTATTTTTTTGAGAAACGAAAAGGACATACAAGAGTGAAAGATGACTACAATAGTTGAAAAATTTAAAAGACAATGAGCAAGAACAAAAAAATATATCTCAACAAATATTTTTAGTTTTATTATATTTAATTTTATATTTTATTATTTATTAACATTAAATATTATACTTTATAAAAAAATTAAAATCTATCTAATTCAATATATAATATAGGGTTAATTATGTTTTTAGTCCCTCAAGTATTATGCGATTTTGTTTTTAGTCCCCCAACTAACGTTTGCTCCAATTTGGTCCCTCATGTTTTGAAACGATTGGAAATAGTCCTCCTTTTTGGACGCCGTTAGATTTATTTGACACCTGGCAAACGGACTGCCACGTATGGATCCTGTTTTATGCGATGTAAGTGGACTGTGTTTCTGCACGTGCTGATTAA
>Ga0209589_1002644_pt1 | contig 31206 bp, 16 predicted proteins | sample CowpeawhiteBW_FD_187525 | JGI IMG/M metagenome (GOLD analysis project Ga0209589, IMG submission 187525) | Root nodule microbial communities of legume samples collected from California USA - Cow pea white BW (SPAdes) (version 2) | ecosystem: Host-associated > Plants > Roots > Nodule | place: USA...
TATATATATATATATATATATATATATATATATATATATATATATATATATATATATATATATATAAAATTAAAATCATTATTTTACATGTTTACTTTTTAAGTAATCATTTTATTAGATTTAACTGTTTTTTTAAATTAATTATTTTTATACTAAAATAAATATTTTTAATAACAAAATTATTTATATAATAAATTAAAAATACTTTTATTAAATTTAAAAAATCATTTATATTTAATTTTAAAATTAAAAACTTTGAATACACATACACATGTCCACTGTGTTTTTCATTGGTTAGTAATAATATACACATACACATATCGACTGCAATACACAAATAATATATAAATATACTTATTATATAAAATTGTAGTAAAAATAATGAAATTAAATAAAACTATAATAGTTATTGAAATTATATATATATATATATATATATATATATATATATATATATATATTATATAAAATTGTAATAAAAATATTGAAACTGAATAAAATTGTAGAAGTTATTGAAATTAAAGATTTATATATTATATTATATAAAGTTGTAATAAAAACACTTAATTATATTTTTAATATTGAAATATATAATAACATATAAAATAAAATTACAAAAACTTAAAAGTTAAAGAAAAATCCGTTGAAGGTATTAAAATAATTCTTCTTCACCACGTTTAATACAGCAACTATCTTTCATCTTTATCTTTATTTTATTACCAATTTAGGTGATTTAACACTAAAATTGTCAATATGTTATAAGTTTAAAAGAAAGTTGACAACACGAAATAAATCGTATTAAAGTAACAATATTTTAATATAAATAAGTATTATGACCAAGTGACACAATTTTAATTTTAATTTGATTATGGTAAAATCATACCACATTGACATGCCTTATTCTTGTTATAGTCATAAGACATTAAACGATTTATTTCAAATTATAAATCACCATAACAAATACACATCAAAATACAACATAATAACCCTTAATTTAATATTTAATCTTTATGCTAATTTTGTCACTATGCTATAAGACCAGCAAACATTTTAAAAAATTTCACTAATTTCATATTAACTAAATATTTAATAAAATAAAGGATTGCAATTTATAAACTAAAAGGAATTATCAATACTGTGAATAATGTACAAACTTAAAGACAATGGTATGTCTAAAATAATAACATTCAACACGAATAATATTATTAATTAAGGACAAAAGTAAAAATGAAAAATTGAATAAAAATTAAAATAAATACACATTATATGAATGCCAAAAAAATTAGTATTCGTGGATATTTGCAAATAAAATCCGTCATAGATAGTAAATGAATATTGTAAATGAATACTTGTAGACTATAAGTAAGGATGTTTCTATACTCGCATGTTAATGAGACAAATACAAATATTATAATATCCGTATTCGTAAATACTCGTATCTGTTATACTCTAAGTTAACTTAAAAAAAAAAAAAAACATGATTAAAACATTATCACATTGATTTTGAATTATCTATTTATTATCAATTAATTTTAAAATAAATTATCATTTAACATTATTTAAATAAGTTATTTATACTTTATTTAAAATTTACGAACATTATATATTATATTTTTATTTAAATTTATGATTAAAATATGTTATAAAATATTAATTTTTTATTTTAAAAATACCCATAAATATTTTATATCTATAAATATTAAAAAAAATGTGGATCATAATAAATATTCACAAAAATATAAATACAAATATAGAACATATATTTATCTATCAGATAAATCGAAAAAAAAGTAATATCCATATCCGTACCATTTAACTCCGTGACACATTACAGTACAGTAATAGTACAGTAATTAAAAGAACAACAAAAGTTTGAGAAGTAAAAAAACATTATTAAAAAGCAGCATTATCATATTTAAAGCACAGTGTGTTGTTTGTTTCTGGTTGTGGATATAGGGCACGTAAGAGGGAGAGAGAGTGAGAGTGACAGTGAAAGGTTAAAGAAGACCAGTGAGTGTGCGCCGTGTGTCACTGTTCACCCTTAACTCTTTGCTTCTCTTCCTTTCATCTCTCTCACCTCTCTGCACCACCACTGTTTCACTTTCATTCTTTCCACAACATGGCATCCTCGTTGCCACCTGCCACCAAAGCCGCCACCAATTTCCCTCTCACACACTCTTTTCGCCTCTCTCCTAAACCGAACAACCTACGTTTTCCTCCCACCAAGGTTCTTATTTCTGTCTCCCCCTAACTTAATTTAGGTCTCAACAATTGAAAAGACTCTATCTTTTTCTTACAATGTTTCAAATCAGACACTAAAGTGTCTCTTCCATGTTGCGAAAAGGGCAAACGCAGGACTTATATTTTCTGTTTTGTTGTTTCAGTTTTGGGACTACTCATTTATCTGTCTGATTTTGTGTGCAGCCTGGACATTCGGTGTCCTTCACAAGGTTTAAGGCGCAATTAAATGAGGTAATTGATCTTTTCTCTACTGAATTACTATGTAGTGTATCTGTCTATATGTGTTTGATCTGAAAATATGATTTCTGTGAAGAGGGCAGCTTAGATGGAAAATTGTTAATTTGTTGAAGAGGGTAACTGAGATGGAATGGGAAATTGTGTATTTACAATGATTGATCAGAAAATTGTGGGATTGGGATTGTCATTTACTGTTGTTTGAATAAGCTTCTTGGTGTTGTTTATAGAATAGAGAATGAAGAGGTAAATAAAAGCAACTTGTGCACTGAATTTTTATAGAAGTTTTCTAATTTAATTTCTTCACTAAAGTTCAGATGCATTAACTGAGTTAAGTATATGAGAGATACTTAGTTTATTTTAACTTCTGAGAAATTCTTCCAAATACGTATACATTCTGTTAAAATCTACTCATGTGACATAAATGTTGGTCTCATGTTTTTGGCTTCATCAAGGTTGCACTTGACAGTTCCTCCAATGCTACTCCTATCAAAGCCAAATCAAATGAGGAACCACCTGCAAAGCCTTCAACTGAACCACCTTCAGTCTTGGCAACTCAAGAATCGGTTTCTCAGTTTATTACTCAAGTTGCCAGTCTTGTCAAGTAAGCAGATAATTCAGTCTTGCTTCCTTCTATTAGTAATAGCTGTTATATAAGCTTTTCACTGCATGTTTAAAGTGGTGCAATCAGCTTCGGAAACCTTATTGTCCAATTTTCTTCTGCAGGCTTGTTGATTCAAGGGACATTGTGGAGTTGAAGATGAAGCAGTATGACATTGAACTAACAATCAGGAAAAAGGAGGCTATGCCTGAACTGCAACCTGCTCCTCAACCTGCGGTGGTGTACTCATCCCTTCCACCGCCAGCGTCACCGCCACCTTTTGCACCAACATCTACTCCAGGAACTGCTACACCAACTTCTCCCCCTGCGCCCAAGTCAACCAAATCATCTCTTCCACCTCTTAAATCACCTATGGCAGGGACATTCTACCGAAGTCCTGCACCTGCTGAACCTCCCTTTGTGAAGGTAATTCTATTCTATCTATTGCATAATTTAATATTTGCATATCATGCTTTTTTGCACCCTGATGCAAGGTGTTCCTTCTTTAGGTTGGAGACAAAGTCAAGAAGGGGCAAGTTATATGCATCATCGAGGCAATGAAGTTAATGAATGAAATAGAGGTAAGTTCTAATGTTTTAGATTTTCTTTTGCAACTGTTAATTAAATTAGTGAATTCTGCATCACTTATTTGTCATGCACCTATGATTTCTATTTGCTTTGTAAAAATGTTGAATTTGAATCTCTGGAGTTTAGAACTTGTACCACAGAATGGGGATAGGTTTATTTGCATTTTCCTTTTTTGTTATGTAAGGATTATATTAACACTTATTTGCATACTAGAAAACATTAATTAGTACAATCAACAAAAATATATGATCCCCTTTTTGCAAAATGAATCTTCATCACTTGTCAATTAATGATTAGTAATGGATGAAACAGCGGAATGTAAAAATAAAGATTATCAGCACATATGCAATTTATTTTCACCTCTTTATGAAGTAAATTGAGCCAATGGAAATTGAAAAAAGTGTTCAAATGTGTTGCAGAATGGTGATTTGGTCATGATTTTGGATTGCCCTTTCCCCTATCTCTCTTCAAGCCTGTCAATGAATATAACTTTTCAAATATTTTTCTGTAATTTTACTGGGGAAGTTATAGAATGAACTGTATTACACTGGTAGGAAAATGTATGGATGGACTATTTGAGGCAGTCAACCTGGTGGGAGATGTTTGGATAGAAGATTTTATTATGTGAATAAGTTTTGTTCTTTTAATTATGGATTATGTATCTTGTGATTTGTAATAAGATTCAATTCACATTTTGTAATGTAGGTCTTCTAGCTCATATTTTGAATCTCACTTTGATAACCTAGCTTTTAGTCTATCTATATCGGTTTACCTTCCACTTCTGCTTCAGTGATTTCAGACCTCACTATATGACAGATAAGGATCTTCTATTTTCTTTGGATGTCACGGTGCCATTATCTTCCCAATTGGTGAAGACGGAGGCCTAATACCTCCAATTGTCGGCTTGTGGCCTCATTGACTTTGATTATCAGTTTTGGCCATAATACCTTCTTCTCCACAGCGAATTGATTACGATTTCTACATTTTGATCAAACTCTATGCAACACCACTTTCCACATTTGTGATGTCCTTCTCATTGTTGACCTCAGTGGTTGTGTTTTTCCCTTCAATCCCTGTAATGACCTTTGACTGCTCTCCAGTTTCTGGCCTTTTTGTCCCAATCCTTGTCTCTGATCGTTTCAGTCTCATTTTAAAACATTGATGTCTCTCCCAGACAGCATTCAAATGAGCTAATGCTGTGGTTTATCTAATCTCTGACAGGTACTGTATTTAGTTAGGAGTTAATTAGCTTAGTTGGACAGGCTGAGATAGTAGAAGAAATAAAGCATATTGTGTATAAATAAAGAGGGGAGGTTGAAAACTCGGATATCAAGGGAAATCATTCACTTGTATCTTCTACCCTAGCCAAGGATGCTATTACACATGGGCACAACAATTGGGATTTAGGGTTCATCAATAAAAGAATTTCTTTTAGATTCTGAACTTTCTGCTGGTTGTGGCAATGAAGTTTAACCAAGCAGAATAATAAAAAGGAAAAAATCCTACTAGTAATTTATTCTTAGTTCACACTCAAGGAGAAAACAGCTTGTGAAATCAATCGGCACATTACATTCAGTACTTTAATTCGAAAGAGCTACTCTTTACTCTCTCTTTTTTTTTGTCTAGATGCAACATTGAAGTGCCAAAACATATTGAATTATTGAAGGATGTGTTATGGTAGACACTTCCACAGAACAAACTTTACATTAAACATAATTGTGTACTATAGGATTCAATTTGATGATTTGAGGTTTGTAACTGTGATACATATCAAAAGTCAATGAGAAATGTCTGGTTTGTATAATTTTCTGTTGTCTTGATGGTCCTGTGGTTTTTCTCTTCTATCTTTTTACTTAAAAAATTGTGTACTTTACAGGCTGATCAGTCAGGAACCATAGTTGAAATCGTTGCAGAAGATGCAAAGCCTGTAAGCGTTGACACTGTGAGTATATTCTAGAACCTCCTGGTTAATAACTCATCCATTAAAATTTACATGCTCAGTGTTATTTAGGTTTGATTTGTTTTGTTTCCTTGCAGCCTCTATTTGTGATTGAACCATAGAGCTCAGAGTGTTGTAGATGAAAATCTTCAGTTTGGTAGTTGAAGTGAGAGGCTCATGAATCCCCCTAAAGATAGAGGAAGTGTAGGAAGATTTTGTTCTAAATTGGAATGACACAGTTGAGAAGAAGAATTCTAGTTTACAATGGATTTATTCCTTATTTTTCTTCTACATGCTTGCACTATGTTCTAGTGATTTTTTCTTTCTTTCAACTTTTAAGGTAAGTTAATGTGTATGATATTCATCTCAAGTTGTCTTCCTTTTCTTTTTTATATATGGCAGGGTGGGGAACGTTTCATCTATGGTGGTATTTTTTGTTTGAATAAATGTCTCTATGATTACTTCTAAAACAGGAAGATTAAAATGTAAAATGAAGTAAATTTTTTCTATAAACTAAATCGATTTCAATATCTATGTATTTAATTTTTACAGAAGTTCTTTTATATAACTTTTCTGAAAATTGATATATATTATATGATAGCTTTCAACTTATGATAAAAGCTCAATTTATTTTATCTTATTCTTTTAGAAATATTTATGAAAAATTTATTTAAAGATCAACTACAATTATGTTGAGAATTTTTTCCCTTCCCTTTTGGCTTTGTTATGAAAATGGTCCAAGGCAGCTGAGATGTAAAGTAGTACTTTTAATACTGAACCTAACCTTCATCCCAGTTTTGGAATGATGTTTGGGAACAGTAGTGTTAATCACGTATGTGATACATTGAAAAATGCTAAATTCCAATGTTGTTTCGGAATCAATGTTTAGGATGATGTTCCTGCTTTCCTTCTGGTGTTTTCTGTTTTTTCTGTATTCTTTTTATGTCTTTTTCTCTGTCTAGTTACCAAACACTGAAAGCTCATAAAAGTTATATAAATGTGAGGTAAATCGATGATGTGTGCAAACTGGTATAGAATAGGTTTGGTGAAGATTTTAGTACCTCAAAATTTCATGGTTTTCTATTTTTTGTTTTTTGTAAGTAAGTCTTTATGTTTTTTATTATTAACTTATATTTATTTATTGTTTATGTTTTCCCCATTTGATACCTCTGAGGGATCATTTGAAGAACTTGTGATGTGTAGAATTTTTAAAAAGACTAATAGAAAAATCATTATTAGAGAAATTAAATAGAAATTACAAATTATAGAGAAATTATTTAATGAAGAAAATAAATAAATAAAAGATGAATTAAGAAAAATTAAAAGCTTTCTAGATGAAATAAATTTAATTGATGGTTCAAAGGGTTGATAGAAAAAGAAGGTAAAACAATATATAAATAAAGAGCGAATTCGGCTAATTCGTAAATTAGTTTCTCATTTACAAGTTATTAATTTGATTCATGTAAAAGTATCTAGTAAGGGGTTTAAGATAGTTTATTTTAGGAGTTATAATTTATAGCAGGTAACTTTTTAGTTTTTTCTTATAACAATTTATATTTTAATATATATTTTTATCATCTTTAATTTTTTATTTGTTATTAATTTTTTTTATAGAGACAATTACTGATTGCTTTATTTGTAATATTTTTTATATCACTTTTATTTTTATGTAGTTTAAAGGGAAAAAAGCATTACAAAATTAAAATATTTCATTACATGGGTAAATAAAAAATAACGATTTCTGAAAGTAAATAGCAACTAAATTTGATTAACACTAATTAAATGAACTAGTTGACTTATTCAAATAAAAAATACAAATAAATTTTTTAAGATGAAATTAAAACTCGATGAAACTATTTTTGCGCAAAATTAATCTTACATGCATAAAGTTTATACAACTAATTCAGCTCAAGCTTGTTATTTTTTGTCACACTGGTAAACGAAAAAAAATTCTAGAAGAAACTTACAAAAATAGAAAAAAGAATAACTTTTTATTTTCTCTTATTAAAATGCATTGGAAAACCTCCATAATTAATTAACAAAATATTTGAGTCTTGTAAGGAAACAATAATTGTTCTTGGGAACAAAAGAAACAAATAATATTTTTTTTTTCAATGTTTAGTGCTCGAAACGTACCAAAAAGGAAACAAATATTGTTGCAATTTTGCTTAAAAATAAAATCCGGAAGCACAGAAGAAGGAACAAAGTTATTGGAGTATTTTTTTTCAGTTTTTCCTAATAAAAAGGACGAAAGCGATCGATTCTGTAGAAAAAGAAAGAGAATTAAATTGATTGATTTATTATTAAAGGGAACAGAGAAAGAAGGAACACAGATTCACACAAAAATCCAAATCATCGATGGCTAAAGCTGGCGGGGTTTGGATTTTGCCGTTGATCGCCGCCTGGTGGTGGCTGTCCACGGCGGCGACGGTGAGGGGTTCGAATTCGACGACGATTTACGACGAGCTTCGGGCGCAGGGTCTTCCGGTGGGGCTTCTTCCGAAGGGAATTGCGAAGTACTCGTTCAACGGAACAAGTGGGGAATTCGAGGTGTGGATGCCGGAACCCTGCAACGCGAAGTTCGAGAACGAGGTGCACTACGATTCCAACATAAAGGGTATCCTCGGATTCGGTCGGATCGGGAAATTGTCCGGTATGTCGGCGCAAGAACTTTTTTTGTGGTTTCCTTTCGTGTGGATGTTCCCACCTCTGGTCTTATACACTTTGATGTCGGTGTTGCGGATAAGCAGTTATCTCTGTCCCTTTTTGAAGACCCTCCTGATTGTAACCCTGAGGTTCGTTTATCATCCTTCAATCTTCTAACCCCTTTCTTTCATTTGGGGATCTGAAATTTCTGGGGTTTTCTTGTTTTCTTGTTGCTCACGCTTTCGATGCGTTTCTTTGTGTTCTTAGTGTTGATCCTTGATTGAAATTGGGATTCTAGTTCGTAATTTGGGTGTTAAAAATCTAGGTAGATATTGTTTGGATGAAATTTAAATTTGATTGGATTAATCCTGGATGTTAAACATTTGCGTGTAGGTTTTGTCTTTTTCTCTTATTTGGGTGTGGGGAATTTATGGTCTTTTCTTGTGTGGTGTCTACATTTATGATCTTGTTATCTGGGTATCTGAAATTTATGATGTTTTCGGGTTGAATGACACTTAGATGCATTTGTTTTTACTGCTGTTTGTGTTTTTTTTTAATTAAAGTTGGAGTTCTACATGATAATATATGATGAAGATTTGCATTAAAAATTAACAAATTGAAACTTCAACTCTTATTACTTCGTTCTTACGGTAGCTCTCGTATTTTCTTGTGTTGTACCTGAACTAATAATTAAATATGTAGATATTAAATAAGTATATTTTAGACTAAATGTACTATTTATGAGTGATACTAAATGTTTCTTAAGCATTATGATTATGCAATAATTTTAAACATCAAGAGTTTAAAGAGAGGAACTGAAGGTGGAAGTAAGAATTTGCAGGAGTCTTTCTTTCTTCGTTTGTGTAAGTGCAATTTATGGTTTTTCCTTGTTGTTGAGTGTTTTACATATATGATTCTTGTTATTTGGGTATCTGAAATTTAAGAGAGATTTGCATAAAAAATTATCATAGATTATTGACGTGAAATTTCTCTGATCAAAACTAACACTACAAATTTAAGAATTTGTGTATAAATCATGTCATTTTCTTATTTGGGTAGGTGGAATTTATTGTCTTTTCTTGTGGGGGTGTCTACATTTATGATTCTTGTTATTTGGACACGTGAAATTTAAGAGACTTTCGAATTGAACATTGGATGCATTTCTTAAGTATTTAGTGCTATTTTTTTGAAATTAAAATTTGAGTTCTGCGTGATGATTTACTCACAATAAAGATTATTTGTATTAAATCAACACAGATTATTGAAGTGAAACTTTAATTTTCACTATACACTGAAGAATTTACATTTAAATTTCGGTGTTTTCATACTTGGTATGTGGATTGATGGTCTTTTTTGTGGGGCGTCTTACATTTATGATTATGCAATTTTTCATGTGTTTAAGTGTTATTTTTCAATTAAAATTAGAGTTTCACTTGATAATTCACATAACAAAGATTTGCATAAAAAATCAACACCAACCTAAATTCTAACTCTCTAATTGTGTTCTTTTCTTGTTTTCCATCTATGGCTCTTGCTAGTTGGATATACAAAATTTATGTTTTCCATTTATGTGTTACTGTTGTTCTCCTGAAGTTCTATTTGGTAATCTACACGGATAAAAGTTTTTAATTTATGATTGTTTGTGTTAGGTTTGTGAAATATGTTTTTTTGTGAATAATTTAGTGTTGAATTTTTTCAGGTTAATGCTGGTAGTGAAGGTGTGCTGAGGGCTGCTTGGTAGAAGATAAGATAGCATTGCATCATCAATCGGTTCCTCTACTGTGTACTAAGTTTGGTCTTCATTGATATGTATATGTGTATATATACATATATGTATGTATATACATATATATCTTGTACAGTGAGATTTTTTTTTTTTTTTTTTTTTTTTTTTTTCTGTTTTGATTGAATGAATCGCCTGTCTGAAGGGACAAAGGATGAAAATTTTTGATGGCTGGAAGCATGTTCTCAAAATCTGTGACAGACAAAGGATGTAGGGTTAGAGTGGTTTAGCTAATATTATATAAAGGTTTTATTATCTGTGTTTTGGTCTTTTATTTGTGCATATAATTGTTTATGTGTCTTGTGTTAGACTCACCTATTTGAAAATAAAACATGATCAGGTGTTTCTCCTATTATCACTAGTTGGATTCCCACCTCTAATAACCAACACAGTCCTCTGATATTGGACAAAAACAATTTGATTAGCTTTACATCCGTCTCAAGATATATTTTTAATAAATTTATTTGTTTAGACTCATACACATTAAATACATCCTATACCATAATCCTTGAACATAAAAATTTCTAACATTTTTAATCTAGTAAATTGGTAAACTATATATATATATATATATATATATATATATATATTATATAAAATAAATAAAAAATATATAAGAATTTTTTTATTAAAAATATATATATATATATATATATATATATATATATATTATATCAAATAAATCAATGATTTGTAAGAATTTTGTTATTAAAAATATATTTATAGATTAATAACTAATAAGAAAATAAAACTAAGATACATCTATGCTAATTTGAATGGATCTATAGTACATGTAACATCCCATTTAAATACTATTTTTAATTTAAATGAAATGCCACACACAGATAGGGTAGAAGAAACAAATATGGGAGTACGAGAAATAAAACTAAAAGAAACAAAGACATACTTCGATATCAGATACAAAGTAAAAATTGATAATTTAATATCAGATACAAAGTAAAAATTGATAATTTATCATACAGTTACAACTGACTCTTTAGAGTGTCACGGAATTACATATTAACAACATACCAATCATATTCAAACAATCATGTAATATTTATCATGCTTATAAATCTCAAGCCAACCTTTATAATCCATCCTCATACATGTTCCATGTTGAATCCATTCCAAATCATCCTTTCCAATCCATGAATATAGAAGTGTAATTCATACCGACACCATGCCACTTTGATTACCAACCATCTCATACAAGTCACATGTCAAGGTCATGTTAAATTTATCAATCACAGACCATAAACCATTCTACTCATACCCATTCGCCCAATTCATGCTTTTAAAAGTAATTGAATCAATCCACAAGTTCAAGTAAGGAATTAAAATTCTGCAGCAATTCTTGCTTAAGCTAAACTGATCTCGCTTAAGCTAGACTGGTCTCGCTTAAGCTAGAAATTCTCGCTTAAGCTAGAAATTCTCGCTTAAGCTAGATTGATCTCGCTCAAGCTAAAATCTCTCGCTTAAGCTAAACTGACAAATTTTCACTTGTTTCAACATGTAAAAACACAAAATCCCAAACAACAAAAATTTAAGAAAACACAAGCACGTTGTATAAAAGTTGGCATCATATTTCATACTTTAAAAGGGTGAACAAAATCAATCATGAGAGCATACAAACATTTAAACAATTGTGTTGTCAATCTCGCTCAAGCTAAGGAGCTCTCGCACAGGGGTGGGTCTCTCGCTCAAGCGAAAAGCTTTCGCTTAAGCAAGATTGAAAACAGAGAGTACTTTGAGTTCTCGCTCAAGCTAGCCCATCTTGCTCAAACGAGAGACCCTCGCTCAAGCGAGCACTCGAAACTAAAGGGGGCGAGTTACTGTCATGCTCGCTTAGGCGAGAACTTCCAGTTTGGGCGAGAAACAATTCGCTTAGGCGAGCATAACAAATCTCACCTGCTCTCACATGCTTGCCAAAAATCCATCCATAAACAATACACAAATTATTTTCACACCATCAAAAGCACATCAAATCATCAAGAGCACCCAACAGAACCAAAACAGACACATTATTTATAAAAGCATAAAAAAATGCTAGCTTCCCTTATCTGGAAAGAGTTAGCCAACAGACTCATATACCCAAACAGTGAGCACCACAGTTCCGGGAACAACTTACTAAGCTGGAAAAAATGGTAGAACAAAGGAAAACAAGGTTACCAACTTACTAAGCTGGAAAAAATGGTAGAACAAAGAAAACAAGGTTACCAAGAGGGACTTTTGTTGGAACCAAGACAACAATGCTAGAGAAAATGGAAGTACAAGATGAGAGATAACTTACGTGAAGAAGGAATGAGTTCGAACTAGCTTGACTATGGTGGTACTGAACCCTAGCAGAGTTTATGTGAAGAGGAAAAGTGAGAGTGAGAGCACTAATTTTGACAAGTGAGTGCAGAATGAAAGACCTTGGCTGCTTTAGGAGCTTCGACACTCTCACATGCTTGCCAAAAATCCATCCATAAACAATACACAAATTATTTTCACACCATCAAAAGCACATCAGATCATCAAGAGCACCAACAGAACCAAAACAGACACATTATTTATAAAAGCATAAAAAAATGCTAGCTTCCCTTATCTGGAAAGAGTTAGCCAACAAACTCATATACCCAAACAGTGAGCACCACAGTTCTGGGAACAACTTACTAAGCTGGAAAAAATGGTAGAACAAAGGAAAACAAGGTTACCAACTTACTAAGCTGGAAAAAAAATGGTAGAACAAAGGAAAACAAGGTTACCAAGAGGGACTTTTGTTGGAACCAAGACAACAATGCTAGAGAAAATGGAAGTACAAGATGAGAGATAACTTACATGAAGAAGGAATGAGTTCGAACTAGCTTGACTATGGTGGTACTGAGCCCTAGCAGAGTTTATGTGAAGAGGAAAGGTGAGAGTGAAAGCACTAATTTTGACAAGTGAGTGCAGAATGAAAGACCTTGGCTGCTTTAGGAGCTTTGACACTCTATGGACCCGCCTTTAAGCCCAACTGATTAGGGTGAACCTTTAAAAATAAGGGTAAAAAATAAAGTGGGTCAGTATACATCATTCAAAATTAGACTTTTTATTTATTGATCACGATATAGTGAGGAAACAATACTTCTTTGTTTATTACGATATATTGAGAAAACAATATCACTATTGGACAATAACTTAATCATAATTAAAATTAATATTATGTTTAGGATGACATTATGTAATTTTAGTATGTAATTTTAGTAAAAGGTAATTGAACAATTCGCTCATGCTAAACTAAAAAATTGTTACAGATTATATTATATATTATCCAAACACACATTTATGAAAAATAAAATTAATTTTTATTTAATCAAACTTAAATTTACGAAATTCACTTACGCAATTTATTAAACTTAATTGATCTAAATCATTCAAATTAAAAAAAAACTAAAATCTCCTTCCTATTTTCTACCCATCTAAAACTCGGGTTACGAGATACACCATTTAACTATTAAAAAGAAATTATTATATATTATTTTGTACAAAATTATATTTAAAATTATAATATTGTAGCCTTTCGACTATTAAAGAAATTATTATATACTATTTTATACAAAATTATAAAATTATACGTAAAATTATAATATTATACACAAATCTAAATACTTTTAGGATGAATATTTTGTGAGTTGTAAGCAGCAATATGGAGAGTTAGAAGTAAAAATTATATGTTTTTGCATTTGGTTTTGTAAATAAAATGGTTTTGTAAATAAAATGAATATATAAATGTATGAACATGTAAACACAAATGAAAGCAAGGAAATAAAAATGATGAAGACAGAAAAAAAAACGAATTGAGTCATTGATATTAAGAGACAATAACTATATGGATGAATATTTTCACGTCGATAAAGAGGAAGAGAAAGAACTATGTTATAATTTTTTTTTTGTTTTTTTACTTTGAGTGCAAATTAACTCATGTTCTATCAGTAAAATAATTATTAATTTTTAGTGAAAGAAAAAATTAATCCAAATTTAACTTTCAAATTTTAAATATAAAATAGGGATCCAAATGTTTCGTGTGTATCCAAAATTATTGGCTGAAAAAAAGTAATTATATTAATTTTAGTTGGATGGTGGTGTGATGTTTGCATCTTTGTATTAATTTTTATTTGTGAAATTAATTTTAACAACAATTATATTAAGTTTTAATTTCATGAGATGTGATGATTGATGACTAGTAAAAATAATTTTTTTTTTACTTTTTGGGGTTAAGTTTAATTTAGAGTAAATTCATTTATTTAAGAAGGTGAAAAAATATTGCAACAAAGAAGAAAAAAAGATGTAAATTTATATGATTTTGTAAGTCGATTCTACGTAGAATCTAACGCCTAACTATAATATAAAATCTTAGATTTTATGATTTTAATCTCCATTTTAATTATCTTTTATAACTATAGCTAATAATATAACTAATCCCTTTAATTTTTTGTTTCAAGCTTTTTTATCTGAGTTTGAAGTAATCTTTGTCCTCTTCTCGGATCTTAAACATGTTTTCTTTTACTTTTTCTCATGATCCACTTAGACATTATTTTATACTTGTTTAGTAAATGATATGGAAAAATATATACTCATGATTATTGTGAGAGGGAATAGATTTCCATTTTATATACAAATATTATAAATAAAATATTGGAAAAATTGCACTTATCTCTTGAGTATATATAATAAGTAACACTGTTTTTAATAGAATGATATTTACATCTTCTAGAGAGATGTTAACTCATCTTACTTAGTTTATTGGCAAACACTACATTAACTAATTAACTTACTTTTATACCAACCAAAAACCTAAAATAAAATCTTGAAAGAACATTCACATCTTTTGTAAGATAAATATTCCTGGTTGTGTTCATTTTTTTTAGTAAATGATGAATGTTTCTATGTTAAGTTTAAAAAAGACAAAAGGAAGGTTACATTCATTATTGTCCAGAGGATAATGGTTGAAAATTGCTATTTTAATGGGGAATGCAAATATAGTAATATTCTTGTTAATTTAAACATGAGCTCGTTAATTATTCTTGTTTTAAATTTTGATTTATTTTAATTTTTAAATTGTAAAAATAAATGAAAATAATTTTCTTAATTCAGTGACATGACGAGTAAATAATTTGATCTAAAATTAAACTTGACATGTTAATAATAGCTAAAATAATTATTTTATAATAATTATATTTATTCATTTACTAGCGTTACACAAGCATGATAACATATTTTTTAAATATAAATAATATTTTATTTGTAGGTGATAATAATGTAATATTATTAAGTTAATATATAACATTAATTTATATTTATTAAAAATTAAATTAAATTAACAGAGATAATAGTTGTTCATAGATAAAAAAGAGAAAAAAAGATAAATAATTTTATCGAAAATAAATAAAAGTAATCGTTAATTTTAAAAAAATTAATAAATAATTATATTATAAAAGATATAATTAATATTATAAAATGTAAGTACAAATGAGAAAATCTTTTTATATATTATTATAGATAAAATTATATTAAAATTTAATTCATGAACGAATTTTTATTTAACCAAAATCATGAAACATAAATAAAAAGTGTATAAAGTTTTCGTGGGGGTGCAGAATCAAATATTCTTTTGTAGATCTATGTATAAGAGCGGTATCAGGTGTAACAATAGTAAATATCAATAAGTCACTATAATTTACTTTATTTTTAAAAATATAAACATAAAATAAATCAAAATTAAAGAAAATGTAAGATAATTACAATTTCTCTTAAAATATTATAACATAATAAGAGTATTTATCAATATACAAAAACTAAATGATGTGCAGTGCTTCTAAAAGGGAAAAATAGGCGTCAACCAACTTCAACCGATTTTGTCAAACGACTACTACAGTACTTATAAATTACTTTTAAATCAATACTCATTCCAATTGTGATTAAACAATTGCAACCAAGATTCAGCAAATTAAATACACCGAAGATGTAATAATCATGTTAACAATATTCTCTTTAGTGCACTTCAAAGAAATTAAATACACCTAAAAGATGTAATATCATATTAAAACAATATTCTGTCTTGTAGATCAACCAGTGAGGCTACATCTCCTAATAATTTACAATATGCTAACATACCACACTGTTCTTCATTGCGTTGTGACGCTCTTGGCAAGATTACGAGGCTGGTCCACATTAAATCCCCTGAGAACAGTGAGGTGATATGCCAATAACTGCATCGGAAAGAAATAATTTGTTGAGATGTATAAGGTATAAAATCTTCCTTAGTGCAAATGAATGAAATGAAAAATCCAGACACCGAAGTTTATATTCAAACAAAACGAGAAAATACCTAAGAAGCTCATGAATTAATTACGAATCACTGTCGACATGCAATGAAGGATTAATTTATATAAAGATAGCCAGACTAGTAATATAATCTGACACTAATATTGAAGTTCCCTTTGCTGAATCAAGCAATGTTTGTAAGGATAAAAAAACAATAAAAATGCATTGTAAATATACCTGTAATGGAACTACATTAATTACAGGTTGAAGGCAGTCTTCAACTTGAGGAACTTCAACTACCCTACAAGATTCATTAGGGCATACGGAGGAAGCATCCCCTTTAGAACACATAACAATCAGACGACCTCTGCGGGCATGAAGTTGCTGAATAACAGACTGCTGTTTGCTGCCAAGGATAAAAGATGTCAATATAAAACTTCTAATGTCAGATAATAAAGCTAATCAACAGTCACAACCAACCTGAAGCAAGCATCACGAGTAGCTACAACAAGAATTGGAAGATTTTCATCAACTAATGCCAAAGGACCATGCTTCATTTCACCAGCAAGTATCCCTTCGCTATGCATAAGTGCCACTTCCTTTACTTTCAACGCTCCCTCAAGAGCCGTTGCATAGTTGTACCCTCTTCCGAAGACGAGAAGAGACTGCTCAGCAATCAACAGCTTTGCTAGATCCTTCATCTCCTGGTCAAGTTTCAGCGCCTCTCTCACTTTATCTACAATCCAACATGTTAATTAGATTATTACTATAACTTTCCTGTAGCTCCATGAGGTATTTAGTCTTTCATTTTTAACGATTCCTAAAAAAAAAGTTTTCAGCTTGAAGGTTTCCAGAATTCCTCCTGAATATTCTTTCTTTTCTTTTTGGCGATAGAAGTTTAGGGGGAGGGGATGTTATTCCATTAAAGAATTATAACTATTTTTACACAATTATTATTCCATTAAAGAAATTAACAAAACCGCCGTGGAACACAGCAATGTATTCAAATGCATGCCAGTTTAGTTTTATTAAAAACAAATCCAGCCTTCTCGTTTTTCATAAATTAAGAGTTCTCTACTAGATGTTATGAACTTAGGCACTGATGGATCTTAACTCTTATTTAATGACGCTATCATCATTGGTATATCTGTGACCATGATTAACCTACATTCATTTAAATCTTAAATAAGTGGCGATCTTATTCACCTATCATGAAAATCTAATTTTAAAACCTGAGAATCAATTGAAAATTATACTCAAAAGACATGTATCCAAAGAGTCCCAAAATGTATCCAATTCCTGTAATATACTTGGGTAACAAAAACTCACTTGGCAGGTCAAAAAGACCATCTATGATAGCTTCTCTTCTGGCTTGATTTGAAATTGTATCACCTCCTATTGCAAGAGCTAACATGACCATCACCACTATTTGGCTCGTGTATGCCTGTAATAGTTATAAACGCGCATGAGTAAACCATTGGTTAACCAAATAATAATAAGACAATATAAAATGAAATGAAGAAAACACGAGTCTTAAATGCAAAATTTACCTTGGTACTTGCCACACCAATCTCAGCACCAGCATTTATGTGAACACCACAATGAGTATTCCTTGCTATTGCACTACCAACAGTGTTTGTTATCCCAACACACAGTGCACCATTCTCTAAAGCATACTCCAGTGCGAGTAAAGTGTCAGCCGTTTCACCAGACTGACTAACAAAAACAGCAGTATCCTCCCTGTATATTGGTCCTTCCCGGTCCAATAGATCACTTGCAATTTCCATAGTAACAGGAACACCTATAATTTAATGTATAGAATAAAACATTGTACGAATGGACAACAAACTTGCAAACGGCAAAATCATACAAAATGATTTATGTCACAGCACTGACCAGAAAGTTCTTCCAAGATGGGTCTAGCTGCCAAAGCAGCATTATAACTTGTACCACAACCAATAAAAACTACCCTTCTACTTCGCCTAATTGTTTTCAGATGAGCTTTAAGCCCACCCAATAGAACAGACTTGGATTTGTTAGCTCCAAGACGTATAAGCCTCCCCCTCATTGTGGTTGTTAGAGATTCCGGTTGCTCATGAATTTCCTTCTGCATATAATGCTCATAATGACCTTTATTTATTTGCTCAACCTCCATCTCAAGAACAGATAATGCACGTCTCACTGAACAAGTTCTAGAAAGAAAAGCCCCATTTACTCCCACGTTACTGTCAAATTTCAAAATAGAAGCCCCACCATCCTGGCAGAATCATACGTAACATATAGTATCAGTGAATGATCTATTCACACCAAAAAGGGAATAGACCAGAGAGCAAGGGATAGCTGAAGTGATGTGCCAAGGAATTAGAAAACAATCTTCACAAAGAAAAGTTACTGTCATGGAGTGTTTTCCTTAGTCAGATTACTATATTTCAGTACTATACATGAAAACATTGGCTTGCAAGTGCAACATCGAAAAGAGGGAGTGGTGTAGTCTGTACCTTGAGATGAACTACTTCACCATCCTCAATAACTAGCACTTTCTTTGTGTGTTCAACCACAGCATTGGCATCACTGGACAAAAACAATTCTTTGGGTTTGTCATCTTTTGAAAGGAATTTGTCATCCTCAAATGCTGAACCATTGCCTTTATTTTCTGTCAAGTCCTGAAATTAGAGCACTAATTACATTAATCATCGTCCATCGGAAAGTCTTCACCTTCACTAAACGTCCATTAATCATGAAAAACCTATACTATGTTGCTATTATGGCTCTCTGACTAGAAGCATCATTGACGAAGCCAAGAGAAAAAGAAAATAGAACAAATGTTGCCATAAAAAACACTGGAAGAGCAATTTACATGTAGATCATTGTTTAAGAAACTTTTTGCTAAATTGCATTCAACTTACTTTAACACCTAAGAGCAGTGGGCTACCACGCTTGCAAGCAATCAATTCATTGGGATAATGTAGACTTTTGAAAATAAGGGCGTAAGCTCCTTCAAGATGCCTCATAACTTCCAAAACAACCTGACTGAAGGTAACAACCTGGCCATCTGCAACATGATTGGAAATGTATTTCAAGCAAAAATCACCCAAAACCACTATGATATTCACACAAGTCTAGGAGAAGCCACTGCAATCTGAGTAACACAAATAATAAGGAATTCCGAACAGAACAAATGCAAATCAATTTAGAAGTCTAACAGAAGCAAGTTTATCAACATTTGGAACCAAGGGAAGGCATAAGAATTTAGAGTTGCAATTTCTGCCATGTTTATCAACATTTGGAACAGAGGGACATCATAATGGATTCAGAGTTCCAATTTCAGCCGCAACATCACTGTTTTTGGAGTCTCCTAAAACAACTGGAAATGTCACCTCAAAATTGAACTTATTCGCTAGTAAATGAAAATGTTGTCACAATTTAAAACCTGTTTGCCCTTAAAGAAAAATCGGATATCATGGCGTTATATGATTCATGTCACCGACTCCTCCTAGTGGAAAAGGCCTCTTTATCCAAAAAAGCTAAGCCTTCTGGAAAAGGATTTTGGGGTCTATAACCTCAACTGTACCGCAATCACAGTTGTCGCACAAAGGCTTTTGGGGTCTCTCGCTCGGATCACATCCTGACCGCATCGGTCACATTCTACAAATTTCCAAAATACAAAGAAAGCAGCAAAACCTCGATCACAATTTTCAACCTTCGCAGCATTAAAATAGTAGAAACCTTATCTATCTCCACCTTCTTCCCACCCACACCAGATTTCACAATGTAGATCATCGGAAAATCATACTTCAGCTCCATATCATGTGAAACAACTACTAACAACCTTTTCAACCATTAATCAATAACACTCATACTCACATACCATAAACCTATAAACCCCGTACAATTGTTCAAAACCAAAAAAAAAAAAAACACCTCGACTGACTCATCAATAAAAAAGTACCTGCAGCTTCGTTGGCCTTGTCGTAGACAAACTTCGCAAGCTTGGGAATGACCTCGGTGTCAGTCTCCGATTCAAAGGCGAAGCCATGCCGCAGCAGCGTCTCCTTCAAAACCTGAAAACACAACATCTCAAAAACAATAAGCACAGAGAAACAGAGCAACACTAGCAGCGAACTCGCATCAACATGCGTTCATTCAGAATGTACTATTGTCACCTCATAGTTCGTGATCACTCCATTGTGAACAACCAAAAACTCGTTTTCCGGACCAGAGGTCTGAGGATGACTGTTCCGCGGAGCAGGCTCTCCGTGAGTAGCCCACCGAGTGTGCGCGATTCCGGCGTGCGTGCTGAATGGCTCCTCCAAATTCAATTTGATTTCTCCCACTTCTGTCAATCCACACAAAAAACAAAACGCGTCACGCTGAAATTTCCGATGCAATTGAAACTGCGACAAAGAAATAGGAAAAAAAAAACGGAATTAGACCTTGGTACACAGATTTGACGAGCGATTCGATGTTTCCTTCTTGCCGGAAAACGAGAGGAGGAAGAGTCTGATGAGCGAGAGCGGATTTGTCATCGGAACAGCATTGAGAAGATGAATCAATGGCGATGCCGGCGGAATCGTATCCACGATACTCCAATCTGCGTAATCCATTGAAGAGAACTTGCAAGATGTACCTTCGCTCTCTGTTCACCTTGAAATTCAGATACGCGAAAATCCCACACATTTTCTCTCTTGTCTTCTCTGTGTTGTTCTCACCCTTTGATTTCTGCAAGACCCAGACTTGTATTTATAACCGTTGCGCTTTTCTTTTTTAATTTCCATGTTTCATAATTATTAATATTTTAATTTAATGAAATAAAATACATTTGACTAGTTGTGATTGTGACAGTGATGTTGTTGAATTCAGCATTTGTTCCTTCCTTTTCTTCTTCTTCTCTTCTTCCCATTCTGCAAATCACTGAAATTTTCTGTTACTGTTAGGCGCAACTTCGAACAGGGTATTACCGTCATTTTGCTCTGCATCAGCTTTCTTACGTGGCACTTCCCCATTAGACTGATGCACTCATCTTCAACCCTCTCCAATTTACCTACTTTTTTCTCTCTCTAATTTTTCCCTCCACTTTCCATTTTATTAAAACTATTCTATTTAATATTAATATAGACCCAATATATTATACTTTGCAATAACATTTTTTTTCTCAAGAGTTTAAAAAGTATTATTTAAAATTATTTTATACATTATTTAAACACGTAAAATTTTATTTGTTATTGTCAATTCATCCTATAATTTTTTATTCTAGAATATATTATATTCAGCTCTTTTTTTTTCAAATTATTTTGCATAACTTAAATGTTAATTAAACTTATGCAAGACTAATTGTGATTATATTTTCGTTTCTCTTCATTTTCTTATCTAGATAACATTAATTTTTTTAATTAACTTGTGCAATTTTTTCTTAAGACATGATTATGAGTATACATCATGCCTAATTCAAAATTTGCGTGTCAATATTCATAATTATTTATATTTTACCTGTAAATGTAAAATCAGCCTATTAAGATAAAAAATTATTGTTTAGAAAATTAATATTGCAAAAAGAAATTTATTCACGCATGCTTGAATCATAGATATTAAATTAAATTCATTATTCTAGCATATGTTTTAAAAATGACATACTTGAGTTTTTTTTTTTTTTTTTTTTTTTTGTGTTTGTAAATAAACCATGATTGAGTACTCTCTATCCTATTTTTAAAAAATAACACGAAAGTGCTAAGATAAATTTATTAAAAAAAATTGAATGTGAAATACATCAAATAGACTAAAATTAAAAAAAAAACTTTTATTTATATACTAATTTACATATATAGAAAAGAAATTGGGAGACTAAATCTTTTTCAAGCTTATCATTGTCCTTAATACAAGTTACACTTTAAAATAAACTAACGGCCTTTAAATAATACATTTAATAAGATATTAAATTTACTTTGTTTCAATTAAATGTCATGAGTGTATATGTTTTTAATTAATGAATAATGAGAGATGATTTTAAAAGTAATTAATAACGATATAAATGAAGTGTACGTTTAAACATAAATGAACAAAGTCAACTCAATTACTCTCTTTTTTTTCTCATAGTATCTGGAATTTGAGTCATCTAAAAATTTTCAAATTAACTAATATTCACATTTGCGGTATTAATTTATTTTCTTCGTAATTTGTTCTCAAATTAATTACTTTATGTATGAATCAAAGTAATGTATTTATTAAAAAGTATAACTATTCTAGTAAAATTGTTTCAATATTGAAGTTGAAACAACCTTAAACTTACGAAATAGAAAGAATAATTTTTTTCTCCTGGGTATATGTGATTTGATTAAGAAAGTTATATTGATGCCATGTATAATATAGATGTCAGTTAACTTATTCTTGTTTCTATTATTTTAATTTATTTTTTATTTTGATGAAAAATTCACATATTAATCGATATAAATGTGAATAATATTTAACTTTTTTTTTTATAAAATGAGAATATACAATTCCTTTCCTCTTTATACCATTCTCAATTTTTGTGTTTCAATTTTAAATTTCTAAAATGTTTTAAACGTATTAGACAATCTACAAAATTATATTGTTTTTTAATATTTACTTTATTTTCAAAGTTAAAATTGGATCAGTTTTACCCTTTTACATAGTTATCCGACCTAAATTCAATTATTATTTATACCATTATAAATTATCTCTTGATATTTAATACTGGAAAAAAGTGTATACTTTACCTTAAAATTTTATTTGTTGTAAGAAAAAGCTAATAATTGAAATTATATTAAATATCCAATAAAATCATGTTTTCCTTTTGTGTTGTTTATTTGTTGTAAAACAATTCAATATTTGAAAAAGAAAAAAACAAGTACAAATGTAGTTATGAATATACTAATTCTGTGATGAAGATGACAGAAAAGATTTCAAATCAGTGCATTGGAATAAAGATGAACTTTTCCTTTAAAAATGTGATGAGATACTTATTCCTAATGCTGTTCATCCATAATAGAATATGTTAGTACCCAAATAATTCTTATATTAAAAATACAATTAAATTTATTATAATTAAAAAGAAGTGAGATTGTATTAGATTGCTATAAGTTTAAACCAATATTACTCTTTTTTTATCTTTCAAATGTATCATTATTTTTTAAAATTTACAATTAAATTGAAAAATCCTATAACATATATTCCATATATTACACTAAAAAAAAGTTTTTTTTAACAACTGATTTTAATGATCAAAAGTTGTTAGTTATTATAATGTCCAATTTAGACACTAATTTACAAAATCAAAACTTATTGGTTAATAAAACAATCACTATGAATAAAAATATAATTAGTCCATAAATTTGTCATTAATTAATTAAAGACTAATTTATAAACAAATTCCTTTAGTAGCGAAAATTTTTGTAGTTAATATTTAGTGACTAATTTTTTTTATAACTAAAACCTTTGTATCTAAATTTTAGAAATCAATTTAGAGACCAATTATATTTTTTTATTCATAATAGTGACAATTTTAGTAACTAATAATTTTTTATTTTATAAATTAATATCTAAATTGGTCAGTAGAGTAGTTAACAACTCTAGTCACTAACAAGCTATGATGCACCGATACTTCAACTTGGGTCACGTATCCATGTCCGACATGTATCGGGTCCAATACTTTACGATACTTTAACAATACTTATCAATGAAGTATCTACTTTATAAAGTCGTAGTATACTACAATAAAATCTTTGAATAATGAACAATTTTAGTGACAAAAAATAATTAGTCACTATATAGTAACTAAATTGACAACTAAAATAGTTCAAAAAAATTATAATTGGTCTTTAAATTGATAATTAAAATAATTTCAATTATGAATTAGTTTTTAAATTGGTCACTAACATTAGCTATTAGGTTTTGGCTACCAAAATAATTGGTCTCTAATTAGGAATTTTGGATTTACACATTAACAATGATATATTTATTATATTTGTAAGAATTATTGTACATTTTTCAATATTCATTATCGCGTATCTATCATGTATCGTATTCTATTATTTTGAAAATAAACGTATAGACGTATCGAATACGTGTCGTATTCGATACACGTATCGTATCTGTGCATCATAGCCAATAAGACATTATGTTGTAGTATTAATATGCTATGAATTTCTTATATAATGTATATTTTTTATTAAGGATATGCCAAAATATGAATTATTTAATGACTTTTTATGTTTCATTGTTACAATTATCGTTTTCTATATATAAACATTTGATAAAGCTACATAGATTTATTTTTTGGAAGTTTAAACTCTAATAAATCATAATAACTCATTTTTAATATATTATATGTCTATTTGAAGCTATGACATTAATAATGCTGAAATCACTTTAAAACCATGAAATACACATTTAAAATTGTAATTATTTAATTTTTTCCTTTATATTTGTATTAGATATGTTTTTTATTGTTATTAATAGTTTTAAATATACAATCCAATAGATAATACTAATGTTATAGTATTTATAAATTTCCATTTATAACATCTTTGGTAAAAGGCTGAAAACTCTATGAAAGAGAGTGACAATTGCGAATGTAGTTTATCAAGTGATTTTGTATAAGATGATGTCTTCTGTCGAGATCATTTGTCATTTGAACTGATGTCTTGAGTTCACTTGTGTTTTGAACTAGTTTGTGAGATCACGGGTGGTTTCATTGTCAATTTGATAACCTGTTTTGAGTTGTTGTGTAAGATATTAGGAGCTATGAACAATATGATATGATCAAGAGTGTGGTTAAAATGTTTGTTGAGAAATTTGATGTGTTTTTTGTATTGTTCAAATATTAGTTGGAGATACACAACAGTTAGGAGATGAGGTTTTAATGGAGAGAGTTTTATTTCGGTAGTTTTGCATAATAATATATTAGGAATATTTAACTTTGGTTTAATTATTCGTTTGGTCCCTACTTTAATTGGAAAGTTTCAAGTTGATCCATGCTTAGCTTTTTGTTCCAATTACGTCCCAAAATTCATTAAAATGCTTCAATCAAGTATTTTTTTTATTAACGCTATTAAAATCATTAATGACTGCATGATTAAGCTTGCTTGTTTGGCAAATGATGCAAACCTGACACAATTATTTACTAATGTGGAACTCAAAAATTAAAACTCCTCCCACAACACTCCATCTCCATTCATTTTTTGACTTTCCAAAGAACAAAAGAACAAATGTTTTGGGAAATTTGCAAGCTCAAAGATCCCTCTTTTCGTAAGAACTAATTTTTTCTTCATCCTACACACACACACACACTTTAAATTGAAGCAACCACCATATACTATCATTTTCATGCCAAGAGTCCATGTGCAAAACCAAAACTTTTGGTCAAAGGACAAACTATGGTGACAATGGTGCCATTTAACTGCGAATTAAGCCCATGTGCATCATAATCCAATTTAACAATAATATGTCCAACCCACCAAGGGTTAAAAGGTTGATCCACACAACAAAGAAGCTATGGCTTTTGAATTCAATTGCAAGACACGCATCATTAAGAAATAGTATTAGCATACCAAAATATACAATAATTTATGGAACCACTATGACCAAGTTGATAACTTTGATAATTGAGCAACTCTTCCTTTAAGGAATAAACAATTAGCTTACAACAATCACATGAAGCCATTTCTTCATCTTCCAATCCTCATCATCTTACAATTGCATAGAATACTTACAAAGGGTGTCAAGCATAATATTTTTACTTGGAAAGAGAATGCTTATATTCTTAGCTCAATCGAACATTGTCAATGGCAGCAACCAAATCATCGTATTTAGCTCCAGTAACTTCTTTTACGACCTTGTTGTCCTTCAGAATTTTAAAAGTGGGAACCACTTTAATCCCCAGCTCTTTTGCCAATGGCTGTCAACAACCATCAAACAAATTATACCACGTTTGATTAACCCTATGATTAAGAAAACATGTTCACATATAACCTGAGGATAAACATGAACTTGAATTGGTGACTAAGTTGTTGACCAATAGTTAACATTTTTACACATTCTTAGTTTAGTCCTATACATATAATGCATTCTTAATTTGGTTATATATTGTTTAATCCCTATAAATAAGGATTTAAGTAAGAATGCAATATAAATAAAAGGGTCAAATTAACGATGGTAGAGACCAATGGACTAAACTATATGTTTAACCATGAAGTGAAAAACTATATACTATCCTGCACACTTCATCCATACCCTGTTGTCTTGGTTGCAATCAAGCTTTAGAAAGACAACATCGTCATACTTCTTTGATAATTCTTGAAACTTTGGAGCCATGACTTTGCAAGGGCCACACCTGAAAAAATTCATAAATTTATGTCAAAGGTTATCCAAATTTTGAGTTGGCAACAAGCAAGGGTAACAATGTCATAAAGGATCAACCAAATCAAGACTTTCAAGATGACTTATTTTTGACAAAGCCAAATACTTCCCACCTTCAACATGGTAAAAATAAAATAAAGACTTTACAAACAAACATTTCTGCAGTACCGTACCAGAGAATAACAATAACAAATTAACCAAAGACTTTTGAAGTTAACCTTTAGTATTAGCTCTGCTTTTAGTTATGTTGTAACCCAACCAGTTTATCATTACCAAAGAAACTTGCTCTGAAGCTGATCACTGTTTAGGTCAAACAACATCACCATAAAACTTCATGTATAATTCACTCTTGTACACATGGTGGAGATAAAAAAAATTACACTCATTATGCAAGCTAAATCAGGCAAAGCTAGTTGACAGTGAGTTAATACAAGTGACCTGATTTGGGACCCTTTGTTTCATACCAAAAGCTGATACAGCTTCATAGTACAACACATGTATAGGCTTTTGCAAAGCACATAAATCCTAAAAAGTTAGACACATAATTGTTGGTCAAAAACCAACCCAGAAGCTTTCCATCATTGTCAGACTGGAAAGCATCCACACTAAATATTGTGATAAGTTGACAAAAGCAAAATGTTATAACTATTGCTAGTTAAATCAACTAATAAATAGTGTGATAAGTTACATACACATTTATAATAAACTATTCAGTTCTTTAAACCTATTATCTTCACTTTCTTCGACATAGCATCTAACTTTTCCATCTAAAATGCACCCTCACTTTATGAAACAAAAAACCCCATTTCTCTCACGCTTCATATGATGGACTTTTTGTTTACGGGGTGTGACCTTGGTTGAGGTTTATCTTGAACCATCCCCACTAAGGTACATACAATACTGTGAAAATTGCTGAGAGATATATTATGAGGGAATCTAAGCCTGATCTGCAATTGATATGGACAGTGCGGGTCAAAAAACGCCAGCTTATGGACATTTCTGAAGGCAGGAAAATAATTAAAAACCAGCAGAGAGAATGAGCTTATAGACCAATAATTTTAACAAGAATTATATAAAACACAAATCAAGTCACTCAAAACATATGCAAACTGTGATATTAACTAAACTTTTATTTGTCTTACAACTTCCGAGCTTTACAATTCAAGACCAAGATTGCTCCAATCACACAACATGTTTGGATTTTTCATTCTCGGTAGAGCGGGAAATTCACTTTAATGCAAAAGGGGGGGATGAGGTGAGGGCAAAAGAATGCCATTCCAATTTCCAAATTATATCTCACATTTTCGTTGTACCAAACCAGTGTATACAACAAACTGATTTCCATTACTATTTCTACGTTTGCATCTAAATCACTAATTGTAAGGTTCATACCAACGATGATCTTGGGTCTTGACAAAATCAGCATAAAGCTAACCATAACAGTGTTTACCAAGGAATCTCCTAGCTAAGAGAGCCAGCACATCAAGCTTCACAAGAAAAGTAAAGTATGATTCTTTCTTCAATTCTAATCCAACCCACCATACAATACAACAACATTATTAAAAAGAACAGCACGTGGTTTTAAGGTATAACAATATATATCACATGATACAACTGTGCATAATTAACAAAGGAAAAATTAACATACCATTGGGTGTACATGTCTAGGACAACGGTTTTATCCCCGGCAGCCTTAACAATCGGCCAGAAGGTGTCCTTGTTTACCTCAGTGACTTGTCCCACTGTGACTGTGGGCCCTGCAGTTTCCAAACTAGATCTTACACTAAAATTTCTTCTCAAACTCAAACTTGTGGTTCTAGTACTCAAGTTGAGATTCACACTAGGAATGTTTATGTTACCAAAACCAGACCCAAGTGAAGGTCTCAAAGAAGAACCACTATCTATGGAAGGAGATGCAACCCATTTAGGGTTAGGAGAAACACAGACATTCAGAGCCATTGGTGCTTGCTGGGAGTTCCAATGGCAAAGGGGAAAGAACTCATCTCACATATAGCGAGTGCATGTGGAGGGGAGGAGGTGCAATACGAAAAGACATTATTGCCCTTCTCATTTGTGTATGATATTGTTGCTATCTCAGGATGAGGGTGGTTTTGGTAAAATTGAACTTAGCAGCCACAGTGATGGAGGAACAAACAAGCACGTCTAGTTTTTTAGGGTTATTACCAAAGTAACCTTGTCTGATTTTTTGGATCCGAGAAAAACAAAAACGTCTTTGATTCTGCATTTGGAGCTCTTCTTCTCCACATAAATGATCACAAAATCTTCGATCCCCTGAAAAAGAAAAATCTATAATCCACATAAAACCAAAGGCGTTATTTTGAAATTTTTGATGCAATTGAAACTGTGATGAAGACATGGGAAAAAGAAAGAGGAACGAATTAGACCTTTGTATAGAGATTTGACGAGAGCACTGAAAAGAGAAGGAATCGATGGCATTGCGAGAAGAAAGTGCTGAACAATGAACAACTTTGTGAGATCATTCATCACTGGTAAAAGCGTCAGCATTTGGAAGCAATCCAACATATTAACGAGGTTACTCTGTTGTGTTAAAATTTAAAATTTTAGCTAACGTTAAAAAATTTAAATTTAAATCTGCAGTTTTTTCTTAAGAGATATAATATTGTCCGGTTGAAAATTTGAATGCAACTCTTTATAATTATTTGTATTTTATCTAGTCAGTCTAGTGAGATAAAAAATTATTGTTAGGAAAATTAGTATTAAATTCATTGCAAAAATAAACTTATTCACGCAAAAAAATTATTGTTAGGTAATAATGAAGGTAAATTTAGATAATAATAATAATATGTAATAAATTTATTATAAAACACGTATATGATCTGATTGCATTTCTAAAATCACGTATACTATTTATAATGTAGAAATAATTTTGAAACTTTAAAGTATTCAATCAACCACAATAGCTCGCTTTTAATACATCTATATGTCTATTTGAGGTTATAACATTAAAAATGTTAAAATCAATTTAAAACCACGATTTTAGTATAATAAAGTAATAAAACTATAATTATTATTTTTTATTTATTTTGTGTGTGATGTTTTTTTTAATTGACACTAATAGTTTTTATAGACTGTTAAAAGTGATTACCTTCATTCCTAATAATTAACTCAAATTGAGGGAATAAGTCATTTGTTTGTGAGATAACAAGCATAGTTTTCTATCTTTGTCTCTGTATTAATCTTATTATTGTTATTATTATTTTAAATTGTAAACAGTTAAAATAATTTGATATTATGATTTCATTTTTTTCAAAAACTTGAAATATATTTCATCGGTTTTAAAAAATTATGTATCATAAATTTCAATTATCATATAAATTATATATGATAATTATATAAAATAAGAATAATGATAGAATGCCTCCTTTTTTTGACTCCGAAGTTACCCGCCTACGTGGCAGTTATTATTTTAATAATTTTTAACCAAACGGGAGTAAAAACGCGTGAGAGAAGTTGGAGTGAATGGTGAGGTTGTGATACACGCGCAAGAGAGGAAAAAGGAAAAGTTAGAAAAACAGAACTTTTCTTTGCGGTTTAAACTAAAGGCGAGAGTGCGGCGAGAGTGCGGATTGCTGCCATAGCTTCGTGCGTCGAATTGGAAGCCCTAATTTGAAGTGTTCTTGTTCTGCAAATCAAATGGTGCTCTGGTATGTTTTACTATCCAATTACAAACCCCTATTTTAATGATGTTCTTCCCCAAATGAAACCACTATTTTTGTGATGTTTTTTCGGAAATGAAACCCCATTATCATATTTTCTTGTTCGATGATTGAAATAGCATTTTGATGAGTTGTTCCCCAAATTGATGCACTGTAAATCGTAAATGTTGTCATGGATAGTTAATTGAAAATGTGAACCGTTTTGTGTAGTATTAAGTGCAACCAATTTTTTAAGTATGCCACTAACAACATTCAACTAATTTGTAGCCACCTGTGGATGCTGATGTCTGTGATGATAACCAACATTGTGATAGTCAAGGAACAAATACACCTAAATGGGTTTGTATACACAACATTCACTAAGTTGCACTGCAAATTAATACTTGTACTAACGTTGGCTGACTGTACTTTAAATATTATGCAGAATGCGAGTGTTCCCGATTCAGGTTTCATGTCCTTGTTAACCTCGGTTCAAATCAATGAGTTCCACACTCAAATGTCTGCATCATCGTCGCAATTATGGTATATTAGATTAATATCATTTGTGTTAATTAATTAATGTACTACATGAACCTCAACTTAACAGAATCTATTTTTTTGCAGCTTATAAGTTTAATGAATATCACCTTTTTTGGTGGATATGACACTATCCACATTCATCTCCGATGACATTGACAAACACATTCTCAACTTTGTGGTTGTTGTTTGTGAATGACATTTGATGTTTTTTGCAATGAGCAACAAAACCAGAATTGTGTAATTCGTGCAGGATTTGCCTATATTGGATTCAATATGTTTGTTGTTCATCAACATTTTT
>Ga0209589_1002647_pt1 | contig 31194 bp, 15 predicted proteins | sample CowpeawhiteBW_FD_187525 | JGI IMG/M metagenome (GOLD analysis project Ga0209589, IMG submission 187525) | Root nodule microbial communities of legume samples collected from California USA - Cow pea white BW (SPAdes) (version 2) | ecosystem: Host-associated > Plants > Roots > Nodule | place: USA...
TTTATATATATATATATATATATATATATATATATATATATAATCTTTTTATTCCTGATGATTTAAATTGACCTTTAACTTTTTAATCACTTTAATTTTTTTCTTTTTTATTTGAATTGAAACAAAGTTAAATTTAATTGAAGATTAATTTGATATTAGTGATTTTGATTTTGTTTCCTTGTAAAATAAATATTAAAAAAATATATTAAAATTCTATAAAGTATGAAATTATATTAAAAATATTAGCCCACGACATCCCCTTCTTCCCCAACACTTCACCAACGATCACCTCTTCCTGCTCATGTTGCCATTTCTTATACAACTTTTTTGTCATCTCTACCACGATTATACTCACACTGACCCTCTTTCCCGCCAAAGAGACTTGTATAACTCCCATTAGAAAAACGACACAGAGAAACAAAGAATGAATGAAGAAAAGAATACCGAGGGGTCATCATTACAACATTTCAATCGCATAGATTACAATTAAATATCCATCCGGTAATGCAACTTGACATGAATATAAAATCATAAAATCAACAAAAAATAAAATAGTAAAAATCACAATTTAGAAGCCATAAACACACCTGATATTGCTGATCGCCGGTGCCATTTGTTGCTGCCAAAGCAAAAGCACATGCAAATCTCATTGGTAGTTTATGCTCCTTCAACAACTTTTGGATCTTACGAAGAAATGTGCCCCTAACAAACAAAGAGGAGTCCTAAAATACAGAAAGAGACACAAAACAAAAGTTAAAATAAAAAATATAATACCGAATCAATTGAGAATCAATATGTAATTTATAGTTACGGAAGAGCTATTAGTAAAAGCAGTTTAGGCAAAACATGAATTTAGTATATTTGTCCTTGTGCCAAATTTCAGATCAATTGGCATGTATAAGATCTACATCAATTTAAATTCCACTCACTTTTAAGATGATAGTAAACATTAGCCAATGTTTGGCTTGTTTTACTTAAATAATGAGAGGGAACAAAGAAATAGTTTATTAATTACAATCATACCAATCACATTCTCTTAAAAACAGAAATAAAATCTTCCAGAGTGAATGTGAAGATTTTTCAAACTTACTATGAAGATAATAGGATATTTTAATCATAGTAATCCCCTATTTACAACATTCATTCTCAAGTTGGAAAATGAATATTGATCATTCCCAACTTCCCTACAAAGTCTTAGAATCTGCCTCTTAGAAGTCCCTTAGTGAAGATGTTAGCTAACTAAATTCCTATAGGGACATGGGTTGTATCATTGATGTTTGGTCCCATCATGTAATGGATTAAGAGGTGGTAATGGATGTCAGAGTACAATTGCATAAGGATTTCTACCTTAATTTTAATGTCATCTAAGGTGATCTTCATCTAATGTTTCACACACACCTTGGTGGCAGAAGAAACAGAATCCCCAAGGTTGGGAGCTTTGATACCAACTTGAATAATGAGAGGGAATAAAGAAATACTTCATTCTCAAGTCCCCTACTTTTAGCAATCACATTCTCTTAACAAAGAAAATAAACTTTGTTGGAATGAATGTGTAGATTTTAGCGATGTTTTTTCCAATTACTACAGAGATATTAGGCTATTATTAATCCTAATAATCCCATTTTACAACAGTTTTCTATTTTCAATATCAATTGGTATGTTCTACTTAATAGTTACAATACTACCAGGTTTCAATTTGTTTCCTATTTTAAAATTTTGTGAAGGAACAATTTTGGAGTGTGCTAGGAATCTCACATTGACTTGAGATATGACCAAATTATAGAATATAAGTATGTGCAATGCAATCCTAATCTTATAAACTATTTTGATGAGGTTGAGTTAGGATTAAAGTCAATTTATCAAGAGTAATCAATGACAAAAATGAGTATATAGAGAAGACAAGAGGGTACAATTCAAGAGGAGTGGGATCAACTTTGCATAGATACAAATTTAATTTATCTAAAAAATGAATATAAAAAGGAAGATCATGTGGGCATAAGTCTTGAAACTTACATGAGAAATGTGTCAAACTTCGGTTGAGTTCAAGCATGGAAACAAGTATAAGAAATGAACCACATATTTATACTTGTTAACGATGTGATTGTGTAAATAAGGAAATTTTCTATAGCACGCTTTTGGGATTACGTCTTACATTAGAGTTACTTGTGTCTCACCACGTATTCAAATTTGCTCAAGTTGATCAACTGACCAACATTTTCACTATAAATATTGACAAGGTCCCCAAATTGGATATGTTAGTAACGGGTAGGGACCATAAGATATCTTTTTTAGCTTGAATGAGAGTGTTGAGATTATATAGAGGTTTGAGAAGATAGTATTTTTCCTCTCCTTATTTTCTTGTTTACATTTGGTTTTCTTGTTTCCCTAACTAGTGCACAAACTTTAGCAAGTAATATAGCCCTCGTGTGTATGTACAATTGTTCTAACCATTCAATAATGCACAAGAACAATTATTCTTCCCACCTCAACAATATGATTCAACTTAGACAAGTCCACCTTTTAATAGGCGTTTGACTTTAAACTATTCAGTGCTCATTGGAGCAAGCCCAATTTCATGAAAGAATAAAACAAACTACAATTTCCAACTCTTAAGACAAAGAAGCTATTATTGTAACAATAGATTAATAGAATACCTATATAATTTAGGCCAATGTTATTAACATCTTGAAAGGTATTGTGTGTTTTTTAATAATTTAATGTTACTATATCTTATTTTGGTATTTTAGAAACTACACAATTTTTTAATGATGTTATCATCAACTTTAAAATTTCATCTACTTTCTCTACCAACTGAATTATTTCACATGTAGACAGTTCAATATACATACCTTTGCAATCAATATACAAAACTGAAAAGTCTGAGGAGTAATATGTAAATCCCACTTTCTAGCAAGGCGCAGGATTGCTTTTGCAGCAGCTAATTTAATATGAGCCTTATCATTTTCACTACATGTAGTAAATACAACAAAATTTATAAGCAAGCTTAAAACATAAATTGAACACTTCAATGTAGAGAGAGACAGAGAGAGAGAGAGAGTAATGATAAAAATAATCAAAAACATAACTTAATTAATCACTATTCACTACAACAATAATCAACTACTAATTGATTTAGCATACAATTTCGAAGTTGATTATTATGAAGTCCTTAGCATGTGAATCTCATTCTACATGAACCAGCTGAACTGCACTAGGTTTTAGGAATCTAAAAGATATAATATTGATGTTTATTAAACAAGAGAGGAACAAAATATGACGTTGGATAAACACAAAAAGCAAGTCAAGAATAATACCTAAATTTATTTGGTACAACAGCATAAAAGTTCAAGCCTATGACTTTCTCAAGCTACACAAAGCTCTGACCGTTATGACTTTCTATATTTGTAAGTAAACAAATTGAAAACAAGAAAGTCTCAGTGATGCATAGCATTAGTGTACCCAAACAAAAAAGTCTCAGTGATGCATAGCATCAGTGAAAACAAACAAAAAAGAATTGGCCTTCAGAAAATGAAGAAAAAAGCATTAGTGTACCCAAAGGTAATGCATACAAAAAATTGGCCTACAGAAATATAGAAGCTATACCAGGAGCTAGCAGTTGTATTGACGAAATAATCACTTTCTCGTAGCATTCTTGACAAAATTTCCATCAATCCATTAATACTACGCTCAACATGACTCCCTTCATAATGCAAAGAAATCTTCACAAGAGCTTTCAGCCAATAAATCTGCAAAATCAAGGTCGAAACTAACATCATGGAATGTGTCAAAAATCATATCTATGTAAATAGTGATTCTTTGAAACATTGTATAACTATTTTCTTGGAATTCAAAGTGATAGTATCCTTATTTAATTATTCTCTCATCATAAATAAATATGGATATGAGATTATATCCACAATTCAGTAAACTATTTATGATATTAGAACTAAGTATCCAAGATCCAAGAGAACCATAAAGTGTTGATTGAGCGAAAAGGTGCAACAACTATTCATGTTACAAGTAGAAACAAAAAGAGTCAAGAGTATTTGATTGAGTTTTCAGCAATGGAAAGTTATCCATCTGGGGATCAAGCTTATCAAGATAGTTCTACAAACCCATATTCTCTAGATTTGTGGACATCACAACAATAACCAAACTATAAACATGATGGACATCATTGGAACAGATTTTTCTTGACCTTGGTCCAAACCTCAGCATTTGAGAACACGATATTAAAATTGAAGGCTACGGGATATAGAAAACCAAAGAATAAGATGTGTCAAATCGTTACAAACAAACTCAATCCTTGTTGTCAATATCTGAAACAAGGGTGATAAGGTGATCGACAAGCTTTGATTGTGGAAATACATTAAGACAACAACTTCCCAAGTACGGTAAGAGATTCCACACCGACTAAAGATACTATCAAATTATTGTATATAAGTGAATGCAAACCTCACTTTAAAACCTAGTTTTGTAAAATTAAGTTAGGCTTAAAGTTTAATTTCTAAGATGGTATCAAACTCTGCACTAGTAATATTTATTAGACTTATCATGTTACCAGCCATCTCACCACCTGCAAATATATAGTGTCACGTTGGAGATGTTGAGTCATGGACACAAGGGGGTATATAGAGATCCCACATAAACTAGAGTTGTGGACAAATTATACTATAATGGAGTGCAAACCTCACCTCACAGACCGATTTCGTAAGGTTAAGTTAAGCCTAAACCAACACGTAATAAGATGGTAACCGAATCTATCCTAACAAGATTTGTTGGATCTATTGTGTCTTCTATTATCGAGTTGTTAACCCACAAACACTGTCAAAAAAAAATCGACGATGGTGAAAATTGGTGGAGTTTTACCTTGCCACCACAACGTGGTAGTGGGGATGTGAGTTTTTCATGATTGCCCATCCAATGACTTTGGGTCTCAAAATGGCATCACAGAACAGACATGGCAAAAGCTGCAAAGTGGCAGCACAGCACCCATTTGAAATGAAGGAGTTGCAGCAGGCACTCATGGAAAACAAAGGAGAAGAAGCCTCAGGTCCACATGACCCAAGGCAGTGAAACCCTAATCTTCTCTCTTATTTTCCCAGCAGAAGTCAACCCAAGTGTTTTTTTCTTTTAAAGAAAATGAGTAGGCCCATACAAACAAACATTACACCAAAATATTGACCAAGGTCACCCTACCCACAATGAACCAACAACCTCCTCCGTTATTGTGCAATTCTGCTGACTGCAAGTCCATCCACCCTACCATTGAACCAACAACCCCATTCGTTATGTTTTGTTGTTTCAAGTTTTGAACTTGAAATTTCTATTTTCGAATTTGACTTTGTTGTTATTTGAATTTATGGAAATGATATTATTATTAATTACTTTTGTCTTTCATTAACTTTTCATTACAATTATATTTTCGAATTTGACTTTTGTCTTTATATTATCTATATGTATATGTTGTATTTTTTATATATGTTTTAGAGATATCGCGTTAATTATGTTTGGTTACCATATATACTTGTATAACTCTATTAAAAATACATTCACCCTATGTGTATTTTAGACACAAGGAAGATTAACCCTATACAGTTCTTTCACAATATTCAACATTATGTATATGTACAAGTTGTATTTTTTTTCATATTATGTATATGTATATATTTATAAAAGAAACATGGCATACGACAGATTAGAAAAAATATTTATATATTCAGATGAGAACTTTGTAATCAAATGAAGTACTGATTCCTCATACTAACCTTTAACTGACAAAAATCACTACATTGAGCAGTATCATGAAAGGATGTCGCACAATGACCATCATCCAAATGCTCCATCTAATCAAAATATGCAACTTATTCCATAAACAATTCAAACAGATAATATATTCTTCCACGATATCAACAGTGCTCTGGCAGAATAAATAAATTAAACAAGCAAGACAATTTATTATTAAATTCAAGTACTTGAATGATCTTCTGGAATATATATGACGTGATCTCTTCAACTTGAGTTTCAAAATTGGAAACATATTGTGTAATGCATCCCAAAGATTGCAAAATAGTAGGGACATTCCGCTCACTATATAAGGAATCAATTAGCTCCTGGGCACATACAGAAAAAAACAGAAAAGGGATAATGTTAATTATCAGTGCTAAGAAGCAAATCACCTACTAGTAACAAATAGCTTGAAGTTATTATTGTCAATAGACAAATTCAAATATGCTCATGGAGCAGTCTGAGCTTTCACAAATCAACCAACATGCAAATAGGTTTGTATGGTAACAGGTGTAGCTTCAATTCGCTAGTAGCCACTACTAGCCATAAGAAGGAAACAAAGCTTTTACTCAACTCCGAACCTAAAGCTTTTACAACAATCAAATCAAAGTTGAAGCATAGGTGACTATAGACAAGGGCTTTTAGACAAAAACTAGGTCAATTTTGCTCATTTTAAAGTGGCGACCGTACAATTCTGAACGCCCCGGCCAGGCGACCTCAACGCCGCTAGAATCGTCACCATCGAAGCATCAACGCTCCCTGACGCGCCCTTTGAAGCCGCGCCTCTTCCAGTTCCTCCATGGCGTCTTTTGCTGCCTCTTCCAGTTCTGAAATCTCTTCTAGTGTGTCTAACCCGTCCATCTACACTAACTATGTTAATGTACACTTATCCATTGACAAGTTAATTGGCCCTAATTATGCCAAATGGTCATCAGACGTCCGATTTAGCTTAAGAGTCAGAGGTATCTTGATTATCTTGCCCCGAAAGCACCTACTCTCACTCTTGCTGAGGAGGACTGTTAGGAAACCATTGATGCTCAATTACGTGTGGTTCTCAAGGGTACTCTTGATCCTTCGTTAAAGCAACTTTTTGGTTCCTACGAAACATGTGCTCAAATCTGGGAGCATGCCAAGTTATTATACACCAATGATACTCAACGTCTCTATGGTGTCTGTTCTAAATTTGCAGATCTTATTTTCTCTAAACATCAAGACTCTGACTGATTATATGGGTAAAATTCATTTTGTTGTTTTTCATGAGTTCAATGAGTTATTGCCTCCTTCCCCTGATCCTGCTACGGAGATCGAGCAATGCTCAAAGTTCTTCATCCTTGGAGCATTACACGGGCTTGTTGATAAATATTCACATATTCGTGATCAAATTTTGGGTTCCCCGGTTGTCTCCACCTTGGCTTCAACCTGCTCTACTCTTTTGCAGTGTACCACAACAACCCAACACTGATACACCTGCTTCTGTTGATGATTCTTCTGCTTGGCATCTCACCGTGATGACCGGACTCGCCTTTGTAAATAGGGAAAAGGGCATCCTAAGTGTGAACATTGTGGTAAGCTCGGTCACAAGATTGACAAGTGTTATGCATTACATGAGTGTGAAGATTGTGGCAAGCCAGGTCAAAAGATTGACAAGTGTTATGCATTGCATGGTCGTCCTGCTTGCTCTGCTGCAGCTGTTCAAACCAACCTTTCCCCACCTTCGTCTACTTGAGATCCTCCTTCTTCTGTTTCATCCGATACACCTGCTATGTTCAACAAATTTCTCAAAAGGTATAAGGATCAACAGTCTTCTAGTTCCACTGCATTTGTCGCTCACACAGGTACATATTTTGTTGGTCTGACTCGATCTTCTTCTTCTGGTCCTTGGGTTTTTGATTCAGGAACCACTGATCATATTACTGGTAACAAATCTTTGTTATCTTCTTTATCCTCTCCTAATCCTTTACCTTCTGTTACACTTGTTGATGGTTCTAGAGTCTCATCTCATGGTGTTGACACTGTTAAACTTTTTCCTTCTTTAACCATGGATAATGTTCTTTATGTTCCTGGGTCTCCTTTTAACTTGTTGTCCATCAGTCGTCTAACTCGTTCTCTTGATTGTGTTGTTTCTTTTACCAACAATTTTGTGTGTTTACAGGACCGGAGTTCAAAACAGTCTCATGGTCTTTATCATCTATGTCCCTCTACACGCGTTGGTGCAGTTATTGAGTCTCCCTCTCTTCTTCATGTTCAGTTAGGTCATCCAAGCCTTGCCCAGTTATAACAGCTTGTCTTTGCCTTGTCCAAGTTATCTCGTTTGGTGTGAGTCGTGTCAATTAGGCAAGCATAGTCGTACTCCTTTCCTCGTAGTGTCACATGTGATGCTTCGTCCCCTTTTGCCTTGGTTCACTCAAACATTTGGGGTCCTAGCCGCGCTAAGTCTACTTTAGGTTTTCAATATTTTTTTATTTTCATTGATGATTATTCCAGATGTACTTGGTTATTTTTAATGAAACATCGTTCGAAATTATTTCATATCTTTCAATCTTTTTTTAATGAAATTAAAACTCAGTTAGGTATTTCTATTAGAGTTTTGCACAATGATAATGGTCGTGAATATCTTTCTCATTCTTTTAAACAATTTATGGCTTCTCACGATATTCTGCATCAAACTTCTTGTGGTTATACCCCTCAATAAAATGGTGTAGCTGAACGTAAAAATAGACATCTTATTGAAACAACTCGCACTCTTTTAATTCATGGAGAGGTTCCTGAACATTTTTGGGGTGATGCTATTCTTACTGCCTGTTATCTCATTAATCTCATGTCTTCTTCGGTTTTAAAGAATAGCATATCTCATTCCATTTTATTCCCTCATGAACCTCTTCATTCCTTACCTCTAAGAGTTTTCGGGTCTACATGTTTTGTTCATAATTTCAGTCCTGGTCTTGAGAAGCTTTCTCCTAGATCACATAAGTGTGTTTCCCTGGGGTTTACAAGATAACAAAAAGGATACAAATGTTTTTCTCCTTTTCTTAACCGTTATTTTGTTTTTGCAGATGTCACCTTTGATGAGTTCTCCCTTTATTTTAAGAGTCAATCTTCACCTCTGACTCCATCCAATCGTGACAACTCTCCTAGTACCTTTAATGTTCCTATTATTTGTGACCTTGTTATTGTGTCATCTTCACCATCGACTTCTGCTCCACAGTCAGCTTCTCCTCCACCACTTCTTCAGATATATAGTCGCCGAAAACGATCACAACCACCACCACGTGACTCCACTCAACTGCCAACTACTCTGTCTCCTCCGGCTCTGACACCTAAGTTTGACCTTCCCATTGTCCTCCGAAAAGGTATGCGTTCTACCCGTAATTCCTCTCCTTATTATATTGCTTTGAGTTATCATCGATTGTCATTACCTTTTTATACATGTCTTTCCTCTCTTTCTTCTGTGACCATTCCAAAAACTGTCTGTGAAGCTTTTAGCCCATCCTAGTTGGCGTCAGGCCATGACAGATGAACTAAGTGCTCTTCATAACAGTGGAACTTGGGAACTGGTCCCGTTACCGTCTGAGAAAATCTGTTGTTGGTTGCAGGTGGGTGTTTGCTATCAAAGTTGGACCTGATGGTACTATTGATCACCTCAAAGCTCGTCTTGTGGCTAAAGGTTATACTCAAACTTTTGGGTTGGATTATGGAGATACCTTTTCCCCTTTGACAAAGATGGCTTTCGTTGTTTATTTATCGCCACGACTGCTCTTCAACAATGGCCTCTTTATCAACTGGATGTTAAAAATGCTTTCCTCAATGGTGATTTGCAAGAAGAAATCTATATAGAGCAACCTCCTGGGTTTGTTGCTCAAGGGGAGTCTTCTGGGATGATATGTCGTCTTCGCAAATCCCAATATGGCCTAAAACAATCTCCTAGGGCCTGGTTTGGAAAGTTTAACAATGTTGTTCAGCAATTTGGTATGACTCGGTGTGAAGCAGGTCATTCTGTCTTTTATCAACACTCGAGTGCTGGATGTGTTTACTTGATAGTATATGTTGATCACATCATTCTTACAGGGAGTAACAACCATGGCATCTGTCAGTTGACACAACATCTCTCTCATCATTTTCAGACCAAGATCTTGGCAAACTAAAATATTTCTTGGGTATTGTGGTGGCACAGTCCAATGATGGTATTGTTATCTCAGAGAAAGTATGTCATGGATATTCTAGAGGAAACTAGGTTGGTGAGTTCAAAGTCTGTGGATACACCCATGGATCCCAATACTAAACTTCTACCAAATTAGGGGGAGCTTATATCTGATCCTAAGCAGTATAGAAGATTGGTTGGGAAATTGAATTATCTTACTGTTACTCGTCCTAACATTTCTTTTGCAGTCAGTGTGGTAAGCCAATTTCTTAATTCCCCATGTGAAGATCATTAGAATGCATTCATTCGTATCTTGAAGTATATTAAAAGATCCCCTGGAAAAGGATTGTTATATAGTTCTAATAACCATACAACAGTGTTTGCTATTTAGATGCTGATTGGGCAGGATCTCCTTCTGATAAAGGATCTACATCTGGGTATTGTGTCTCCATTGGTGGTAACTTGATCTCTTGGAAAAGCAAGAAACAAAGTGTTGTAGCAAGATCTAGTGCAGAAGCAGAATATAGAGTCATGGCTTCAGCCACTTGTGAGCTTGTTTAGCTTAAGCAGTTGCTCAAAGAGTTACAGTTTGGAGACGTTAATCAAATGACACTTATTTGTGACAATCAAGTTGCTCTTCATATCAGTTCTAATCCTGTCTTTCATGAGAGGACTAAACATATTAAGATTGATTGTCATTTCATTCGAGAAAAGATTATGTCTGGAGACATCAAAACTGAGTTTGTTAACTCAAGTGATCAGTTAGCAGATATTTTCACTAAATCTTTACGAGGACCAAGAATTAGTTATATTTGTAACAAACTTGGTACATACGATTTGTATGCACCAGCTTGAGTGGGAGTGTTAAGATATCTTTAATATCTTATTTTCTGTTTCTATTATTATTATTTTTCATATGTATTTTGGGCTTTAGCCCATATGTTCTTTATTATAAATACAGTCCCTATGTGTATTTTCTACACAAGGAAGATTAATCTCAATCCCTATTTTCTCTATATTCAATAATAACAAATATATAATTGGAAGTGGCATTCAAAATAAAACTTATACCTCAAACAACTTTCTAAAAAGTGACTGTTCGGAGCATAAAGCAACAATTGCAGACCCCGCAAATTTAGCCTGTCCGCGTGTTCCTTCCAAGCAAATTCCCCTTAAAAATGGATAAATATCACTGCATATAGAAAACACGGGGAAACTAAATTAGGAAGGCAGTCAAATATTAGTCTACTTTTACTCAGAAGGGTTAGTTCAAAGCTGACATTTCTCCAACTAAAAGCAAAATTTCATCTCAACTCTAAAAATTTACTACCTTAAATCACAAAAATAAATTCATAAACCATTTAGTCAACTTTACATTTAGAACATTTAGAACAACCGACAACATGAATGCGAAGTATCTACAAATTAATGTCTCCAAATGTCAAAACTGTGTTGCTCATTATGTATTTAAGGAAGTTTTTTATTTTATCCTTGTTATATTTTTATTCTTTATTATAGGTGTATCTTGCTATTAAAACTACGATTATGTATTTAAAATAATTCCATAACTACAAGAATTTGTTTCCCAAGATTTAGCTTTCTATATTTACTAAAATAAACAGCAAACTCGTGCATTTATAGGTCCAATGACCTTATTATTGAAATACAGGACAATAATATTATTCTTTCTAAATTGAGACAAAGCCACATGCCATCAGTTGCATCAGAAGTCCGGAAAAATGGCCTTTCTTTTTCACATGAAAAGAAGTTGCAGATAAAACTTTTAAACGTCCAAAAATGACTCTTTCATAAAAAATCTTTCAAATTAAAACAAAACACATATAGATGCTATACAAGTATTCATTGAAATAGTAGCAACAATGGTAGTTTTTGTTAAAGCAGACTTTCTAGTGTGTAATTCTGTTGGGAACATTCAGCATACATAGTTTACCTATGATTGAAAGACATATGACAGCCTGCCTTTGCCATAACTTCAATCAGCTTGTCATTAACAGGACTTTTCTGTTCCAACAACAATAAGAACTGCTTTTCCGAGCCTTTCAGCATAGAAGGGAAATATCGAACAATAGCCTGATTCAAATAAAACAGTGGCAAGATTTATCAAGTAATTCAAATTAAAGACTACTGCTTGAATCCTACAAACAAATAGGTTTGCTTCAATTTGACTTTAATAGTAAAAATATTCTAAAATTCCTAGGGTCATAAATCACTTCGTATTCAAAAAGCTGCTGTACTTTTGAATTAATTACTTTGACATAGAGACAACATTGATAAAGAAAACACTCAAAAACCATTCCTGAAACCTGATGGCTTAAGCTTTTGCACTATATACATTCATTCATGAGGTATCTAAATTCCTTTGATCACATTTTCATTCATCATCACTATAAATTTACAATGAACATATAAGCAGACACATCAAATCCTAAAAACAAATAAAAAATCCAAACCCTATCATCTATGATTACTTATTCTTCAAGCTTGAAAATATTTCATGTGAAGGGGTGAAACAAACATATCATGATTTAAACCTCCTTCCTATTGCATAAGCTTCTAGGACAAGTAAAAGCTAGAGAGTCTCATCAGAACTGGGCACGTGGGTTAAATGCACCTATACTGACAGCAATGAGCGTTGGTGCATGGCAGATCTTTTGACGAGATGCTAGCATGGGGCCCACCATTGTCCCCAGAAACAGTGGTGGCTTGCAAACAGCAACAGCTCATCCTTGCTTCGCTGTGCAGAAATAAGCTCCTTAGATCAGGAGCTTTGATTATCTTAAACTACTCAAAGGCACAAGAAATAATTGTATAATTTTATTGATAACAATCACACAAATTACATTCTCAACTCCTCACTTTGTAACTACCAATATCTCTAAAATAAGCAAACAAAATGTGCTTAAATAAACAAGATTCTAAAGATATTTTATCTTAATCAATACAGAGATCATTAAGAAATTTTTATCTAAGTAAACCACTATTTACAACAATTCCTCTCCAACTCCCTGCCTTCTCTGATGCAGATTGGGTCTCTGACCTCTATGACAAACAATCAACCTCTACGTCCTACAACTTTTTCATACCAAACCTCATCTCTTGGTGGTCTTGAAAACAAACCATTGTTGACCATTGTTGTCAGACTCAACAATGAAGTTGAGTGCCACAGCCTTGCAAGCCATTGTTACGGAAATATCATAAAGTCATCGTTGCAATAAACTCATAATCCCATTCTTCATGCTAAAACAAAGAACATGGAGCTAGAACTCTTCTTTCTCAAATAAAAGGTTGTTAAAAACAGTTAGAAGGTTCTACATTCTTAGAAAGTGGACTTTAAGTTTAATTCAACATTACAAAACTAGCTTGTAAAATAAGATTTGTACTCACTTATATATTATAATTTGAGCATGTTAGATATATTACATATCTTTATCTTCTATCTTTTGTTATTATTCTTTATTTTGTATATTGGGCTTAGTCCATGTCTCCTTTATTATAGATACATTACCCTATGTGTATTTTTACACATGAGGGAGATTAATCTCAAACTTATTTTCACTATATTCAATAGAGCATATCTATAGTCAATGAGGGATCTCCAACAAACCCCTCAAGTCAAGGACATTGAGCGTAGTATAGAGGAAGGCTCAATAGGAAGTGGCATATAGGTCTAACAAATCTCACTAGGGTAGGTATCAATAAGCTCTAATAATATCTTATACTATGTAAGAAACTAAAGAATTATTTTATTGACAATAAACAAGCCAATTACATTTTCATTATCTCTATTTGAAATAATCAAATTCTTTAAAGCAAGGAAACAAAAATATGTTGAAATATATAGAAAGATTATAAAGATAGTTTTTCTTAATTATTAAAGAAATATTGAGAATATTTTTATCCTAATAATCTATTTACAACATATGCATTCCCTCTCTAAAAGAGTGTGTTAATATTCTCACAAATGTTTTCGCAACTTGTTTTAATATCTTAGAGATAAGTTGCAATCATCTCCTAGTCCTGCTTAGCCACCTACAGCTTGAGGACGGGTGTTAGATTATGATAGGATGTGGTCAAGTTGGGTGTCCAAGTGCTTATTCTAAGTCTGCCGTATTGTATCTTTTTCCTTCCTGGCAATTAATCTATTCAGTTAGTCTGTTAGGTTTTGCTATAGTTCAACTGTAACATAACCCTTTGTACATGTCATTATGTACTCCTATAACACTACATCATACAATATATTAATTCAACTTCTCTTCTTTTCTATATTTCCTTCTTTTGTCTAGCATCTAACAATAAATTCTTACCATTGGAAAGTGATTCCAAATGTTCACTCAAATGCATAATTCAAATAACATACTTCCAAAAGCCTTTTTTGTATAATTTCAAGCAAAATACAACCAAAGCATTCCAACCTCAAAGTAACCAAGGTAAATTCCCGTGACCCTAAAAATATAAGGCATACATGTTAAAACATTCATCTTTAACATTCACTCTTGCACCCATACACAATTCTTTCGTTCTATTATTTTCACAACCCAAAATGCATGGATGTGGTTAATCTAAGTTCACAAGCGCTTATTCTGAACCAGCTATATTGTATCTTTTCATTATTGTCAATTAGTCTATTCAGCAAGCCTATTAGGTTTCTGTTACAGTTCAGTTGCAACTGAACCCTTGGTATGCCTTTATGTACTCTTATAACACTGTACCATAAAATACAATAATACAATTTTTCTGATCTTCAATCCTTCCTCCTTTTCTCTAAAATCTAGGACAAAGTAAATTCCTCAATGAAAAGATACTAATGTAGCATCAAAAGTTCAGTCATATGCATAGTTCAAATAAAATACTTCCAAAAGCCTTTTTGCACAATAAAATACAACAAAAAACAAAAGCATTTGAACCCCAAATAACCAAGGCATTCATGTTAAATGATTCATGCTTTGGCATTCATTCTTGAACCAATTGACCATATATTCTCTTCTATTATTGTCATCACTAAAAATAAATAAAAGTTAAGTACTCAAAATAAATGTAGAAGCTACCTTGCTGCTATTTAAAACTTTGCCTGTTAGAATTATGACTTAACTGTAAATACCACGTCATGAACATCATGTCAACTATTCTGTAGCAGGGTCTATTTTGTACCATTGTTTACGTAAAAACTTCTTCTAGAATGCCTCACTAGTCATTATCACAATCTTTTGATTTGAACACTCTAGTGCCAAATTCCATTTTCATGCAGGAGGATCGAATGATTTATCCCTTTTGTCTTCACCAGCAGAAAAAGAAAAAATAGAACTAACTATATAAAGGAAAGTGTATGAAAATCCACAAAGAAGCGTTTTGTTACCAGCAGAAAATTTGCAGAAGAATCCTCCAAAGTCCTATTTTCATTTTCATTATTGGTAAGATAATCTAAGATGCATCTGACATGCTCTGAGCTGAAAATGTTGGATGAACATTTGGAGAATAGTGGACGTAAAAACTCGTAAGTTGGATTGCTGTCTCCAATCATTGCCAGATGTTTATCCTGCAAGCAAAAATATACAAAAAGGAGACATAAAATGGGGAATATGGATGGTTATACAAAAACAAAAATAACTACATACAGAATACTAAGAATAAACATGTACATAGAGAACATGGCACAAGATGTATAGAAAAGTTAGAGAAACTTGACACATGAAAACTATCCTTACATATTCTAGAATACAGAGTGATTAAACATATATTATAATGTCTCCAAATGCAATTCAACAAGAGCACTCACAAATCATAGTCATGCAAAACTCCAAAAGCTTAATCATTACATAAGTCACTTACTATTAGAGAGAAAAATGAGGTTACTGGGGGCAGAGCAATAAAAATAAATTATGGGAATCTCAACTCTTAATCCAACAAAACTAATTCACTTGCAATCACAAGAGAACCGTGTAGGGTATGACTACTTGTACAGAAGTGTTAACACTTCCCTATTCACAAGGCCATAAAAGGCACGACATTGAACTAAAAAACTCATTCAAACTACTGATACAGAATATTGTGTGCTTAAGTGGAACTAAACACCATACTTTCATAGTTTGCCCAATCGTGGTGAAGGCTTGTTCCTCCAACAATTTTTCAAGTAACTGAAACACACTATTATCTTTAATTTGGTTTAACTTATGCAGACACTCTTCAGCTTTGTGAGAATCCGGGAAGAATGCTGCCATTTTTGTAAACATGCTATCAATCTTCTTCTGCATTTCTTCAAGACAAATATCCTGAAAAAAGTTACCAAGCTCCATTGTTATCAAGCTAGCAAATCACAGGTGGAACACATAAAATGACCGTATGTTATGCTGATTCCATCATACAATTTTCTTAACTATTAATTACCAATTGGGGAAAAGATAGTGATGTACTTTCGGTAAAAAAATTAGATTAAAATTCAATGAATAAATTTAACACACAAGATGAGCAATTTGTCATTGTTGAAATTCAATCATATGCACATGTTGAACCTTTATTATACCTCGAGAGTTGTGACTCTCCCACTATAAAGAGAACCATCGCAAAATAGTTCCATGTTGGCTAAAAATATGATCAGAATATTCTTTATATGGTTAGGGAAATCCACCTCCCTTAGGCTAGTTGTAAAAAGTAAATATGGCTCTATTTGGTCGTAATATCATAATAAAGTCTTTCCGATAGATAGGTAATCATATAGTTACTGTTAGATAACTTGTTTCAGATAATATTTTAAACAGGGAAGACAACTTGCAAACAAACGAGTACTCCAATCGATCTAAACATAAAGTTGGGAAGTGTAGAAGAGGATATTGTAGTAGACAAAGAAATGTATAAAAGACTTGTTGGTAGACTTATTTACTTATATCAAACTAGGCTAGACATCGCTTTTGTTATGAATCTAGTAAGCCAATTTATGCACCAACCAAAGGAGGCTCATTTACAAGAAGCTCTTAAAATGTTTAGTATTTAAAAGGAACTCCAGAAAGAGGAATTTTATTTAACCAAACAAGAGTGCAAGTCTTGAAGCATATATAGATGCAGACTATGCAAGGTCAGTTGTGGATAGGAGATCAACTATTGGATATTGCACCTTCCTTGGTGGAAACCTAGTGACATAGAGAAGCAAAAAACATGTAGTAGCCAAATCAAGTGCTAAAGCAAAATTTTGAGCAATGGTCTAAGGAATATGTGAACTTTAGTGGTTGAAGATTATATTGGAAGCCCTGAAGATAAAGTGGGATGAACTTATGAGGTTTTATTGTAATAAAAAAATTGCGACTAGTATAGCCCATAACCTAGTGCAGCATGACAAAACTGAACATCTTGAGATGGACAGACATTTTATGAAGGAAAAGCTAGACGGTGCTTGATTTGCATCCCATATATGTCAACTCAAAATCAACTTAAAGACATACTCACCAAAGTGTTGAAATGCATTAACTTGGAAAGAATTATATCCAAGCTGGGAATGGGGAACACTTACTCACCAACTTGAGGGAAGTGTCAAAACCATGTTACTCATTATGTATTTTAGGAAGTTTCTTATATTATCCTGGTTATAAGTTTATTCTTGATTACAGGCCTATCTTGTTATTAATACTAGGATTATGTACTTAAAAACAATCCCATAATTACAGGAATTTATTTTCTCAGAATTAGCTCTCTATATTTCCTAAAATAACTAGCAGGTTCATATATTTATAATTCCAACGGTCTTATTATTGAAATATAGAAGAAATATATTATTCTATCTAAATTTGAGAGTTACCGCCAAATCAATCACTCTAAAATTACAAGTGGCCTGCCTCTACTCAATTTCAAAAATTATTATAGTAACAAACCCTCTGTTTTCTACTCCCCAATCTATCACTCTTAGATTACAAGAAGCAAGCCTTGGTCTCTACCCACTCCTCATTAATAATTAGCTTGATTTTATGTATTCCATATTATCAGCAATATATTAACAACTTAATCAAGAATTTCACTTATTTCTATCCAACAAAAAACACACTATAAAAGGTGACCTTGTTATGAAATAATGCACCGACTTTTATTTTTACCTTCATTTTCTTCTTCGTAGCCAAATAGTTTTTCATTTCATTTTGGAACCTGAAAAGAATGGCGCAATTTGTAAACAATACTCTGTTTTGATCCTGTTCATAGCGTGTTGATATTGGTACCTTCTCTTTTGAGCCAAAATAGTATTGAACGCCTTTTCATGAGGAAAATTGAAAAGAGAAAACATGTGTATCCAATGGTTTGTCCTTTCTTCAATAGGAAGATCTTCTGGGAATAGATCATCAGCAAGAACAAATTCCAAGTTCTGGAACCTGAAATTTAATGAAAAATAACCCTTACTTCTAACAAGAAAACTCTAATTTTGAATCAACTAGCAATCTTGAATTCCTAAACTTACCTGAACTCCTTACAATCTTTATCATAGCACAGCAACATAATTTTACAAGGAATCTCTTCAAAGTGATTACTAATTTTCATGCTACCTTCGTAACATTTCTTGCAGTAATCACGATATACCCTTACCAACTTTTGCAAGGCACTCTTTCTAACAGTTATCTGTAAAAGCATTATAATCAAATGTTTGGAATTCTGTATTGTCACTATTTTTTCCTTCAGCAAGCAAACAAAATTCAACAACACATGCCTTTATATCCCGGAGTCTTTCAGAAACATGAGATAGTAATTTGGATGAAACAAGTTTCAGGTTTGAACTAAAAATATCACAGGCAACAAACACTGCTTGCTTTCTCACTTGTTCATCAGAGTCTAATAATCTATCTTCAACAGAAGCTGTTCAGTTGGACGAAATTATCAGGACATTGAATATTGAATACGAAACCATCAATGAAGAACATTTATCAAAGAGCTTACTCATAATTTCACGTGATTCTGTGCCATCATAGGGATTTGCTAAATAGAAAACTTTAGCACATTGTAGAGCACTAATCCTAACATCCACAGATTTATCAGAAAATCTTTTCAAAAACTCCACAAAAAGATCAGGATACTTCTGAGCAACACGATGTTGAAGTGCAAAAAGCTTCCCCACCAAATTCACAGCTTTTATCCGAACATCAACCTCATCAGCCTATAAAGTAAAATGCAAATACAGTCAAAGAAAGCAATACATTTAAAAAAGAAAAACAGAATGCGCATTTAGAAAATAAAGGAACCAATTTCAAACAACTAGTTTCATCTTATGCAAAATTCAAAATATTAATTAAAGGTGTGTACCGATAATTCTTTAATTAAACTTGGGATGACAGACAGAAGCATCTCAGGCGCACACTCGAAAACTTTTGAGAAAATTTCATAGTAATATTGTTTAAGCCCACTGCCCATAGCATCTCTGTCGTGTATACAAGAAACTAGAAACCCACAAGCTAGGAGGTTTAGCTCATCCTCTTGCGCACAAGTTTTGATGACTGATGCAGCAAGGTTTTCAGCAGCAAAATTTCCATCCTGCCATTCAGCTGCTGGAGTTAGATTTTGAAACAGTTTGGCTTCATTTCAGATAGAGAAGTGCTTTTCAAACCCAAAACATCTGAATAGACAAAACAAAAACTCAAAATATCTAAACGTGACTATTACTACATAATTATGAATGATGATACTCTCAGCAATTAAAGAGAAAATCAAATTGCTCAAATAATTTGCATCAGACCTTACAAACAAAAGCAAACCAAATTAGAAGCTTTAAACATAAAATACACTAGGTAAGTTGACTAAACAAAACAATGAAGCACAGTGTTTTCTGGAAAATAGTCATATTTTAGTGGAAAAAAAAGGGAATAAATGAAATTGCATCACACTCAGTATTTGATTTTTAATTACAAAGCTCATTTATTTATTTCCATGAAAAAAGATTAGAAAATACATATATTAACTAAGAATAAAAGAATTAAAAAAATCATACCCCTTTTTGCTTAACAAGATTTAGTAAAACCACTCCTAATAGTTGCTGAAAAGCCTCTTCACTCTCATACAAAATGTTTATCATTATAGAAGTCATGGCACTAATGAGAAGCTGTTCATCTCTGCAAAAAGGGTGAAGTGGGTTAGGTGTCATTAATTCTACCAATAAATCAACAATCAAATCGGATAGCATATTTCTGCAATTATTAAGGAATTGTTGCTCAAGAAATTACAAACTACAACCACCAAAGTCCCACCAACTGTTGTATTACATAACTTAAACATTTAGGACAAATGGATGATATAAATAATCCTTTATAAGCTAAAAACTTAACAGTGTCCTTTATAATCTAAAATAAGCTAATACAATTTTTCCCCAATTAGATAATAAGCCCAGAAAAGTAAAGTGACCAAACACAAAGAGGGAGGAGATTGATCTCAAGTTCAACCTCACAACTGAGAAGAAAATATTGAACATCTCAAGAACTAGGTCAAGGCAGTTAATCTCCAGCATTATCACACAACACTTTAGTTGAGCCATTATCTCCAATACTTTAACCCTTTTTGAAAAGAATGGACTTGCAGTATCAGCCAGATCCTCAAACAAATTAATGATGAGTTTAAATACATCCTGAAATAAAAATACATCTGTAGTCAGCGTAATAATTAAACTAAAGTACTACATAATTCAAGCACTCAAGAAGCAAAAACGAATAAAATAACAACTACACATATTTCAACTATGCAACACACATAATGGATACCCTCAAATGCTCGTCTTCAAAAGGCGGTTCAGGTGCCATAAGTCTAAAGAGCTCGGTGACACACATGGCAACCAGAAGTCTAACTTCCTTATCTGCATGTTGAAGCAGACCACCACAAACCACAGCATTTGACAGGGGCTTCAAAGCATCTTCTTGTTTCTTTGCAGCTTGTAATTCCTTGGCCGTCCGCGGTTGAGGAGACTGTTTTATCTGAGACAAAGCATTTGCAGCTTTCTGCACAGCATAATAATAATAATAATAATAATTTGTTTAGCTTACCAGCGTGTAAGGTAACCAATACTCACACAGGAAAACATTTTAGAGAGGAAACTGAAATCGATAACAATGGAACCACACAAAGAGACTTGTATACTCATAAAAGTAAATAATTATCCCAACTAATAGCAACCATCTAACTAATCGCATAGAAACTGAGTTAAATATGTTACAGTAGTTCTAGAGACTGATAATTTAAAGTACGGGATACGGGATACAATTCACACGCATTCAAAAATCTAATTCAATTACAACCTAGTTCAATGCACTGAAAATTCATCTGTAAACGCCAAAAATCACAGACATATATATAATTGGTACAAGTAACCAAAAAGTTGAAACGCCTTACTCTGAGGGATTTGACGATGAAGTCCTTGCTGGGACGAGTTCGTTGAGCAAGGTGTCTTCCTATTTCGGAGACGAATTGCAACGAGGATTCGTCCATAGTGGAATTGAGGAACGAACGAACAAGGCAGAGAGTAGTTGGGGAAGAAGAGAGAAGTTTGAGCGGGAGTGTGTGAAGTTCAGTGAGGTAGGATGGCAAAACGGGCCGACGTAACCCGTTTGAGTCCGACCCGATATTGGCCCGTGAACAATGGGTCGGACCGGGTTGGCCCGCCAATTGGAAATGGACTACAAGTTACAATCCGGCCCGCAAGACGGTTGGTCCGCCAATTTTCCAAATTTGAGGGTTGTTTTTCTGCTTTAGATGCAAGCCCAATTTTATCTGTATGTGCACCTGTCTCTGATCATATTCAAAACAATTACAGAACTTCCTCCAACAGAGAACTTCCTCCAACAGAATACATCAAAATACCAAAATCGAACACAACCATCAGAATACAACTTTCTCAAAATTTCAGAATTAAACTCCACTGATCCAATTAATAGAACAATCAATTCTTCCATTCCACTGATCCAATCCACTCACGCTCAATCAAACACGAAATAGAAAACAGACCAGTCAATTCTTACATTCCACTTACCCAATCCAACCATTACGAAAATTGTGATAAACATAAATGAATTTTTAATTTGGAAAATGATATTTTAACTCATCTTTTCACTCATTTTTAACTCATTGTTTCAATCTCTATTAAATTATTTTTTTTATTTTTGTAATGATGTGATTTAATGATCTAATGATAATTGTAGTACTAATTAAAAGTGGGTAAAAAGTCAAAAAGAATATTAAAGTATCATTCTCCTTTCAATTTATCCACAAGAATACCAAATTACCGATCGAGGTTAGAATGGGAATGAAACCAGTTATTGCAGCTCTGATTTGACTCAGGGGAACTACAGAGAGTGAAACCCTAGCCAGAAACATTGGGGATTATTATTAAATTCACTAAATATATGTACGTACGCAATACACGTATAATTTTTATGATTTTATAATGCTATCAATAATACAAAAATAAAAATCAAACTATTTCACAAATGTTTCATTCTCTAGAATTTCTGTACTTTATTTATCTTAATCTAACAATTAAAGTTAATCCTTTACTGTAATTAAAGATGCCTACAAAATTTTTACCACCAATATCTAGAGATAAAATTATCATGGACATATAACATTTATTTGAAGATATATGGAAATAGTTTAAAGTTTGGATTTGGTAATGTATTAGAGGAATCGTAAGAGTGGATTTCTGAGGATGACTATACGGAAAGCAATTGCTTCTTTCACCCCGTTGATTTTTAAAAATGATCATTTCATTTTTGCAAAATTAACTTCTGGATTATTAATTCCGAAATAAACTTTCTCAAATAGTATTTTCAAAATTTTTAGATTAACAATTTTGAAATAATTTTTTTTGGAATAAAATTTTTGAAACATATGAAATATATTTTGACATATGTTCTACGTAACAAATTTGTTCTGCTATACCCAATAAGTCTCACATCGCATAGGAGTCGAGGTCAAAGGCAGTTGATGTATTCCTGCCTTCCTCCCTTCACCCTCCGAAACCCCTTTTAAAAACAAAACCGTGACAAAACTCCATGTTTCAAAGCAGATAATATCTCGGGACGCATTATTACCAACTTAGGTAGCATAGTATTACTACTCACTAAGGTGTAAAAAGTTTTGATTGCATCCTAACTTTTAAAAAAATGTCTCAATTAAGTCTCTTTTAGAAAAAAAAAATTATTAACGGTGTTAATGACATGTCATGAGTCAATATGTGTTTTTTTTTATTTTAAAAAAATATTTTTTAAATTTTTATTGCAAAAAAATTTGTTGTCACATGTCAGGTCTTTAGTATGATATGTGGTACTTGTGGTACTGTCAATGTCATGTTACCACATTATAAGACAATGTTACATGTAAGTGTCATTGTCTTAATTTTAATTTAATTTATATATATGTTTTTGTTGATTCTGCTTAGTCTCTAAATATGTCTCTTTAATTCAATTTTGTTCCAATTTTTTTAATAAATAAAATATGTTTTTTTTAGTCCATGCTTTTTTATAAGATTAAAACTAGTTAAGTATAAGTATTTTTACAAAATTAAGTACTGATATTTATATTAAAATTTAGTGTTAAAAGAATTGATTAACAAAACATGGGTTAGTAATATACAATAATATGATATGTTAAAAAGTCATTTTTTAATAAAAAATATCAGTATAATATTCATACAAATAATAAATTTAGGGTCTCAAATTGGAGAAAGATAATATTGCTCTATTTTAAAAAAATAGTAATGCTTAACAAAATATAAGTTAATAATATATAGTAATGTAATATATTAAAAAGTCATTTTTAATAAAACAATATCAGTATAACATTTATACAAATAATAAATTTGATTTTAAATTGGAGAAAGACAATATTGCTTTATTTTGAAAAAAAAAATAATGATTAACAAAATATGAGTTAATAATATACAATAATGTAATATGTTAAAAATTCATTTTTAATACAAAAAATACCAAAATAACATATATACAAATAATAAATTTGGTAGAGAAACAATAATGTTTTATTTTGAAAACAAATTGCGACAAAATTGAATAAAAAAGACATAAGTGTAGACTAAATTGAATCAAAGAGATATATAGGAACTAAATTGAAATTAAGATAATGATCTTTGGTAATGACATTGACAAGTGTATTGCCTCCGCCACGTGGCATTGTCAGTAACATGTATCACACTAAGACCTAACCTAACACGTGACAACAAAATTTTGTTGGAAAAAAATAAATAAAAAATTATAAAAAAAATTACATATTGATGAGTGACATGTCATAGGAGGCATTAGTAATTTTTTTAGAGAGACCTAATTGAAACATTTTTTCAAAAATTTGAACACAATTGAAAGTTTTTTAAAAGGAACAAGTTAACACACTCTCATCAAAATGAGACCATCCGAATAATTCAACATAAATACATTTTGAGCATAATCTACCAAGAATCTCATATTTGCGCATTTCAAAATAATAAATCAAATACTGAATATTTTGTTAACTAAACCCTAAACCCTAATCAATTATCACCTTTTGTATTTTTTGTCCACCTTTCCTTATAAATACAACATTCTTATAGGGAATACTCACTTAATTTTTATCATAGTATCATAATATCTTTTGCATGTCCTTTTTTGTTGTTTGATCCATGATCAACCTTTTCCGCAGCATCTCGAAGAACCTTTTTTTTTTTAAGAACAACATTATTCACGAACCTTAGTGAGGTTGAGTCTTTCCAATTATGTGAGTAATATCATACTTGCATGAGAACACTTTGTGGGCCAAATCTAATGATTGTCTTTGCAGTCATGGTAGTGATGGTATAAAGACCTTTTGAGTTTATAAATATTTTATCGTCATATATGCAACAACAAAAAATGGTCTTTTGTTATTGACTCCTACGTTGGTCTTTATTAAAAATAGCATCACACCAATTGTCACACAATTGACTTTTAATAAGTAGATTGTATTTTAATCCGTTCACTAAAAGAATTTTTTAAATATAATGTAAAGATTTTTTACCTATCTAACCAACGCCAATGATTCTTCTCTGTTGGTTGCCTTCAAATATGACCTTTCACATTTCTTGCTCTTGAGGGCTTGGAACATAAACCTTTCTCCAGTCATATAACATGACTCCACTATCCAAGTACCAAGATTGGAGTCTTCTTGCTGACATTGAAAATATATGCAAGAAAATTTGTTTTTGTTTTAGATAACCACCCTTAATTGGGTCTTTGTACTTATAATTGTTTTCCATGGTTCCTTCTTAGGAATCCAACTAAACAACGCACCATTAGACAATTTAGTTGGAAAATAATGTATGAGCCTCCAGAAAGAAATGCTTTTACTCTTTTACGTGTCTCTCTCTCTTCAATAATCCACACAATAATATATTTTTAAAAATAGTTTCGGAAGCATTGAATATTCATTAATTTAATTCTTTAAGTTGATATACTTTTTTAGCCTTTGTATATCCACTAAAGCTTATTTTTCAATATAGATATTATTACTTAGAATGATTTCTAATATTTAAAAGATCACTTATATACATTTTATATAATAAATTATTTAAATGAAAAACTAATACTTAAAAAAACGCAGATTTATTTAATACAAAAATTGTTATAAACGAAATTCTCTATTTGTATTTTGTACTAATCTTCCTGCTTATTTTAGGTGATATAACCATTAAATTTTTTATATTTTAAAATATTAAATATATTTATTCATCTGGTAAAATTGTTATAAAGAATTATAAAAATACGTACGTTCATAAATATTGTTCTATATTAAACAAAAAAACTAAGTATATTTAGTACTTTGAAAATATGAAATAATTTATTTATTTTTACTCAAAAGTAAGAAAAATAATAAAGAAAATCTATAACTAATACCTATTAATAGCTATGGTGAAATAAGATTTAACCGAACCCAAAATTTCCCAAACCTTTGAGGAATAGAGACTAGCGTGCGTCGGTGTGTATTGGAAAAAGAATGAGATGCAACATTTGAAGCATGATTTTCACAACGTGATTGGAATGCAAGAAATATATGGGCGAGACAAATGAGAAAGAAGCATTTTGATTTACAATCACCACATTAGATAAAATAGTTATTATTCTCTGAAATCACCTACCGTATTCAGAGCGGAAGAAAGAAGATTAATTTTTCTTCTTCTTCTCCTTTTGTTTTTCTTTCTCTGTGAAAATTCTGAGTTTTCGATACTCTAAAGTCATCTGGGTTAGGTTGGGTTGTGTTGATCTGTGATGGAAGAAGGGATTATTTGCCAGTGGAGCACGTTTAGATCTCTCTTGGCAATCCTTCAATGGTGGGCTTTCAATGTCACTGTTATCATCATCAACAAGTGGATCTTTCAGGTTTCTTTCTTTTTCTTCTATTCACCCTCGGTTATTATTTATTTGCATAATGTTCTTTCCTTTTCTAAATCAATTACATGTTGTGTAATTTTATTTCAACACAGTGAGGGATGATATTTACTGTTACTATTATTTTATGTTAATACGTTGTTGTTTTAGGTGCGATAGCTTTATTTGTCATTTTTGTTTGAATACTTCTTTTAATGACATAAATAGTTCTGTTTTTATAATGACATGAACTCTTAATTTGTTTAGTTTAGTATCACACTATGTGTGTATGGATTTCTTGGATAAGATGTTTTTTTTCTTATAAAAACAGTTAAGTATGCTCTTACAATAAATTGAAATCATGGATGTTCATGTGAGAGTGATTAATATGTTTTTAATCCCTTGATATCTGTTGTTTTTCAATTTGTATAAACTGTAATATATTCTTTATCTTAATTTTTATATTTGTTTTGTGCAGAAATTGGATTTCAAGTTTCCATTATCGGTATCTTGCATCCATTTTATTTGTTCAGCCATTGGAGGGTATGTGGTGATTAAGGTGTTGAAGCTGAAGCCATTGATATCAGTTGACCCTGAAGATCTTTGGAGAAGAATATTTCCTATGTCATTTGTGTTCTGTATTAACATTGTATTGGGGAATGTTAGCTTACGGTACATACCAGTTTCTTTTATGCAGACAATTAAATCATTCACCCCTGCAACAACAGGTAAGAATCAATTGTTGTTTATGCTTCAGTGATGTTATGATTTTAAGAACATTTACATTTGAGCTTGGTGAACTTGTTGTGTAGTTGCTTTGCAGTGGCTGGTGTGGAGAAAATATTTTGATTGGCGAATTTGGACTTCTCTTATACCAATTGTTGGAGGGATTCTTCTCACATCTATCACAGAGCTTAGTTTCAATATATATGGGTTTTGTGCTGCTTTATTTGGTTGTTTGGCTACATCCACAAAAACTATCTTTGCTGAGTCTTTGTTGCATGGATACAAATTTGATAGGTGCAAACTCTAATCTCCCTTTTCTTTTATTTATTTATATTTTGTGTCTTTTATTTTTATGTAAACTTCTTTGTTATTTGAGTTTGTAATTTTATCATTTAGTTTCTAATCCACACTATCAATCCTAGTTGAAGAACAAGAACTAGGAAATGTTTTGTATTGGAGCTAATAAGATGTTTAGCTTTTAAATATGAATAGGACACCTGCTAAAGATCATCCATTAAACATGAAACTTAATTCATATAAATTAGCCATATTGTTCAAAGTGTTTAAATAAATGAACTGGATATTTTACCTTATTTAATAAGGTACAACCTAAACTCATCCATTAACCATTTCAATGGATGGACAATCGAATTCGGCCATTCAAAGGAGATTACCCTCTTAGTCCTTTTTATAAGGTCTATTTTGGAATCTGGGTTTAGTTCCTTTACAAGAATCAATCTAAAATGTCCTTGAATTAATTACTTCTTTAAAACAATTATCTTCATTAAAGTTATCTCTCCTAGTTAAGTACTTTGTGGAATATATTAATGGTAGGTAAAGTTCCTAGTTTTGGTGGAAAATATGCTTTACATATTTAATGTTGTGAATTAAATTAAATTAAAGTTCCTTTAATATTAATAAATTAATTTTTATATTTAAATGTTGTTGAATTTAGTTAATTGGGCAGCGGTAGAGTATATTTAAAAAATATATAATCCATCAAAACTTGTATTGCATCCCCTAAAGATTAGGGATGACAACGGGGCGGGATGGGCACGATGTCCCATACCCATCCCGTAGAAAAAAATTTATCCTCATTCTTATATCCAAACTTAACGGTTATCAAACTTTTGTCTCATTCTTATCTCCACTAGATAAGGTAAAATCTTGTACCCATATTCGTACCCATTTTTTTACTACTTCAATATTAATTTTAATTAATTTTTATAAAATAATAAAATATTACGGTAAAAGAAACATAATATTATCAAATATTAAATATTATGAGGATAATTGTTTCTTCGATATCAAATACTTTACAATAAAGTATAATTGTTTATATTTTAGATTAAAATATAAAATAAAATTTCATGAGAATCAAAATATTTATTAAATTTGCAAATATTTATGAAACTTAGTTGATAAAATTTAAAAATATTTTTAAAAAAATATAAAAGGAAAACAAATATTTAAATTAAAATATATTTTAAATATTTGTTTACTTTAATTTTTTAAATTCTAATGAATCTATTTTTTATACACTAATAAAAGTTATAATACATCACTTGATCAAAATGATGCAAAAAACAAATAGTAAACATAATAATAAAATTTTAACATAGATATTATATCTTTTGAACTCCAATATACGTTGGATGGTGATAAAAAAATATTCATGACTATTACATTAAATTGATCAAAATGATGCAAAAAACAAATAGTAAACATAATAATAAAATTTTAACATAGATATTATATCTTTTGAACTCCAATATATGTTGGATGGTGATCAAAACATATTCATGACAATTAAATTAAATTTTTATATTGTAGTAAATAAAAGTTATTTATACAATTATAGAGAAAAAAAATTAAAGTATGATTGATAATGAGTTAGAAAATAAAAAATAATTAGATAAAATATATCGAAATAATATTCTACACGATGAAAATAAACAACAAATAAAATATTAAAAAATTAATAAATGTTTAGAAACAATTTGAGAGACTATTGAAAGAAATTGTACAAAGAAAAACAAATGTATAATTAAAAAATTGATAAGATAAAAAATACCTTAGAGCTCTAAGAAAACTCTTCAAATATTAACATATATACTCAATGGTTGAGAAATAACAAAAAATATTTTAGCGAAACAAAAGAGTTCTTCAAATAAAACAAAAAATAATAAGTATTTTTTTTTATATTACCTAGTAAATGAAATGTTTGTGTTATTAAATACTTAAATTTAGAATATTAAACATTCTCATGTGAAATGAAAATATACAATAAATAAAAATATTAAAAAATAATAGGAAATATTCAAATATGAGACATAGAATTTTTAATTGACATATATCATTTTAACATAATTACATAAAGGTTATGATAAGATGAAAGATATAATGGAGATACGAATGAGTTTTAAACCAAATAATTAAAAGAAATAAAAAATAAAAAGTATATATATATATATATATATGGTTACTTAATTAATTGTGAATATTTTAATAATTTAAACAGGGACGAGTATTATGGTGGGGATATAGACATCCCACACCCAATTAAAAAAGTTGGAAATTTCCCATATCCATACCAAATCAATGCAAGGATTGCCCGTCAAAACGGAAATATGTTTGGACAATATCTACGGAAACAAGTTTATTTCTCATATTCCACACCCAATTGAAAAAGTTGGAAATTTTCCATATCCATACCAAATCAATACAAGGATTGCCCGTCAAAACGGAGATATGTTTGGACAATATCCACGGAAACAAATTTATTTGTCATCTCTACTAAAGACCTATACTAATCCATGATATTTTTTAGGCGATTACTTCCTGCATCCCATCACTTTTTTTTTTTTTTTCTGTACTCTATCATTTTTAGAATTTATTTTCTGGAACACAATAAATAATTCTGAATTGTTTTTTGGAAGCTAAACATTTCCTCATTTTACGAAAAGCATTTTTAGGAAGTTTTTGATGGGGTGGGAGAAGAAATTTGATGAGGTAAGGAAGGATCTGCCTTTTCTTTATTACTTGAGCTAATGGATTACAAAGTATGTTGGGGAATTCATTCTCTGTCTAACAACAAAATGTGGACCTTTACTTCCTGCACCCCCAAAACTTCTATGTGCACCCCTTAAGTTTTCAAAATAACATTTTGTCCTCTGTGTAACATGACTTCCATAATACATATTCTGCAAACTTTCCAAAACAAGCTTTCTGAAATTTTTGGAACAAGATTTCCAAGAAATTTTTGCAATAGAATTTTTGGATCGTAACTTTTGGAATAAAATTTTCAGAATTCATGAAATGTATTCTGAAATAGTTTTTTGGAATAGAATTTTTAGAATCCACGAAACGTATTCTGAAATTAGTTTTTCGAAATGGAATTTTCGGAATAAATTTTCTAGAACACATATATCTTTTGGAATGAATTTTCCAAAATATTTTTACATGAAATATTGTTTGGAAAGAACTTTTCAAAACACATAAAATATGTTTTCAGAAAGAGTATTTTTTTTTTTTTGGTTTTTCTGCATTTTTTCTCTTCTTCCTACATTCTTCCTCTACTGCAGTGGTGATGATGAAAGCGATGACGATGATAACAGTGACATTAATGATCATAGTGGTGATGGTGAAAGGTGTTTGAGTCTTTTTCTCTTATTATGGTATGTAATCAGTAATTGTGAGTTTGTAGGAAGCAATAGCCCAAACTGTGATCTACCCAAACAAAGTAATTACATAATGGACCAATACTAGGAACATTCTTAATTCATTGATTAAAAAACCGAGATTTATGCTAAATGGTTGGTCTTAGCCCTACTTATTTTTCCAATTAGCTTCCAGCTCCAATCAATCAAATACTCAAAAAGAGCATACAAATCTTGCCCATTGTAGTGTTAATTAGGTAATATTTGTTGTAACATCCCAAGGTCACATTTGTGATCAAAATCCCTCAGACAAAGTTTTTAACATTTTTCTCTTCGCACCTTATTTTATCAATTAATTTTAGAAAAAGAAAAAAAAAAGTTATTGGGCAAGTTATGTTATTTTACCATTCCCTTTATTACCTCGTATTGCCTAAGTTATGTTATGCCTTCTTGTATATATTCTCTAAATTTCTTTGGCATCTGTCTTGAACAATGCACAACTTAATTTTTTTTTTTTTTTTTTTTTCCTTTT
>Ga0209589_1002648_pt1 | contig 31193 bp, 14 predicted proteins | sample CowpeawhiteBW_FD_187525 | JGI IMG/M metagenome (GOLD analysis project Ga0209589, IMG submission 187525) | Root nodule microbial communities of legume samples collected from California USA - Cow pea white BW (SPAdes) (version 2) | ecosystem: Host-associated > Plants > Roots > Nodule | place: USA...
TTTTTTTTTTTTTTTTTTTTTTTTTGTGTGTGTCCAATACTTTTTTTCCTATTTATTAGCTCAGGTTTTTACACCTCATTGGCAACCATGGACGCTTCATAATCTTTCTCAAGAAGAGAAGTAAACCCTTTTAATTCCTCATCTCTCTTTTTTTCCGGAAATTGAAAAAAAAAAGTAAAAAATACTGATAAATGTGTGCATAAAATATTTCTCCTTTTACTCATGTAGTGATGAATTTCTCTCTTCTTGCTCTTATGTTCTTGATCATAAATTTTATTTGTTTTTTATATAAGCTAGGTAGTCTCCGGAACATTTTTATTTTTTGACAATGGTTGTGAGTATGAATTTATTTGTTATTTCTATCCATAAACATAACTTTAAAATATGTAAGAACAACTTTTCTTTAATTATGTATTGAAAATAAGAAAAATTAAAATTAATTTATAAATAGTGTGCTTTATATGAACTCTTTTATATAATTATTCTAGTTTATTTTTTTACTTGAGAATAAGTTAATTTTAACTTATAGAATTTTTTTCAAAAGTCTTTATCAAAAGTTTGTTGAAATATTCTTAGTAAAATATAGAATATGTAATGGGCCGTCATGGAAGTGCGGTCTACCATATTCATAAAATCATGCAACCTCCATATATTTCTTCTTGCACCTTTATGTAAAGAAAAATCTCATTTAATAATTTTCAATTGTCCATTATGAAAGTTAAAAATACTTCAAATTACGTAATATGGAAGACCTTTTTTGTTAAAAAAAATGATTGCACAATCTAATACAATTTGGAAGCCAAATAATTTCGAATCCGGAAGTTATATTTTTTTTACCCTCTCCGACTTCTTAAAGTGACTTTCGGTTTTTGAATTGCATAATTCATAAGTTATTTATTTTTTAGAAAACATATTTCTAGACTGTATAATTTATATGTCAAAAGTAAAATTTAGATTGTGCAATCTGAAAAACTTATTAATTGTATAATTTAAAAGTCAATTTTTATTTTCAGCAATTCAAAAAAAAATGAAGGAAAGATTTTTTTGTACGAGGGTGAAAAAAAAAACATATAGGTACAGAAAAAATGGCAATATAATGTTTTAGGATGGCCTTTCATAGCCCAAAGTTATTTATTATTGGTATAATGTTTCCTAATTTTGATTTTATTCTTCTTTATTATGGTTCTATTTAATCCTCCAATTATCTAAACATATTTAATTTGATCATCTTGATGAAGTTGGAGTTAACATAGTATTCGTACATGTGTCAAGCTAGGCAATTTTTAATTCTTTTTTAATTATTTATTTATTTTTTCTAAAAATATATAAAGGGTCACGTGTTACTGTCGTGTCACGTGACAATTTACAGTTGTGACACGTGACAATTTACAGTCGTGACACGTGACAATGGTGGTAGTTGTTTTTAATTTAGTCCCCTATTTAAATTTTTTGTTCAATTTAGTACTCTATTTTTAAAATGATTTAATTTTGTCATCTCCAATTTGAGACCAAACTAGTAAATAAACTTAATTATAACTTATATATACATGTTAAAACATTTTTTTTAAATTTATATATCAAATCACTACACCTAAATATTCAAATTATTTTATTTTTTACAAATGTAAAAACTTTCAAGTGTAAAATTACAAGGATAAAAATCTAAAAAATAAAATAATTTGAGTATTTAGGTGAAGTGATTTTATGTATAAATTCAAAAAATTTATTTTATCATATACATATAAGTTATAATTAAGCTTATTTATTAATTTTGTCTCATATTGGAAAGGACAAAATTAGATCATTTTAACAAATATATGGACTAAATTGAACAAAAAATTTAAACAAAAAACTAAATTGAAAACAACTTTACCACTGTCATGTGTCACAACGGAAAACTGCCACGTGGCATAAATGTATCTTGACATGTGGTAATTTATATATTTTTAGAGAAAAAAATTAAAAAAAAATAAAAAAATTCACAGATTAACACGTGTCATGTATGAACATTGTATTAACTTCAACCTGACGAAAAAGATCAGATTAAATCTTTTAAAATAATTGAAAGACTAAATTGAACAAACAAATAATAAGGGGACTAAATTAAGTCAAACAAAAATATTAAGAAATTAAATCGGTAATTATACCTTTATTATTTTTTCTAGGATGTATAGAGGAAAAAACATTAATAATGGATGTGTTCCTAGTCCTAATTATAGATCTGGATCCGTTCCATGCATGAGTGTTTTCTTAGAAGTGTATCATCAATATTTATTAAGGAGTATAGTTGTATTTTAAACTCTAGATGCTGTCATCAATAAAAGAAAAAAGCGAGCAAATTTTAGTAGAAATTTAATAGGTGATTATTAATACAAAACTATCGTATTAAAGTATCACGTAGCACTTCGTTGTCATAAATATACATATATTGAATCGTACATATTTTCTAGCTGCAAATATTCAAATCTAATTGGTTTGGTTTGGTTTATTAGGGTAACTATGTTATGCATTTCTTTTATGGTCAACAACTTTCACTTACTACTAACGAAAACAATGGGCGGTGTGGCGTTCGAGTGTTGACAATTTTTAAACTTTAAAATCATTCCAAATTATTATTAAATACAATGTTATAAAAAATAATTTTTAAATATATTTTAATTTGTCTTTTTTGTTTATTCAATGTATGATATATTGAAAAATAAAGTTGGATACGTTCATGGCAAGAAAGTCAACAATTATGTGAAGTATTAATTGTTTTATTTACTTTTCTAATTTTGAATGTGTGGATTGTGAGAATTTAGTTTGATTAGATGTTGTACTTTAAGTTTAAATTTTGATTTTTCAAAAGTCGTTGTATGTTCTTTTGTGTATTGACTTTAATGTTTTAAAAAAGAATGTTATTTTATGTTTTATGGGTTATTTGTGAATGTCGAATCGTTATCTTATTTGTTTTTTGACCATTTTATTGTTATGTACTTGTCGAAATGGTTGAAGGGACTTTTTCAAGACTTGCAATGCACTTATTTGAATGTTTTGAAGGACGAGAAACTTTAGTAGATTTCAAGTTTTAATTGTTTTTTCTGTTGCTATTTTTAAAATTAAAGAGTTTGTGCAAATGACAAAAAATAAATCTCATGCATGTGAGTAATATTGTCTTTGGTTTTTGTATGCTAAAATTTTTCAATATTCAAACTAGGGAGGGTATTTTTAAATTAATAAGGGTCTCTAATCTCATTTACGGATTTTACATGGCAACTTCCATCTACGAATTAGCTTAAGGTGAATACTGGTAGCGCGCAACTAGGTGGTGTCCTAGTTTAGGTACATGTAGTGGTGTTTTTAGAGGAAGGTAAGGTGAGTATGTCAGTAGTTTTTCAACTTTTTTAGGAGAGCTAACTTCTATTAATATTGAGTTTATGTGGTCCATTTATGTTTTGAAACTAACTTGGAGGGGGAACTTTTTGAGGCTTTGGTTGAAGAGTGATTCTTTTTTACTTTGTCATGATTTTCTAGATCAATGAGTAATTCTTTGGAGTCTTGGAGGAAAATGACATTTCATGCTTACACTTTGTAGTTCAAAGTTTCTCATAGAAAAATCATTGCATTAAGAAGTTAACAGTTCCTAATTTGACTTTTATTTATATGGAACAAGACAATTGATTTAATATTTTATCTTTGTGTATTTATTTTATCACAATGAGTATAATTTATTTTCTTTGTATGTTATTATGAGTTTTGTCTGGTGTCCCATACTTTATATTTTTTCTTTTCTTTTATTCAATTTTTATGTAATGACTAATGATTCATCGATTTCAAGACATCAATATAATCTAAGATGTCAAGAGATTCATAATAATATGTAACATAAAAATATTTTATTTTATTTTTTATACTAAATATCCATTACATGATGTTAAATTTACATGATGTTAAATTAGGTGTCCACTTCCTATTTTTATTCGAAACAAAATTATAACAAGAAAAACAGAGAGTATATTAGGGAAGTGTAAATGCTACACTAAGTTTATGTACTAAAATATGATGCATATCTTATTGGTTTCTATGCTAATAAGTAGACTTTTACAAGATTACAAGTTTAACGAAGTCGTGTGAGAGGTACAATTTCAAATTAAAGTTGTTATGGGTAAAACAACTTTCATTTTAAATAAATTCATTCATGTTGTTCTATATGAAGTCATGCCAAGATATATGACTTCAATTTAGTTGATTTTTTTTTTTATTATGAAAATCGTGTTTGGAAACACGATTTTTTTTATTAAGAATTATTTTTTTCTGTCATAAGCTGAAGTCGTAATAAAAAATACATTAAATTTTTTGTTTTCTTTATTGCTGGTTCCAAAAATCGTGTTTGTAAACCACAAAATTATAGTAAAGTATTTATTAAAACTATTTTAGTGAAGTAAGGTATTCATTAAAATTATTCAATTCAATAAAATTTTAAAGTATTTATATAAACATTCCACCTAAAAATTTTAAAAAATAGTAATGATGTCAAAAAACACGAGTTCGAAAAAAAAAATAATAAATTGAATTATTGAGCAGAACTTTAGTTAATGACAGAAAAAAAAAATCATTCTCAAGAAAAATCGTTTTTCCAAACACAATCTTCACATAGGACCAACAAAAAAAAAAAAAAACTGGTAACTTATTTGGTTCAAAATCGTATCCCTCACATAACTTAACCAAAGTTATATTTTTCTAAAATCTGCTTATTCATATAAAAAAACAATAAAATCTTCACCATTGAATACATTAACCACGTCATTATCATACATACGAAGGGTAAATGGGAGGTCGATGATCAAATAGTTGGCGGGCTTTAGTCTGTTATAGAACACTCTGTTGTCTTTATTTAACTGCTTTCACTCATCAATTCCTATTCATGCATCTTATTCAAATTACGAATACGGAGAACCCCTTCTACCTTTTTTTTCTTCCTTAGAATCCCTTCTCACCATTAAGCTTTCTTATCGCTCCTAATTATTATTATAAAGAATGTAAACCTACTATAATTGTGTTTGTTTTTATTCCCAAAAAATATTTTAAAATTTTGAACTTCTAACTTTCTAATAACTATTTATAAGTTTTTATGGTTAATTGTATTTCGTTAAACATTTATGACATTAAATATAGAAGTATTAGAGAAAGTTGGAGCAAGTTGTGGTGATATTGTTTAAATGTTGTTGACCATAATCAAAAATTGGCATTTGTGATGTCTTAATTTGAGATTATAAGAATATAAAAAATGGTAGAAAAGAAGGGGGCAAGAAAAAGAGACAGAATAGAAGCATTAGTAGAGTAGGTTATGAACAGGAAAAGGGCCCACCCATGCATAGAAGAAAGCCTCTTTCGTGGCCACGAAGACACACTCTCCCTCTCTCTCCTCTTCAAAGGGCGCCATTTGCCTTTGCTTCTCTCATTTTAAAAACTTTTCCACCACACTACCTCCTACCTTCAAAACCCCATTCGTTCATTCGTTTCATTCCTCTGCAACCAAAACCCTAAACCGCGCCATGCACCCTCACTCCTCCTACACCGATTCCCTCTCCAAATCGCAGGAACTATCATCCGCCATCCAATCAGCCAACAACCCTGCTCAAATAGCATCTGCCTGCGCCTCCATCGACTCCTTCCTGCACTCTCACTCACCCGACCAATCCCGCCACTTCTTCTCCATCGCCTTCCCAACCCTAATCTCCAAGCTCTTCGGCTTCGACGACCCCGCTTCCGCCAATGCCTGGATCCACCACCGCCACTCCCACGACCTCGCCCCTACCCTCTTCTCCCTCCTCTCCCCCACCGGCACCCTCGCCGCCGCTATCGCCGCTGTGGACCGCCTCTCCCTCGTTAAATACGTCTTCCCCGCCGAACGACTCCCTCAATGGACCCGCTCCCTCCTCCTCAACAAAAACAACGCCGCCGATTCTCGCCCTCTCTCCGATCTCTGCCCCTCCCTTTTCAAGCCCTCCCCTTCCCCCTCCCAAATCCAGCTCAACGTCTTCGAATACTTCTTCTTCTGGTTCGCCTACTACCCCGTTTCCAAGGCCAAAAACGACAATCCCAATGCCGCTTCGCTTAAACGTCCTAAGAAATTTAGGTTAGAGGATTGGACTTGGACCTCCTCCTTTCCTTGCTTCTCCGCCTCCAAACCCTCCCTCGAGGGAAAACCTCAGTGTGATTTGTACACGCGTCTCCTCTGCGAGTATCTACGCGCTTATGTCCCGTCCTACGATCTCAACGCCCACCAGCCCTACCGCTCCTCCATTCTCCACTACGGCTCCGGCTACGATGCCTCCGTTGTGGCGCGGGCTGAGTTTGTGGTCAACACCTTCATCCATTTCTGGCTCGTGGACAACGACTTCTCGCCGTTGCCGGTGAGTCTTTGCCGGAATCTTGGGGTGTCTTTTCCGGCCGGGGAGGCGCCTCCTGCGCCGGGGCTGGGAGAGGTGGTGAGGCTGTTCGTGAGCTACTTAAGTTTGAGCACTGTGGCGGCGTTTAGCGAGAGTGGTGGTGAGAGTGGAAGTCCCAGGTGGAGGGCTGTGGAGGGTGCCAAGAGCAAGGATTTGGGGTCTGTGCGGTCTCTTTGTTGCTGGAACTTCTCCGTGCAGAGGCCTCTGTATAGGTTCTTGTTGAGGACGTTTTTGTTTTGCCCTATGGCTGCTTCGGTTAAGAATGTGTCGCAAGTGTTGTCGGTTTGGATTGGTTACTTGGAGCCTTGGTCAGTGAATGGGAACGAGTTTTTGAAATTAGATGCAATTAACGGTGAGAAAAAGGATAATCCCGTGCCTGCAAGTGTGGGTGGCGGATTCTCGCATCAGTGGCGGGACTATGTTCTCTCTAATTATCTATACTACAGTTCCTTGGTCATGCATTTCATTGGCTTCGCTCACAGGTTTCTTCATAGCGATGTTGAAGTTATAGTCCAGATGGTTCTCAAGGTGTGTTTCCTATCCGTGGTTTGAAATCACTATTTTGTACACGCATAGTTTTTTTTTTTTTTTGGTAGTTTAAGAGTTTATCCGGTGAGATTTATATTGGGGGCTGCTCTATGCTGTATGTTAGTCTGCGACTTGACATATCGTAGTTAGACAACTCGCTTTACAGGATAAAGTAGGTGATCTAGGTCAATATTCCGTGCATGTGTGTGATCATGAACTGTTCGTTTTTTTCTCATCAATGCCACTGACTACTTAGGTTATGTAGTGGAAACTGAAAGTGTACATGATTGATTGCAATTCTTGGATTCTTGTACACATGAACGTTGTGAAAAAACATAGGAACATTGTGAGCAGTGAAATGTGTCTATTTGAATGAGGTATGTAAAAACAAGTCAAATACACCAAAGAAGGATGCGTTTGCCCTTGTAAAGAGAGATGCGTGCATAAATGTTCTTCATGCAACATAGGGGTTGTATAAGACAGATGCTCTATGTAGGGAAGCTTTTCAGAGGCATATTGTAGCTTTAACACACTCATTGAGATATTTGATGTTGACCTATCTTACCTGATCCTCTTGGTGGTAAGACGAAAGAACATTCTCTACATAAACATATAAACATACAAACATAGTATAAACATTTATAAGTTTTGAGTTGTATTATGTTATACTGAAGTCTACATATCTTATTGTCTCTCTAAACACAAGTTTATGAGATAAAAATAAATTGCGAGCTATTTGCATATATGGTTATCAGATGGGAACAATTGCATCTGTCGAGATTTGATACTTAAGCATATATGCATTATAAAACACTTGATGAAAATCACTTAGGGTAATGATAGGTTTGTTGGAAAAAAGAAAGGATCTAACAATGTCAATGTCTTTTAAATTTTTCTTTCTTTATTGTTTTGATGGTGTAACGTACTAGCAATGGCATGCACTTGAAAACCTGGCCTTTTTGCCTAGGAATTCACTCTTTAAGGAAAAAGATTCAAACCAAAAGAAAATACTTGTATTGGTGCCTTTATGTAATTTTTGCTTCCAGATAATCTCTAACTGTATGGATTATTCATACTTGCGTGATTTGCATCAATGGAATTTGTTAAGCCTAAATTGATCATGAGCTTTTGGCACACTGTTCTGATAAATGCAAATCAAATTCACGTGTATACATTTTCGTGTTTTGTTCATAGATGTCTGAAAAATTTGCACTGATTGCTCAACTGCTGTAAAAGATATTGGGATTTGCTGGAAGATTTTTAACTTTATCAAACATTTGAGGTTTAGCTGAATGAATATTGACTTTCTAACCTGCATTTACAGGTGTTAGATACCTTGACATCATCAAAAGAGCTCGTCGACCTTTTGAAGACTGTGGATTCCTATTTCCATTCTAAACAGGCTGGATCAGGCAAACCGATTTTGAATAACTTGTACAGATATGTTCCTACTATCCGTGAACAGTTGCAGGTGATTTGTTATTTCTCTTCTGCTTTTGCTGTGGTTCTAATTTCATTGATTTGTCGCATTTGTTTTTAATTTTTTGCATTTTAATATGCATCTGCACCCTTAAAGTTGATCCTATACCAACTATTAGGTTTCCATCTTGATCTTTTTATGTTAAGTTAGAAATGAGTACAAAATCATTCATGTGTCTTCGCCTGCTACTTAATCTTTTGTGGTATCTGTATTGGCACATTGGTATTAGAGCCTCTATGAAGAAATGGTCTATAGTAGGATCCTTGCTGCCCCACCTTCTGTTAGTACCGAGTTGAACTTTAGCACAATGCAGGTGAACCCACGCTTTAAGTGCTAAAGGCTTTTACATGGGAGGGTGTGTTACTTATTAATACATATAATTATTTATGTGTGTCTTCACCCAATAAAATGCTTTTATGATTGTTTGTTCATAACAATCTTTTTTTTTTTTTTTGTGATTATTGATGTTTCATGTCTTGATTCTTTTACAATTGTTGATTAATTTGTTTCATAGTTATCAATCTGGGTTATGGTAGTTGAAGAATTGGAGAGCCAATGCTTTGTATTGCGAATTGTTTCGTAACGTGAATAGTACGATTCATCAACATTTACAAAATATAACATACAAGATATACAAACATGTAAAGTGTAATTAATGGTAATAAGTACATTAAGAAAGTAGTTATATAAAAATAAATCAAGTTAATATTATAATATTGTGACTCAACTCCTTTGTTAAATGAAAAAAAAATATATGGGTTGATAGATATTTGACTCAAAAAATAATTTTTTGGGTGCAATTACTATTTCCATAGTCCCATTTTTTTTTTCTTTTGGTGCATTAGTAATTTTAGAAGTTTCCATTTACTAATTGCATTTTAAATATTTTAAACTAAACGAGTTAAAATTTTAAGTTAAAAACAGGCCCAATTATAACCCACTAAAGAAAACCTTAGGATTATCAATTCACTCATGTAGTGACACAGCTGCCATGTAAAATTAACTCTAAAATCAGAAACACTCCCATTACAGAACAAAAGAAACCTCCCTGCCCATAACAGAGGACCACCACACTGCCGCACCACTTGTATTGCACGATTCAACTACGATTCGGGAGCAAAAATGATACACCTAACCATCCGTATCGTGGAGGAGTTGAATCGTTTCGTATTGTACGATTCGTAACGTCGTACAATGTGTATCGTGAATTGTACAACACTGACTACCATGATCTGGATAGTAGCATGGATCATTAGGCCCGTAAAATGGGGTATCCTGATGATTGTACATATAAGAAGTCTATCAAAAAAATGAGAACTCTCTTATTATGATTTAAGAAAAATGAGTACTATAATATATAAACCATTTGATGATATTTGCAATCTAAATATTAGAAAAGTGTGCATAGTTCTCCAAATAATGAGTGTTCTTACATGACATGTCCCATGTATATTTGTGTTTATAAGCTCAAAAGCTAAATAAATTGCACAATTCGTGAATCATTCATAATTGTCAGAATTGCTTAACCTATGTGAAGGGGGTTAGCTGTTTAGAATAGGTTAACTGATCTTTTGTATTGCCTATCTGGCACATATAGATCATCATATATTTTGTATTTTACTGATGTAATAAGAACCCATATAAAAGCATGTATCAGTTTTTAGAGATAATTAAGCTCTTTTGGACATTTTTTTTATTTCTATTCTTAATCATCTTAAGTATAATCATGAAACTCCGTACTAAAACCAAATAAGCAATTAGATAGCAACAAAAGTCGAGGGAGATAGTAACTTTTTAAATAAAAGTTACTTTTACCTGCAGCTATGATTTTACTTTGCAGTTTTACTTCTGAGTGGGCTTTTAAAATTGGGCTTGTTAGGTTAGAAATTTAGGGTTTTGGCAAAGCTTAGTGTTGCCGCTGCCGCCCTTGCAAAGCTTACTGATGCCGCTGCAAAGCCTACTGTTGCTGATGCCGCTGTGATGCAGAGTTGGTGCCGTTGCCGCAATGCGAAGCTCGTGCCGTTGCCGCTACGGGTTGTAAAGCTGGTGGTGCTGCTGCGATTAGCACCGTCGTGATTGGAAGGGACTGTGTCGCCGGAATCGCCGCTCCCAGCCGAGTTGCGATTTACAACGGCGATCCAACACGATCCTTGAAGATTGCGTATTTTAAGTGGAGCGGGATCGGAGAGGATGCAGAAGATCGTAGACTCATACGATCTTACGTTTTGGGTCGCGATTTTGACAACCATGTTAGAAAGAGGAGGGGACAATCTGGAGACTTGTTGGGAGGAAGCATGAAACTGCTGAAAATGTGTAACTAAACTGTGGAGGGTGGTTTCCTGATGTGAAGACTTACAAGGAAAATCCTGAAATGACCCCAAGTCCCCTTTAGTAACGAGATTATAATTTTAAGCATAATTAGGGTTCATCTTCAATGTTGTTTCTTCTTTATTGTGAAACAGCTTTGATAACGGTTGTGAATCTGCTTCTGGATTGCAGCTTCACCTTCTATCTAAGATGGATTTGAAGGTCACTGCAGCACAGGGGCCGAAATGTGCTACTGTGTCACTACAGCAGCACGATTTTTCAATAGCTACGTTGATTTGTTTCATAGCTGGGTTAGGGCTTGATTAAATGCATCTGTTCTGTGCCTAACAAGTCCGTGGCATGATCTAACATCTGTATATTTTAACACTGTTGGTTATTTCAGGACTGGGAGGATGGTTTATGCGAGACCGATGCTGATGGCTCCTTTTTGCATGAGAATTGGAACAAAGATTTGCGACTGTTTGCAGATGGGGAGGATGGTGGACAACAGCTCCTTCAGGTTTATATTTTTTAAATTTTTATTGTAAATTAATTATAGTATAAATAGACGATCAATCATTTGTCTTGTTGTGACAGTTTTAGACTTACCCCCTTGTCTAGATGGGCTTGCGATCCTAGAAACTAAGACTTGGATGCTTTAGAATAGTAGCTGATTCATGTTGTATATGTTTCGGAGACACCCATGTCAGACACATCACAAAACACTTGAAATATTTCTAGTTGTATTGAACAGCTTTTTGCTTCTTTTTATAAATATTGAGCTTTTATGCTAATGCAGCCTGGAATTTCACAGTAATTAAAATTCTATCCATATTAACTTGTATTCAATTTTAAAGCATCGGTTCTTGATTTTTTATTTATGTATGTTACTATTTCTAAGCTTTATTATGCACAATTTTTAGAATCTGTCAGATCCACAACTTCATACATATCATATCCATATGTCCTGTTTGGTATCATGCTTCCTAACTGTAGTAATTGTCAGTATGTTGTATGAATTATTTTCTTATCATTTCATTGTGTTATTGCAGTTGTTTATAATGCGTGCAGAAGCTGAGTTACAAGCTATATCTGGTGATAATATTATACCCAGCCTTCAGTGCATAGATTCATTGAAGGCAAGATTGGGGAGCTTATTTGATGGAAAGACTGTGAATTTATCACCATCTTGTCATGAACCAGTGCCACATCAGCAATCTCGTTATGACATTTTTAAGCCTAGAATAGCTGGTAATCATGTATATGCAGATGTTAAATACAAAGGTGACTGGATGAGACGTCCCATTTCCAATGATGAAATTGCATGGCTTGCAAAAGTGCTTATTAGGTTGTCTGATTGGTTGAATAAGAATCTTGGACTGAATCAGGCAGAGAGCAGTCAAATAAGCTCACCAGTCTCTTATGTGGAGGTATCAGCTGATGTTGCCCATGTATGTGGACTTTCGGAGGCTCTGAAGGTCTTCTTTTGTACCATTGGTTCTTGGTTTCTCTTTTTGGGTGCAGCATCTTTGGGTTTCATGCGAAAATATGACCTGAGGGTGAACCTAAGGATACTGGCATCCAAGAAGGTAGTAATGGTTTTTGTTTTGTATGTTGTTTTTGGCATATTGAAGAAACTCGTTAGAGCATTCCATAACTCCTATTGAAGATTATAGATTGAATATACCAAGTGTATAGAGATGTGAAAAGTACAAAGAATTATTTTTGTATCAAGTTACTGTGCATAAGATATTTCTGCTTCTGTAATTACGAGTATTAGTTCGCCATTCTGCTCACATGCATTAGTAGAAATAGATATTGCAAACACTCTGCCTTCATTCCCAACAAGGTCTAACCTCTGGTCAGCTAGTGAGTAATTTCTGGTTTCATATTATAGCTGCAATGAAAAATTTTAGTGTATCAATTTCTGATTTCAACAATTTCCTTTGTTGCTTATCTGGCATCGATAAATTTAGAACTAAAAGTAAAAGTTGAAAGTTCGATTATTAAATTGGTAATTTGGTACACGGAACTGTATATAATTCCTTTGTTATTCTTTTGTATTCATTTTCCTTTACGTGCAGCCTTAGTCGTGAACCATAATTTATGTGCGGTCGTGACTCTGAATTAGAGTTTGTAATGGCAATTTGATGTATTTGAAGTATGTGTCTTGGTTGTTCTATTTCTGTTTTCTTCTTGTTCCTTTTCTTCCACTGTTAGAGTATGTTTGATGTAGAAAAATAAGTTGATAGGTGAATAATATAATTGAAAAATTATCTGTTTAGAGTGTTTTTGAAAGGTTTACAATTTAATCATTTCGATAAAAAATGATTTGAAAGTTTAGTTGTGTAAAGTAATTGATCTGATGAAAATTTTGGAAGTTGTACATGTAAACTAATGAAAAAAATAAAGAAAAAGATAGAGAAATAATTAAAATTTATAGTTAAATATATTTTTTCTTTTTTTGAGAAAGACCAAATTAAGGTTGTTTCTTTATTTTATGTATGACATGAATCTTAGATGGTCATTATAATATTGTCCAACTTACAGCATACATTAATATTTAGTAATTTCATTGGCTGTAATGCATTTGACTTTGTCAAGTTTTTCCAAAAACAAAAAGCCAACATTTCCTTACCTCTGACTTCTAAAATCCTATCGACAAAAGGCTTCAATTTTACAAATGAAGTTTGTTTGAAAAAGGATTAAGTGGGTTTTGTTTCATGTTGTGAACTAAGTTTTTATATGAAGTTTTGTACATAAATCCTGAACAATTATAATATATCTATAATACGAACAACATAAATAACACATTGAATACACGTTTAAAATGTTGATAGTTATTGTATTAAAAATATAAAAAATTGACGTGGACTTTACTTTTCAACATCTATAACAAAAAAGTCGAATCGAAATATAATTTTTAACAACAAATAGAATACTTCATCCCAAAGTACATATTTTAATTCACTTAATTCAACTTGTTATTTTCAAAAGTTTTGCACATTATTCTCATTTAACTATTCTTAAGTGTAAGATGCATGCTTTGTGAATAATATTGAAATGATTGAAAAATGACAAAGTCATACTAGGCTCTTCTACAAAAAGTGTCTAAGTCACTATAATAGTTAACTTTATATGATAAGGTATCACTAGCTCCTCTAACCACTAACATAAACTAAATTAGATGTTGTTGAAGATATCGTTTTCATCATCATCTTGAATCACTTTATTTATAACTTCATCTTATTCCAACACAATATATTTAAAAGATTTTATAGTTTCATATATTAATGATTAGACAACTATAAGTGAAAGAATATATGGTACATAACTCTTATTAAATTGGGAACAAGATTCAATTTTAAATATTCTTGACAAATATGAAGATGAGATAAAATGCACCAAGTCACTTTTTCCTTTAAATCACAAAAAAAAAAAAAATCACAAGCAATTTTCAAGAATTTGTGTAAGGTATTTTTTTATTGTATATTTTATTTATACACGGTACAGTGTTTTTTTTTTCTTAATCCCGAACCATTATTATTATTTTTAATGCATTTTGACGTGAATCATAAATAGTAACCAAAACAAGCTCTAAAAAAGAAAAACAAAAGAACAAACACAGGAATATAGGATGAAGTTAGATAATCAGTGTTGTAGTTTATTATTACGTACTTTCAAAATTGACGTATCTACTTTAGTCCTTTTATATGATACTTATTTATTAACCATTCGTTGTTTATTCATTAATGAATGAATAGATGCGAAATTAAACTCACTATCTATATAACTATTTATCTACTACTATTATAACCTTTTTTTGTTTTGAAAACATATTTTTGTGTGCATAGAATCATATGAAAGTGAACCAACTAATGAGTAGGTGAGAGAGTTAGAAGAAGACACCAAATGATCAAAACACGTGGCAATAATTAATTAGTAAAAACCAAATGTTAATTAAACCCACCAAAACATTTTCCTAAGCATGGGTACGAAGATTCTACTTTCCATTCTCGTAGGAATAAGTGTCTGTAACCGGTGGTTGGAGCTTCCCATTTTTTCTGACCTATCCATGATCCTATCCGAAGGGCAGATACATATAAACACACTCATTCACTCACCGACACTTCAACCTTAACAACACTCATTCACCTTTGTTTCAACATTGTTAATTTTCACATCATATAAACCCCATGTATATTCATTCATTTATGTCCTCAACAACACAAAAACATTATCTATTCTCATGGCACCAAGGATCAATGATGCCACACACAACAGATCAGCAATGAACAGAGGTTCATGGACCCCAGAAGAAGACACAAAGCTTGCCCAGTGCATTGAAATTCATGGTGCAAAGAGGTGGAAGACTATTGCAGTTAAATCAGGTTATAGTTAGTTAGTTACTACTGAAAGTTAGTTACTTATATAAGTTAACTTAGTTTTTGAGGTGCTTAATCTGCATGGTTTGGTAGGTTTGAATAGATGTGGGAAGAGTTGCAGGCTGAGATGGTTAAACTATCTGAGACCTAATATCAAGAGGGGAAACATATCACATGAAGAAGAAGATTTGATTCTTAGGCTTCACAGACTCTTGGGAAACAGGTCTGTAATAATAAACCATTACTCAAAAAGAAAAAAAAAATATTATGACTACTAAATTTGGACAATTTTATAATTTTATGTGTTATTTTTTAAGTGATTTTTTATTTTTTTCTCTGTATTCCAAAATCATCTAGAAAATGACATCTTATATTATAAGAGAAAGTTGTCAAAATTTAGTAATCAAAATATTATTTTTCAAACAAAAATTTCATGTAACTAAATGCAAATGCTGATGCAGATAATAAGAGTGAGATTGTGGGGATTTTGGTGTTTTTAGGTGGTCTTTGATAGCCGGTAGGCTTCCGGGACGAACAGACAATGAAATAAAGAATTATTGGAATTCTCATTTGTGCAAAAAGGTGAATCAGAGAGAGGAGAGACCAGAATCTTCAACAACACACGAAATTGTTTTGCAGAATGAGAATGGTGGGGACAAAGTTGCAGTGTCAGAGAAGGAGGTTGGAAGCAACGAAAGTGGTAACTTAGATGTCACTTTCGACATTGACGAGTTTTTCAACTTCTCTGAGGAATCGTGTGGGTTAGATTGGCTGAACAAGTACTTGGAACTTGACCACATTCCTCATACCACCACACACTCTTAATTACCACACCTTTTTGTTTACACCATTTCCAGCTAACAACTCCATTTTATTTTTTTTAATACTTCTTTAATAATATTTACACTTTCTATAAAATCTCGTCACATCTTTTTTATTTTATGCAACTCCATCAAATTCTTTTTTCACCATTAAGAAATTCACTAATATTTTTAAACACATCTTTCTTCAATTAAATATCATTTTTTGTATGAATCGTATCAGCTGCTGCAACAAACAACTCCCTGGACTTTGATTCATGGGATTGGAAATTAGTTCATGATTGTCAATAAACTTTACCAACAAATGAACAAATCTGTTGATAAATAAATTTGAAGATATTTTGGTTATTAACCGATATGACACACACAAAAGAATACTTAGTATATGTGTATATAAAATTGTTTACACTAATAATATATACAAGTTAAATTATTAAAATGAATATATTGCGGGATTTTGGTCTGTAACCGATATAAAAGTGGAACCGGGAGAGCACTGCGGTTTTGTTTCATCGAATATTTAAAACTAATAAAAATAATATGTAATGAGATTTTGGTCCATGTAAACATTTCGATAAATTAAAAAATAAACTATATACCATTTTTAATTTCAACTTGTAAATGATGAGACTCTTTGGTGGTCCAACTGATAAAATGTGTAAATAATATTTATGTTATATATAAGAAAATAATATTTTCTATTGTCATTTAAATATACATTTTTATTTTAATTGAATTTATTGACTTTTATAATAATTGTTTAAAAAGTTATAGGTGTTTACATTTTTAATTAGTTTAGTAAATAATGTATTATAGTACTAAAATTTCATAACAAAATGTCAGTTTATAAAAATTGATTTGGAAATAGTTAATATTTGTAGAAGAAAAATGGTTTGAAAGGAGAATACGAAAGTATGCATAAAACAGTTGAGATAGCATACCTAAAATAGATCACAGTTCAGATTTCCATGTAACCTCTTATTCGGCTCATGATTTTCCAAAGCAGAGAAAATCTTGTCACGTGTGAGTGTGTACGACGTCTGTTCACCACGACTAAAATAATATAAATAAATGATAATAATAATATATAAAATATATATATATATATATATATATATTAATTTTATTCTTTTAATTATTAATTTTTAAATTTATATAATTATTATAATAAAAATATTATTTTATTATTTTTGAAATTAATTTTTTAATATAAATAATTAACTTATTATAAAATAATTATTTATCTTTTTATTATTTTAGTAACTATATTTTGAAATTTAAATAATTATTCATAATATTATTTATGCAAAATTATTTTTAATATTTTTTATTTCAATAATTAAAATTTATTTTATCTATAATTATATATTTATAATTGTATAACTTTTTATTTTTTTAAGTTTATTCTTTTAAATACTATTTTTAGAATTGAAATAATTTATAGATATTTAAAAAAATATTAATCTATAACAATGTATAAAAATATTAATTTATATTTATATAGTTTTATCTTTAATTATTTTTTTAAAAATTAATTATTTTATAAATATTTTATTTTTAATTGTTATTCTAATTTTTTTATCTTTAAAAATTATTTTAAAAATTAATAATTTTATAAATAATTTATTTTTAATTATTATTCTAACTTTTTTTACTGTTATTTCATTTAATAATTATTTTAAAAGTTAATTAAATATTTTAAAAACAAATATTAATCATTAATCAAATTTTTATGAAAATTAAAAAATACATGTACCTATATTTTCGCTGATAACAATAAAAAGAATAATAATAATACAATACATGCCTCATTAACATTTGCACATGCAACATACCGTAGTGAATCTTAGCCTATGAAAAGAAGCTGGCCACTATGGTTTGTTTCAGATTATACACCGTTTGTATTTTTCGGTTGGGTTAAATTCTGATTTTTTTTTTCCTTTACATTAAAGATTAGATACGAAAAAAAATTCACTACTTTAATATTATGTTCGATCTTTCTCTTAAATACGTGATATTTTGTTTTGTAAAAATTATTAATAATTTTATATCTAGGAAGTGTTTACAAATAATTTTGTTCAAATAGACTTCTAAAACTTAGACGTTAATAACTTTTTTTTTTTTAAGTGATGGACATAAGGGGAGAGATTTTTAAGGTTTAAATGATGGATTACATTAATTGTCTATGAATGATTTATGAATGATTTTTATTGCAATATCACTATAGGATTTTAATGGTGAAGTCCTTGTTAATCATCCGATTTATGTATGAAGTAAAAAAAATAATATCTTTTTTTAAGATGTTGATGAAAAGTAAACTTTAAATTTAACTCAATTTTATAATCAAGTTATAAGATAAAATTTGTATTTATGTAAATATATGTGGTAGTCTGATGACATATGAAATAATACACACAATAAATAACAAATTTTAATAAGTTAAACTTTACTATAACTTTGATATATCTTAAGAAGAAGATTTTTAAGTTTAACTCAACTCTACAAAATCAACTTGTAATGTGAGACGTACACCTACTTATACACTATAATATAGTTTTATCCTTAATCAGCATGAGATTTTCAATAAATTTCTCTACCATAGCATGAGTTTAATGGTGAAACTTGGTGTGACATCTGAAACACTTATCCTTGCATCGATCCTCATTTTATAGCCTTATGTTTAGATAAGGGATTTCAACAATTCCAAGAAATTGAAATACCTAGAAATTTCATTACTTACAATTGAATTCTCTTCATTTTTTAAATAATTAGTTTAGAGGAAGTAATTGAAACATTTTAGATTTCAATTTTTTTTTTTGGATAAAGCAATTTAATTTTTATTTTACAACAAACTCAACTCCGCCTTTAAGTTTAACTTAACTTAGTTCAACTTTCAATTTGGTATGACTCATCTTGATTTTTGATTCAAGTTGACTCGAGTCGATTTGATCTCAATTGGTTTGACCTAGGTCATTCAAATCGATTCAACCTCAACACAATTTAAGTCGATTCGGCCTGAGTTGACTCAACTCAACATTCATCTAGTGTAGATTGGTTTAAACTTTATGTATAGGCCAACTCGATCTTCAGCTAGAGCCGACTCGGTTCAAAGCTATCTTGTCTCGACCTTCGACCAAGACCAACTTGGTTCGACCTTCAATCTAGACGACTCGACTCTCCTTCGACTTTGGTCAACTCATCTTGACTTGGGTCAAGCCTGCTCAGCTTGACATTCGGTCTAGGCCAAATTGGCTTGACCTTCGACTCAAACCGACTTGGCTCGACCTTCGCTCAAGCTTACTAGTCTCGACCTTGGTCTAGATCCACTCGGCTCGATTTTCAACCGGAGCGACTTGGCTTAACTTGCTACCCGGACCAACTCGGCTTAACTTACTGCCTTCGTCGACCTCACTTGAGCTTCAACCCGAGCTGACTCGACTTATAGCCATCTCATCTTGACCTTCAGTCAAAGGTCGACCTTCAGCCTAAGTTGGCTTGACTTAACCTTAGTCTCGAGCCTACTCAATTCGACCTTTGACTTGAGTCAGTTCATCTCACTCTTTAGTCCAAACCAACAACTCATCTTGACATGCTTCCCAACCCAACTCTATTTTTTGAACCTATAGAAATTTTTGTCCTAATCAATGAACAATTTCACAACTTGAAAATTTTCAATTTCCTACATTTTTAAGTGAATTTCAAATTCTACTATTTTATTTATTTGAAATACCTTTTTAAAATTACTTGATTTCATTTTCTTTTTAATTTCTTTATTCAAACATTTTTATTTTTTTTTTAAACAAATCAAATTCTCTAAATAACTGAATTTCTCTCTTAAATTCACTCGTTCAAACACAACTCAAACACAACGGCATGTTAAATTTCCGTTTGAACCTGTTTGAATGAGAAAATTCCAATTTCCAATACATCTAAGAGAAGAAACACTCTTATTACTTTTACTAAAAAGCTAGTTACGTTTAACGTAGCTTTATCCCAAACATGCACTGTATTGTTTATCAGCACGAAAAGAAGCTTAATTAAGAGAAAAAGAGTTTTAGCTCCCATTTATATTTTCCTTTCCACGTTCTCTAATTTTTTTTACTAAACATAAAATTAAAAAGTCTATCATCTCTCTCCTCACCAACCCTCAACTTCCCGTGAACCAATCACACCATCAAACATGATACCTAGCCATAATCAACATCTATTATAGTTCGCCCAATTAATACATTAAATGAATCAATGCTTTTATGCAGGACAACTCCGTCCATAAGATACAAAGGTTTGAACTGCTGCATTATACCATCAATATGACCTCATTCAAACAAGATTCGTGCAATCAAATTAAACAACTCTTACCGAAATGACTTCTATATTTGCTAAGTTTGAATCTGGCTCAGCTTGTTAAACCATATTGAATGCAAAATCATGTGAAACAGATCATATCTTATTGGTCTAGGATTCCAAAGGAAATGCTTCTGAAGCATCTTCACGTTGTTTTGCATTGTAAGATATTTTCTTATGGGGATGGACAATAAAATTTCCTTCAGCCTGGGAATATCCTTCTCGGCCACCACCACAGAAAAAGCACTCCAGTCCAGAACTTCACTAAAAGGAAGGACAAAATTATCTGCAATGATAACAGGAACACACTCGTAATATATGGCTTCAACTATCCTAGGGCTATTAACTTCAAAGCCCATTGGACATACACAATATTTACTTGATTTCATGTGCTGAATATAAGTCATCCTTTGGGAAACTCTTAGAGGTAAACGCTTGTAGATTTTCATGTCTTCATCTTTTCCAACCCCCCAATACTTAAGGAGAGTAGGGCGCACTCTACCATGCATGCTTCCAGCAAAGAAAGCAAGGATTGGACGTAGTGATGGTCTATTCCCACCAAGATTTCTCAGAGGTTTTCTTGGTACCCTTATGGTAGTTTCTGGTAGGGAAACATCTCTTCCTGCAACAAAAATTCTTTCAGACAAATCAGCATTACATAGAGCTTTTATGGCGTTTTTTGCTAGCTCCTTGTGTCCAGTTACAGTGTAAGGACCCTGCACATATCAGTTTTGAAAAGACGACATTAAAAAAGCCAGTGACTTTAACGCAGTAAATTCATAAACGAAATTGATCAGCAGACTATACTGCAAAAGAGACACATATATAATAGCAATCAGTGCATTTGAAATCACCAATAACATTCGTGGGTATATGCATAATAAAGAGATATCTTTGTAAAACTTCCGAGAATAAAGACATAAGATGCAGACTGTAATGTTCGAAACGTGCATTATTATATGTTTCAACTTTCAAGTATCAGAATACTATAAAAAAAGAAGATATATTGTTTTAGGGTAATTGGAATATCCAGAAGGGATTTGACCAACTGCAGGAAGAATGCAAAAAAATAGCTGGTGAAGGCATCCAGTAGGAATGTTTGCTTCGATTTTTTTTTTTATATTAAAAAGCCACTAAGGAGGAAATATAGATTAAATTATAATAAATAGGTGGAAACATTGAGAAAAGAACTGTTCGTCAGCCATGTAAAACACACGTACAATTGAAAGTGTCATGCTGTGCACTCATAGTAGCCGAATCTTTCATACCGTAGTTATGTTTTTATCTATTTATCATGATCACCATTAATATATGCATACATCCTTTTTTTATCGAAGTTACTTCAAAGTTAATTTTGCTAAAGAGTTTCATTTTCACTTTTCTATCAAATCAAAGTAAAGCATGCAGACATGAAAATATAAGAATTAGAAATACTAATACTTGAGCAGCTATCAAGTTAGTAAAATCAAATTATCAGAATCAATCAATTCAACTGAAAACAGATACAAGCCCCATACCCAGTCATGGCAAGCAACAAGGAAATGGTCCGAACCATGTGTGCGATTCCAAAAGGGATACTTTGCAGCAATCATGTTCACATAGTCCCTTAGAAAGTTTGATAATGGCTTTAAATCGTGTGACCCAGCCACATAGAGTGCCAACCCCATTTGGCGTGCACTGTATGGAAGGTAAAATAAGTGAGCCTTTTCAGGATCCCTGGTGACAAATTGCTTATTTTCCTCCATTAACTTCATAAACCATCCTTCAGAAGCATAAATTCCCTTAAGGGGTGGTTTGTGAAAAATAGGCCTTGATCCATCACGGTATATATATACTTTAAGAGTCATTTCCATCAATTCATAGCTCCTGAAGTTGAGACACAATATTGTTTCAAGATGGTTTTCGATACAGTAGATGATGCTTTTCACATACCAAAGGTACAGTACAACCAAAGACAATCCATTCATCAACAATCACTGAGCTTCATGTAATTTTGATAACGAAGAGCTGTGAAGATCATAGTATCAAATGCTTATTTTACCAGGTAAAGGGATTATTTTTTTATATATAAGGAAGCAATATCCATTTGCATATGCATGATGCCATCAGAAAATTACCGAAAGACAAGTTACAGCCATCAAATTGTTAAACTAGTTGTCCAAGTCTTCATTCAATCTTCACTTAAAGATAGCAAACTTAGTGGAAATAGTCCTAACCGAATCCAACAGTTTAAACCTGCTTTAAAAGATATTAAAATTTTAGAAATGGTCAACCAAAATATTTACCAGACAATTAGAGTTGACTATAGTCATTAATGTTACAATCACCTCTCAAACTTCCAATTTCAAAGGATTTATAATTATTAACTACAATTGTGATAAAAATTAGGCTAAGTGGTTCTTTGACAAGGTAGTTGATGTAGTATTCTAACTCTAAAGTCAAAGCCTTGTTACCACAGTCTTCAGAATCTGTGATGAATTTATGCCTTTCTATACTTTTCTTTCTATCTATGGTTTCAATACATTGCAGAAACATCAAGCTGAGCTTAGATTTAAGTTTTTTAATCTCTTACTGGTTCTCGTTCTTGAGTTTTACAGACTTGAAGATGCCTTTGAAGAAGAAGAAGAAGAAAACATTACCATACAAAGGGCAAATGGTCAGTGTGATGTGATTTGATTTCAATGTTCATTCTTGGCCTGATATCTCTGTTTTTGTCACTTGGCAAAGTTAAAATTATGGTCCATGTTTGACTTTAGTCTTCTTTAAAGGGTTTCAGTTCTTTATGAAAAGCATTAGTTTGCAGCTTAAGAGGGATTTGATGGAAGATTTTGCCCATGGTAGTTAAGTTTGAAATATTTATTTCGGTCTTGGGCGGTTAGTCCTCATATTTTTCGTATGCAATTAATTGTTTCTAGTATATGGTTAAGCATGGGTAGCTTCTGCCTAGTTAAGCCTTACAGTGTACTTGAGCTTGGTAGCTAAGCTTTATTCCTCAAATTTACATTGTTCTTTGCAGACTTATAGAGCCCAATTTGAAGGAGCTTTTTATTGATGTGGGTGGTGGCAAGTTGACCCCTCTCAAATTGTTAATTTTCAAATAATTCATTTACAATGTACTTCTGTTCATTTTTCCTTAGACAATTTCATTACAATTCTTCTTGTTAGGATGTATGGTATTGTTCATCGCAAACTCTAAAAGCTAATTCGCATATAATTAGTTGGGAATTAGTTATTAGTTGGTTAGTAGTTAGTTACTAGTTGATTACTTTTTTACCTCGTAAATAAGGCATACAAATGTTTTCTGTATTAAGAACACTTATGCTCAATCTATTACTAACAACTAGTAATATTCAAATTTTGTTGATGCCCTGGTTAATGTTAGCAAAGTTGAAAAATATATAAATTGTGATTTACAACCATACAAAACATTATTATTTTTTAACTGTTTTTGAAATATTGGTCTTCATATTCAATTACACTTTTAACGTGTAGTTATTTATAATATGTTTGAAGTGAAAATATAAATTATGGAATTTCTATTATAATAGAAAATCAGAGAACAACGAGAAAAAAAGGCATTGTAGATACCCCTTCAATATATAATAACGTTCATAAGCAAATACATGCGATTTAAAGACAATTGAGCATTTTATCCAAACATGCTTGGGTGAAGTCTATAAAGGAGAACATGATGGAACCACTCTCATAGAAAGGGAGGAAGCTGCTATATTCCAATTCCATGGAGAATGTGAAAGGCAATATAAGCTGGAAAAAAACAAGTGGAATATACTTAAAGAAAAAAATGTGAAATATAGCACAAGTTGTGCCAAAGAGATATGTCTGGGAGGAGATGGTGCAAAATAATATAGACGAACTAGATGAATGATAGGGAGAAAAACAATTGATGCAATGTTTCTAATGTGAAGCTGTAAGTTCTACAATCCTTTGGTTTGTGTTGATAAATTGTATTTACATAAATAAAAAAAATCCCACCTGAAAAATGCAAGCATTAACTGCAGATATTTAATTTTTTCTTGCTAGAGAACATATGACATGTACAACTCCTCTTCTATTTTATGAGCAAACCGCTGAACCGTATACTCTACTTTAGATACTATAATGTCCTTGGCTGCATGTCAAGTTTCATATACATGTGCTTGTCTCTTAACTCTTCACGTAGTTTTGTTAGACCTAGATTTTATAAGCTATGTACAAGGGATTTGCAAGAAATGGTTATGTAAGTTGAAGACATGGCTGTTAATACATGGCTTTGCTGAATTCTCCACATTTTCAGTCCTCCAATAATTGATGGAAAAATAGGTAGCATCATCCACTCAAGAATATCCACATAGCCCTAACATTTACAATAGACCCCCCTTCATTTTATTTTGTCTCAATCAGTACGTGAAATCTAATGACCAAGTACTAAAATGTCAGAGTTTTAATCAAGTTTGAACACTTTTTCAACCACTAGCACTATTAACCCGCTTAAAGATTACTTATAATTCCCTGTAACTTCATCTAGATGTATACAACCACTCTCAAATCGTGGATTGCAACAGCCTTCAGTCATAATTTTCATCTATGCTCACTGTGAAAAAAAACGAGACATTTCGCTAGAATATCATCATAATGGTCGGTGAAAAATGATATGGCAAACCAATTTTTTTTTAAAAAAATGTCAAACCAAAAGGAAATCAAGCCAAACCATTTTTAAGCTCAGAGTTGTCTTAGATTATGCGTAATGACTCTTGAACCCTTCTCTCAAAAAATGGTTCAACCTTTTATCAATTGAAGAATAAGTCTGTATCTCACTGGTTTTTGGGAATTTAACATCTGCATTTGTTTATATAGTAGTCGCAGTACAAAACAAGAAAGCGGGAATTTCTTGCTTCAACCCCAACCCACACTAGACACATGAATTGCGTTGAGAGTGAGCCAACAAGAATTCATTCAAACAAAAATCACACTAGTGTTTGGGTGCAGGAGACATCCATTTGTAATGAAAAACAATAAATGGAAACACTATTAAGTCAAGCAGTTCTCTAACACAGACAAGGTGGTATATGGAAGAAGGTTTTATACAAGTCTAGTAGTTTCTTTTCTTTATTTTTTTCTTTGATGGAGTAATTTAATTAACAGTTTTGTATGGCATCTACAGTCAAACAACAACAGTCATCAATCAAAAGTGTAAAATTTAAGGATCTTTAAAGGGAATATGAAAGGTGTCTCCCTCAAAATGTAGAAGAGAAAACTATGTTGAACGAATTGGATTACATTCTCCCAGTTTAATAAAAACAACATCTAGTTTCTAAATTGTAAAAGCTTATTTTGATGAACAATATTTGCTCAAGCATGTATTGCAATCTTTCTTAGGTGTATCGGCCAGAAATCAATTGATGAGTTAAGATAATAAAGCACTTTGGATTAAATTAAGGTTGTAAACACCCTTGCTCACTTTAGAGCACATTTTCCATTTTTATTCAATCCTCTGGAGAAATTCAGATAAATCAATGGACAGCACCAATTCATGACAAAACTGAGTAACAAGAAGGTGAATAAGTATGCATAGTAAAAAGATCTAAGTACCTTTTGAAAACAGAAATATTCCTAAAAATAGGAGCATAAAGATCAGGATCTTCATTAACCGAAGGGGCATGATCGATCTCTCTCTTTGCTAGCACAAGGGCCTCGTTAGGTGGCAACAGCCATATGTGTTTCTGAAATATATATACATACATATACATTCAGAAAATTGTTGGTGGTTTCTCTCCTCATCATACTTTAAAATCAAAAAGTTAGTTTTCAGTCTCATCAACTTCTACCTGCTTAGGAGGAACATGCCTTGGAGGGGATAAAGACACTGCAGCTTTCGTCACATCAGCCAGATTTCTCTCCTTTTTACTCGCAATTCCAGAAATCTTCTTTTGAACTGGGGGTTCTAGTTTTGTATTCTCTTGCTCAACTGAGAATGATTCGACTAACTTGTTAGACTCCTCAGGTGAAATAAAGGAGTTAGTAGGAGTGAGGTGAACCTTTTGAGGTGTCCCCCCCTTGTAAAATTCCTCGGATGGAAGGGAACTACTAGAGGATTGGAAAAATGAATAATCAGTTCGTTGATGAGAACCGAAGGGTCTGTCAGGTAGAACTAAATAAGTATGCACAAGCGTCTGAAACCCAAAAGCAGATACAGTCAAAACAGCCACCAGAACAAAGAATCTTCGCCAAATACTTTTGTTCCCAGAGCAACGCCACAAGGACTCTAGAATCCGGATGAAGGTAGTTTGTTGGAAGACCTTCTTCATCTCATTCCTCAATGCTTTCACGAATGGCACCACCAATACCAAATTCTAATCCCTGTTTCACTCGAAGGAATAAACAAGATAAATTCATAATTAATAACAATAATGATAATATCAACAACAATAACAATAATAATTACCCGTGAAGAATCAAGTAATACTTACTAACCGATAATATTTCCCTTTTAAGCATGCAAGGCGAAGTGGAAACAGGTGAATATGGAGAATAATGCATGGAGTGAAGTGGTGTGAAGCTAATTAATATAAGAACGCGCGGTTTAAATGGATGCAGTTGGTAGAACGTAATGTTTACCTAATTCAGACGGTGGATCGGAATCTGGTAAACTCCGGCGCCGATCTCAGGGTACATTGACGGGAATACCCAACAACTGCGAACGGCACCGCTTTGGCTGACGAACTGTTACGATTTTCCACGGTGCTGATTGCCGAATCGTGGCAAGAACAAAGCTTTCTTGTTCCATTTGTAGTCAACTACTATTTTCCCTGACTTTTATATTTTAATTTAAGAAAGAAGAGCGCATTCTGTAAGAACTCTTTTTTGTGATGAAATGAAAGTTAAATTCTCTTACTAAATAAGGTGAGGTGAGGTGAGACCCACCTTGCATTATGTGAGTTAAAATTCTTTCTTATTTTTTGTGGAAGAAAAATAATCATTTGTTTATATATTTATTTAAATGTTTTTGTTTTTTTAGGTGGAATCAAATTTGACCATCCGTTATATTTAAAAAGTTTTTGTTTCATTCTATAAATTTAAATTAGTATCATTGTGTTTAAAAACTGTCATTATTGTATTTAAATTAATTATTCTAAAATTAATTATACGATCATATGACGATAGAATGTTTTTTCTAAAATCTCGATTCCGTATAATCTTGTTGGAAGAGGTGTTGTAAAAATATTTATTGTTAAGATTTAATAATATCTTTTCAATGAATTGTATTAATTCTTTTACTTTAAATATACATCTACATTAATGAGTTTCAAATCAATTAGAGTATATTTTATAAAAATTAATAGTATATATCAAATCAATATAATAGTATTGTGAATAATCGATAAAATTAAAGACCTGGTAATAATGAAAACACGGATATAAAGTGGCAAAAAGAATAGGAATGGGAGAGTGATGTTTTTGTTCAATAATGATAAACATAGAGCAAATCATATCTTTTATATTTGCTTCCAATTTTGTAGATGTTGAGTTTTTTAAAACTTAATTTGGAAAAATGAAAGGCTTTTGAGGAAAGTTGGATAAAGTGCTTAGTTGGAGGGGATGTTAAATTCATTTGAGTTGCTATATTTTATATATTAAACAATAATTAGTTTTTTCTTCAGTAGTGCAGTGAAACTTTAAAACAAAAAAAACAAAAAAATAAATACCTTTTTAGACCATAGTAGTGGATTGTGTGATTATTCGTATATATTTTCATTAGGAGATAGAGTATAAAATCTTATTATAACTTAATAAGTTGATTTAAAAAAAAATAGAAGAACAAAATGTTTGTGCTATTTTTAAAAGACAATATTTAAATGAGATTGAATTTAATTATTTTAATCTTTTTTGTAAAATTTAGAATTATAATTTTATTCAAACATTCAATTGCGAGTTGCTTTCAATTTTATGTATAGAGTCAATATTACAAAAATATTAATAGCAAAATAATAAAGAGAGGGACAAAAATGTACATGATTGAAAATGTTTTAAAATTTGTGTTTTAACATGTCAACTTTACTTATTTATTAAATTAATCAATTGACCCGTCTTAAGACATGAGAGTTTAAATTCTTTATAGAGATAGAGTGATTTTAATTTATTAAAATTTTGTTGATGATTTTAAAATTTTTAATGGTTATAAGTGATTGAAACAATAAACTTGACTAAAATGTTTCTTCTAATCATTTTATACCAAGTCTTAATATTTGTTATTGTAACAATCCGATTATAGCATTATTAAGACATTTACATGATTATATTAAAAAAACATTAGTATAAATTTCATAACATAATGTACAGTACAAAATTTAAGTATATTTTAAAATAAGATCAAAGAAATAACTAATATATCTGCATATACTATGATTTACACACATAACTTTTTTTAATTAACCTCAAAGCTACCCCTCTCCAACACCTACATTATTATATGCTCGCATGAGATATACAGTCTCGTATGAAATACATAGTCATAACAAACAAATAACAATATCAAACATACAATATAACACACAATGTAATCCATAAGTAATTTAAAATTTATAAATTTCAAATATAAAAATAATATACTAAAAATTCAAAAAAATAAATAACTACGTGCATATTTCACATCATACCATCAAACATTCAAATATAATGCTCTCACAACCCCTTCATACATCAATAACCCATACACATCATTCGAAGGAATGTTGTATTAGCACCCTTAGACCATGTATCTCATTGCTCAATCACTCATGTTTCTTAGGAGAACTATAAGATGTTTAGACTTCTCCCGATCAATTCCATTCATATTCATTGTCATCAATATACACCTCACACAAAACCAACTCATTGTAAACCCTAGGAATAACTACCTCATTATTCCATTCATATTCATCTTAATTCAAAATAAACATTCCAAAATAGTAAGTCCAGCCACAAAGAAAGTAGCAAAAACACAAAATACTATGCAAATACATGTTACCACCAAGTGATGCTGAAAGGGTGTCCAACACTCTCAACTTAGGGATTCACTGTCAAGTGCCCTACCAGTGTCCAACGTTAGGATCCATATAGCTCACTGTCCAACGTTAGGATCCATATAACTCACTGGAAGATGAGAGCCTAGCGATCAGTGGTGGAACTTGGAAAAAATATTTAGGGGTGCCAAATTAAATTTGTTACATATAATTTTTTTTAGTTAGAAAAAAAAGTTTTTCATTTTTTCTTTTCATTTCTCTGCTTAAAACAAACACACATAATAGTATAATTCAAAAAAAATATTACTATTATTTGCTATTATATCTTGCTATTATATCATGATACCAAACCATGAATATTATTTTAGATAAGCTCTTTGTACCTCATCAATTTAATTTGGTGGGTATTGTCAAATTTGAAGACATTTTTCCCGGATTGCATTCTAATGAATTTTTAAATTCATTATGTATAACTCTAGAAACTGTAGAGATTTGATTTTCATTGTCTTGAATTCTTGGTTCTCATAAAAAGTTTAGTTAACATATATGCCTTTTTTTTCATCTTTATCACAAACCTTCTAAAAAAAAAGAATCAATTCTTTTACTCTTTATCATACTCTTTTTAATATAAATTTATCACATCTCACCTATTTAGAAAAAAAGATAAAATTTATATTCAAAAATCACAATTATCACAATGCAAGACATAATTAAACTCATACCACTTTAATTAAATATGCAACTCGGTATAAATTCAAAACTTAAAAAAAAATACCATAGGCAGCAGAAAACACAAAATCCCTAAATTTCATAATTAAGTGTTATAATAATTTGGGAAAAAGTATAATTAGGGTTCATACCAATTTCATAAAAGAATTTCTAAAATCATAATTATGTTTATACTAATTTGGGATAAACTTAATTTAGAGAAACATCCTAAAAAGAATCATAAATCTAGCATACATAAATCACAATAAGATACTAACCTTCATCTGTGAGAGATCATGCGAGAATTACTTCAATCTCAATCTATGTGTTCCCAACATCTGTTTTTCAATCTATCTCTTTGTATTTATTTATCGGGTTTAGTTAGTCGGATGGTACCCACTTTTGTTTGGATGTGTCCGTTTAGTACCCGCTTTTAAAAATGTGTCAATCTAGTCTCAACTTTTGAAAAAGTGTCTTAATTAGGTCCCTTTCAGACAAAAATTACTATAGCGTTAACGGTATTGATATTTAAAATGACTTACCAAATTAAGTGTTGATATTTATATCAAAATTTAAGACCTAATAATTTTTTGCTGAAAAGGACCTAGGCATCTTTTAAAAAGTTGGGATTCAATTGATACCTTTTTAAAAACGGATATCAAACTGACACATCTAACTTAAAGTGTGAATACCATCCGACTGATTAAACCTTATTTCTCCTCACACACTTTCATGCTAATTTACATGGTGAAAAAATGCTATAACAAAAAAAATCATAATCTCTTTTATAATTTTATTTTATCTTTTATTATAATTTCCATAATATAAATTTAATATAAATAATATATAAATATAATTTTAAAAATATATAAATACAAATATATATATATATATATAATAAATTCAAAAAAAAATTGGGAGAGTCGTGACTCCCTTCTGTCAACTCATAGTTCTGCCATTGCTAGTGATGCTCAGTCCGTTCCTCATTATTCAACCCCATGATAAATATGAATGAAAAATGTGCATATCAATTTTTGTAATTCACTATACCTTTATGCTTTTTGAAACACCTTAGTAAATTGATGAGTTCAAATTTTTGCCCTCATTTAATATTTAAATTTGGGGATTTAATTGATTTTTCTGTGCTTAAAGATTGATTTAATTAGGATTTGTGATTATTGGATTTATTG
>Ga0209589_1002649_pt1 | contig 31190 bp, 21 predicted proteins | sample CowpeawhiteBW_FD_187525 | JGI IMG/M metagenome (GOLD analysis project Ga0209589, IMG submission 187525) | Root nodule microbial communities of legume samples collected from California USA - Cow pea white BW (SPAdes) (version 2) | ecosystem: Host-associated > Plants > Roots > Nodule | place: USA...
CAAGACTCAATATTTTAAGAAAACTAATAACTTCTAAATGATTAGCTTCCCTTACCTTAGAGTAGATTCCTAATCTTGTTCTTCCCTTACACAACTTCAAAGCTTAAAATAGCTCTATCTACACAAAGAAGAGTTTGATCAATAATTAAAGCATGATTTTATGATCTCTAACAGATAGATATATGCCTAGAGCGTAGAAAAGTCACATACAAGAGGGAAACATATTGCTTCAAAAATAAAAAGAAAAAGATGAACTTACTCAAAAGATGAACTCTTCAATTTTGGCGTAGTACAATTTGATTTTAAAAATAATAAGGAATTGATGGTAAAAATTGAGATGGAAATAAAAAGGGAGAAAGAGTTGGAGGCACGGAAGAGAGAAACCAAATAGAAAAGTATAAAAAATTATAATAGAGAACAAAACGTGATTTTTAAATTTTAAAATAGATTTTTCAAACTAAATTAATATAAATAAGGTGATAATATATAAATAAAGTAATAATATATAAATAAAATAATAATATATAAATAAAGTAATAATATATAAATATATATTTTTAAATATATAGAAAATAAAATAAAATAAAAATAATTAATATAAATAGAATAATATTTTTTAAATATTATTTTTTAAATATATAAAAAAAAAGTGAAATCAAAAACGGTTAGGGAGCCGTGGCTCTCCCTGTCCCATAATAGTTCCGTTCCTGCAGCTGATACAAACATCGTCGATGAATGGATATACATCCTTACCAATAGTTTAAACCTTGAAACAAACACTACCTAAAAGATACATTATTAATAATCGATGCAAGTTAAATAAATTTTACATAATATTTATATTTCCATTTAAAATTTCTTCAAAATAAGCTTTTCTCATTATAATGAATCATATTATATTTATAAATCTCCAAAAATAAAATTCTCACCGACTTTTAAAACTTTCATACAACATGTATATATTAAATCATACCCGTTACAAACACAAAATGGTTGATATATTTGTAATTGATACAAAATTCAATTCCTTAATTTAATCAATATTAGAATCAAGTGTATAATAAAATCAGCCAATTGACTATATCTATGATCACATGCGTTAAATCAGGCTCAAAAATTTACATCGTCACACCTTATTTATTAAGTTGTTACCAAAACAAAAAAAAAATATTTTTATTTATTTGATATGGTAAATTCCTATGATTTACTAAGCACCAATAGCAACAAATTTTTAGCTCATCCCATCGTTATATATATATATATATATATATATATATATATATATATATATATATATATATTAATTAGCATATAAATAAAAGTAATGGTTTTTTAATTTTAGTATATTTGATATATTTGACATCCCAACATTTTCATATATTCATTTTGGCACTCTTAAGAAAGTTTTTCTTAAAGATCCACCACTATTATATTATAGAATTTTCCTTCAACTCTCGTCTTACTGCATTAATTCAAATATAAGTAGAATTTGAATATCTCTTTGGCAAAATCCAAATGCACAACCTATATATCCCACAACAGTATTTTTTAGTTTTTGGGAATAATTATATTTACAATTCATCACATGTTGTATCATCACATTATACACTTTCATTGACACATATACATCTAACTTTATTTAAATGTTACCATGCTAATAAATTACAATTAATTATCCATTACACTATAACAATATTTAAATTTAAATATAATACATCAACCAATTTTTAATGATAAGAAATATTTAAAGTTCCGGAAACATTCTCCTTGAGTAGACACTTGACTCGCCCAACCCAACAAATCACCAACGAATTAAGCATATATTGCAACTTGAATTAACCTCAATGAATTCAAGGCTTGAATATGGTGTGGAACTTAGTTACTAGCAAAATTATGTGAAAAAGTATGACATTGAAAGGATGGTGTTATGAGTGATGAACCATAAAATTTGCATAGAAGTCAAACATATTTTTAAGCAACTTACACTTGGGATTATTTACAAATTGAAAGCTAAAGGAGGAGCAATACGATCCTTTGAGGGTCTTAACGTGTTTGAATAACCGCCAAATTGATTCTAACCCAAAATCAAGGTAAAAAAAAAGTGAAAACAATTATCCATAATACTGGCTCTCGACGTAGAATTGAAATCGATTAATCCAAACAAAATAGACCGTCAGAGGGAAGAGATGCAGCACAATGTATTTCATCTTCAATGTATGAGGCACTTATTGGAAGAAGAGGAACAGAAGAAGGAAACGTGATAAAAAAGTTTATAAGACTGCACAAGGAGCTATGTTTACGCACTTCCAATCTATAGTCATACTTAGACGAATTCAGAAACTTGAATGTGTAGAAACAAACACTCGTGAGGGGTAATGCTTGAATAAAATTTATTATTCTCGCAATCTGAATTGATTTTCAAAATTTCAGATTTGCATAACAACTACACTATGAATCTCCTCGCATATCCCACCCCTTACCTACTCCCAATAACCCTAGCAACTCTAAAAATATGCACGGACTTCCCTTTGGAAGACACGTGGGTATTGAAACTAAAATACCAGGAAGAATTTCCAAAAGGCAGATCATCGAGATTCAGTCAGTAAAAAGCATACTTCAGCTCTTTGCCAGAAGTTAGCTCCATCAAGTCCAACTTTTGAATCTGATAGTGAAACAGTGAAATTTCACCAAGTGTCCACATATACCATGACCACCAATTGTGGTAGAGTTGCCGTTTCGTTTCTTGAAGACTTCACCATGGACATTTCTTGTGGGACTTGATAAAGTAACAATCATACATATCAATGCGATGATACATTTTGACCTTGTTCTATTATGGCGCGCAGGGCCATCTCAACATCAGCAAGTGGTTGCCCAACATAAAGTTGAAGCTGCCTCTTTTTCACCACTACCACTTTCTTGGCATGAGATAGTATTTCTTCATTCAGTTCCTGCAAATTATTAGTAGTGCACTTCAGGACAAGGTATGTATCAAACATGATTGTACAGTTTACTGCTAACTATAGGTTCATACAACTGGCGGCTAAATGATCAATTCCAATTTTCATATGCCCGGTTCAGGGTAGTAATGAGACATTTCAGTTATATGTTAGAACATGTAAGATCCTTACTTTAATTGACACTGGAACTGCATCAGCACTAAAAGACTCCAAATCTTCGAAAAATGATTGCAATAGAAAACAGAAGTTGTTGGCATCAACACGATCCTCAAAAGCAACAGTAAAGGAATCATCACTTTGGTCCTGTTCATTAGATGTGAGCATTATGCTATAGAAACCTTCTGATCCTTCCTTGGAATCTCTTCGCATGAGAATGACCTTCACAAATATAGATAGTGACTTTATAATCAGATGCAACTGGATACAAACAGGGACATGTATAAATGACTAAATGATGGCACAAGCAAACTTATACCAGTACCAAAAGAGTTTTACAGTGTATTTGCTTCCTACAACATCCAGGACAATGGCTTTGTCAAAGTTTTTAAGGATTAACTCATAAACTAATTGATATAAAAGAGAAAATTTTATAGGTTTCACAGACTTAACAATAATGAAGTTTCGAAGATTCATAATGATGAAGTGTAGGGTGTTACATAAAAAAATTAATATAGGAAGTTAGAACAGTTAACACAAACAATAGTGTTACCCATGAAATTAAAACACAAATAATGTTTATAATATAAACACAAATGATAAATATAATAGAGAATATAGTTCAGATTAGCATGATATATATAATGAATGAGTTAAAGTGCTGTTGTTTTAGAAGAACGTGATGAGTTTTCTCTCCCAAGATATGTCAATCAGTCTAGTGCAAAAAAGATTCACGAACTCATGAACACTAAATACTCCAATATATTTCAATTTAAAGCATGAATGAATTTTATACGTTCTAACTGTATGTTATTCCACCCTCGACGAGCTATTTACAAGAAAAACAGCAACCAATGTCACAATGTGCGGCATTGTTACCTAAACAAAATGATCACGTTAAAAACAATTTGTTCCATTCTCAGATTTTTGTATAACGTTATAAAACTTAACAGAGTTGGATAACAAACTCCAACGTGCAGGTATTGCTTCTACAAAATTTAGGATTAAAAAATTATGAAAAATATTGGTTGATTTACTTATTAAATTTTTATTTTAAATTTTATATTACAAGTATAAAAATATTTTCTAATATTGGGTAGACATATTATGCAAATGAAAAACAAGAAAACAAAAACAATTTTTCTTGCACTCACAAACACATAACGGAGGTTCAGCCACCACAAATCAGTCTCTGTATCTGCTTGCTTAACTTTGAGTTTGGTTCTGTTAGCTGGTGAATGTTTTTTAGTTAATCCATGTCTTGAATTGCCATTTACACTGTGCACATCATCCTTTTCAAAACTTATGCCTGTGTCCTGGTTTTCTTCCTCAAAACCCTGAGAATTTTGGGTACTCAAGTCTCTTGATTTTCTTGACTGTATCACTTCCATCGAAGATATCCCAGGAGCAGTCTCCCTGGCATCACCTAAAAACATCGAAGTTAACTCAAATTGTGCTACATTTATAATAAACCAACCTATATTTCACTGGCTTCTTCTTGGAACAAGTGAACAGCCAAAACCTAAAAAGAAAAATCTGTACATTCTTTGTTCTATTTATTTAAAATGCTAAATTATACAAAAGTCTTACTGACTTGTATACTAAAATTTGAACAGTGGCGCAAAAAGAAAAAAAAAAAAACATAGCCAACAATTCGGGAAAATAAAAGGTATTTCAAAATGTGTCACTCCATCAAGCTATGCAAGAAAAATGGAATGTAGTGTTTAAGTATTCAGATAAACCATAGATATGAAAAACCATTTAGAAATAAGTTATGAATTGAACACATTACCATTGTTAGTCCTTCTAGTTTTATTTCCATCGTTTGTCTTCATATCTGGTGTCTCTATCTTCTCTTTCAAATTCTTCACATCATTTTGAATCACTTTGAAAGCGTCATCAACAAATGTTCCCCTTTCTTCCGAAGGAACACTAGAAACACTCTTCTGCTTAGCAGCATCCTGATCATTCACTTGTTTATCTTCACGTAACATTGGGGCTTGGTCAGAAGCATCACTTCCATAATCTTGAGCTGTTTCCTCACCCGCTGAATCCCTCTTTATTGCATCAGAACCTTTCCAATTTCGGGTCCCCGGAAATCCCTTGGGAGATTTTGTAGCCTCAGCAGAAGGGCTTCTAAATTTATACTTCTTCTTAAACACCAATGCATCGTCTCCCTCATTCATATTCTTATTGACACCCCTATCCATTCCAGCAGCAGAATTCTCACTAGCATCCATCTGTAACGCTTTGGTAACATCCTTAGCCCTAACATTTATCTTATTTAACCTATTCTGCAGCTTTATCAATCGCTCACTAATCTCTTTCTCAATATCATCTCTACGACTAGAAACATCACCTTCATTGTCATCAGTTTCAACATCCTCATCCTCCACGTCCTCTTCCCCTTTCTTCTCCGATTCAATTCGCCGCGCTTCCTTCGCCATTAGCCTAATTTCCTCGATTTTCGCCTCCATTAAAAGTTGTTCCCCAGAAACACCATTAATCGGCAACGACACAGTCTTCCCATCCTCACTTTCCCTTCCATCAATCTCCAAATCTCCATATTGGCGGTTGTCCTTGTAATTCCCTGTAGCCCAAACGGCGTAAATCGTCTGTACCACCAGAATCCCCAGAAAATACAAAGCCCCGTATTTGAAGATATCTTTCACGGAAACCTTCTCAAAAACACCATTCTCCCTCGCGGCAACCTCAGAAACCAGTAACTCTTTCATATTTTCAGATTCCCCGGCGACGACTCCGGCGAGCGTCTCGTTGGAGGGAATCTCGACACTGAGGTTGTTGTTTTCTTGTGGAATGGCGACAGGATGTGGCGGCGTGGGCGAAGGTAGAACAGGGAGTGGGAGTGGGTAGGGTTTGGGTTGGGTTCTGAGAATTTTGGGTCGCAAATGGTTTTTCCTCTGCCGTTTTGAATAAACTGGAATACGACGAAGAGTTCGTCCGTTAGCGTGAGACGTCAGAAGAGACGAGAGTGCGTATTGCGCACTCGCCATTGGCACAAGGAAAGTGGAAGCTCCGTGAGATTTCGAAACCTCAGTGAGGATGCTTGTTGCTTAGGTCAGTTTCTTCCTCCATAAGAAGGAACAGGAGAAGAAGCTAAGCTCGCGTTCAGTTACAGTTAGTCTGCACCGTTGAAGAATTCACCGTAATAATCGTTCCTGGTCTGACCCTGACCCTGACCCCGAGTCCTTGCTGGGCCTGCTTTGGCCCAACTTATTACCCGCGTCTTTTGGGTTTGGCCCAACTTCTTTTTGTCTTCAAATATGTCCGAAAGGATAGGTTGTCGAAATCTCGGATTTTTGAATTTTGTATGAACAAGTCTCAATCCCGCACCGCATGGCTTCTTCAGACTCAAAGGGACTCTTCTTCTTCGCCAACTCTGTTCCTCTTCAAATTCGAGCTCCTCTTACCCTCGAAGACGATGATTCTGAAGCCGGCGTTTCAAGTAATGGCACACTTTCTCAATCTGATTACACCTCCCAAGGAGAACAAGAACAGGAAGAGCAAGAAGAAGAGTTTGTTGAAGTTGATGAGTGTGTGGAGCTATCTCCCATGCACGCCGCACCTTTGCATGTTACTCCCTTTGCTCATTTGTCTACTTTTAATGACGAAGAAGAGGAGGAAGAGGAGGAAGAAGAAGCAATAAGAGGGGACATGTTGAGTCTTGCGAGAGTGTCGGGGAACAATTTTGGTGCGCCCAGAATTGAGCTTCTGGACTCCGAAGAAGAAAATTACGAGCCTTCTGTTTTTGTAAACTCGTTACCGGTTAGTCAATCATTGCTAGCGAGTGATTTTGAATCTTTCACTGGTAGTGACGGCGAGGAACTGTATTTGGATGATGAGCAAGGTCAGGACCAAGTTCTTGGAATTAGGGTTGCTTGTGATGAATACTCGACTTCTAGTGCAACGCATTCAGATGTTATGTCGCAGCATTCACAAGACGAGCAATTTGGCTTGGCAAGAGTGGTGTTCGACGAATTGGGTGGGAGTGATAAGTTGATTGAGGCTGACGGTGTTGAGGACTGTCAAGATTATAGCAACAGCTTAATGCAGGAATGGGATATGAGTTTCAATGATCTACCAGAACATAATTCCCAAGTACATTGCATGGCGGGTGAACCTGTGTCTGAAGCTTTTGCGGAAAATGTTGAGTACAGTACACCAACTCAAACCACGGAAGCTAATGCAGATGGAGGTGTTGCTGCTGATCAAGTGAGTGACTGTGAGAATCTGGTAAGTATAACTACATCTGGGGTAAACTCAAATGCTGAATTCCACGATTCTTCTGCTGGTTTTGAATCCAATTATGGTGCTTTTGAGGGTAACAAAACTCTTACTGTTGAATCTTCTGAACATTTTTATCCTAAACTTCTTCAAGAATGTTTTCTGGAAAAGGATTTGTCTAAATCCATTTTAGGGGTTAATCAAGAAGATGAGCTGTTTTGTGATTACCGTTCACATCAAAATGCGGAAAAACCTGATGAAGAGGCCACAGTTGAATTAAACCCCGCATGTCAAGAATCAGAAAGTGAAAGTTGTGCTTCAGATGGACATGCAGGGTTGATGTCGGTTGCCCTTGAGCAGTTCAAGGAACAAATTTCAGCTCTCTCTATTCTTTTGGGTTCAAAAGGTTCTGGAAATGATCCTCAAGAAATACGAGTCATCAGGAGTTCACATGAAACGGTGAACTTACCCAAGGATGATGCAAAAGTCCGATTTATCTATGCTGATGGTGATGCTGAATCAGATGGCAGCTCAAGTACAGTCACCTCCACTGATGAATCGAGTGTGATCTTTCTGGAAGTTCCAGGTAGTCTCAGCTCCTTACCATATAGCAATGCTCGAACCGGTTTCCAGCAGAGCATAACTGAGAAAGAAAAGGAAAAAATTCAGAAGACGCAGGCCATAAGTGTGAAATTCTTGAGGCTTGTCCAGCGAGTAAATTTATCTCTTGAAGATTCCTTGGTTTCTAAAGTTTTGTATAGGTTGGTTGCAGATATTGAAAGGCGCTTGAATCAGGAATTTGTCATAAGATCAGCAAAAACATTAGCGAAGAAGTTTGAAGAAAATTGTTCGGATGATTTAGACTTCTCTTTGAACATTCTAGTTCTTGGGGAAAGTGGGGTGGGAAAGAGTGCAACCATAAATTCTATTTTTGGTGAAATGAAGGTTGTGACAAATGCATTTGAACCTGCCACAACATCTGTACAAGAGGTTTGTGGAACTATAGATGGAATCAAGATCAGAATCCTTGACACACCTGCTCTGAAGTCCTCTATGAAGGAGCAAGCTTACAACAGAAAGATGTTGTCATGTATAGAGAGATATATGAAAAAGTTTCCTCCAGATGTCATTCTTTATGTTGATCGAGCAGATTTTCAAACCAGAGATTTAAACGATTTACCGATAATAAGGTCAATCACAAGTTCTCTCGGTCCCTCAATATGGCAACATGCAATTCTTGCTCTGACACATGCTGCCTCTGTTCCTTTGGATGGATCATCAGGATCCCCTTTGAGCTATGAAGTATTTGTTGCTCAAAAATCCTATCTTTTTCAACAGTCAATTACTCAAGCCGTGCGTAATCTGTGTCAATTGAGTCCAAGTTTCATGTGTCCAGTGGCTCTTGTTGAAAACCATCCATTATGTGGAAAGAATATGTCAGGGGACTGTGTGCTTCCCAATGGACTTAGATGGAGAAGCCAATTATTAGCTTTGTGTTTCTCTCTGAAGATCCTATCTGAAGTGTCTTCTGTTTCAAGACCTCAAACGCTCTTCGATCATTGGAAGCACTTTTTCTTCCAGGACAATTCCCAGCCTCTGTGCCATGAAATTTCTTCGTTGTTGCAGTCTCCTGCTCATTTAAAATTTTCTGCCAATTGGAATTGACCTAGACATTCACTTGGCAATGATTTTGTTGAATATTAGATATGATAGCTGAATTCACGTCTCAGCTTTTCTGTGATGTCAATTCTCGGTAGTCATGCCACCACTGGAGGGTCAGAATGTTAGCATTATTAGCTTTGTTGCTGATTTTTCTGTTTCAAACCTTAGCTACTGAAAGTAATGCATTTTTAGAGGGGACTTACGCAGTAATAAACAACAGTGCCAATGCATTATAACTTGGTTTGCAATTCATGGTTAGAAAATTCCACGATTGTACTTCTTTTAAAAAAATGGAAGCATATATTCCCACATCTGAAGTGTTGAATTCAATGATTGTGTGATACTTTCAAATTTATCTTGAAGTGTTTAATGCTGTTTTGTAACCATTACCTGATTTTCTGGATTCCATGCAGATGTTATGCAATACAGCAAAACAGATAAAGTAGGATAATGATATTTTAACTCACTTTTTTTGACTTATTTTTAACCCACCACTTTTATCATCCTTAGATCATCACATCACATTATTAAAAAATATCAAAATAGATAATCTAATTGTGTGATACTTTCAAATTTATCTTGAAGTGTTTAATGCTGTTTTGTAACCATTACCTGATTTTCTGGATTCCATGCAGATGTTATGCAATACAGCAAAACAAATAAAGTAGGATAATGATATTTTAACTCACTTTTTTTGACTTATTTTTAACCCACCACTTTTATCATTCTTAGATCATCACATCACATTATTAAAAAATATCAAAATAGATAATCTAAGAGTGATAAAAATGGTAAATTAAAAAGTGGATAAAAAAATGGATTAAAGTATCATTATCCAAATAATAAGTACTTAAAAATGTATGAAGTTACATGCTTTAAAAAAGGCACTTCATGTCTTAAAAATAATGAAAAGTAATTAAAAAAGTATAAATAATCAAATCATCTCATTGATCACAAAGTCTATATGATTATTTATATATATATATATATATATGCGGTAGAAATAATTTTCAACTATAAGCAAAGTTGCATTATTTTTATGCGCCAAAGGAGAAACATTAATAAGGAAACATTTTATTGTCAATAAAGGAGTTAGTAATAGGAAGAAAACTAAATTCAATTTAAGTTAAGCACTCACTATCAAATTTAATATTAAAACTATTTTGTCTATAATATATTCAAATTTACGTGACATTATAGTATCACAAAAATAAAATAAAACAGTATCATCTTACCAATGCCACATCAGATATTTATTCGATGGCAATGACTAATATGAAAAAGGCAAACAAACCTAAAAATAGAATTACGAAAACCCTAACCCACGAACAAATACAACCCAGAAAATCCCGAACCCACTTACCTTGTTGATGATTAACTGGAAAATTGAAATGAAGAGTGCAATTGCAATCCAATGATGAAATGACAAGTATTATCTGCTTCCTCTGCAAATCTCAACTCAAGAAAGACGAAGATAAAGAAATTTTCCTAATTGCAAAATTTCTCCTAAATTAAAAAATTAACTTTAATTAGCCACCTGTACAGTACACGTAACACACCCTACTACAAACCTACCACCGGTACATGTTATGTTAATGAGGACTATTCTAAATATTCGGTCAAAATGAGGACCATTTTAGACATTATGTGAAAATGATGACCATCCACAACAAACACTACGAAAATGCAGACCAAAAAGGTATTTAAGCCTATTAAAAAAATATATTTAAAAAACTCAAAACGACTCCGAAAATCAACTAACTACACAAACCAAAAAAAAATAAAAGAAAAAACTACGTAGTTATAAAAAAATATAATTTATTTAACACCGACGAATACACGTGTAATTTTAATTCGTATAGTTAATTATATGTAATTTTCTTTTATAAAAAATGGAGTTAATCTAGTGTTTATTTAAAGTGTGGCGAGTAATGGTTTGATAATCCTAACACAAAACTCCGTGAATTTGCTGTGTTTTTATATTGAATTTTTTCATAGACAATCCGGTAAAATTAACTCTCGTTAAAAGCATATTTGTCATATATTTAAGGCAGTGGTTTATTATAATTTTATTTGAAGAGAATTTATCATGAAATTTACATATTAAAAAAATAAATAATATCGACAGCACTTTTGAGAGAACAAATTTTAAACAAGTTATCTACTCGTTTTGAGGAGTAGTAATAGACAATAGTTGTTGGCGAAAAGACGAACGCAAGAAAGAAATGGTAGTGAGTGTGGCTTAGGTTGGAGAATCCGAGTTATCCGAACGAAGAATGAATGAATGAATGAATCTTCGTTTCTTCCTCACTCAATTGAGTTGAGTTGAGTTCTTCCCATCATGTCTCTTCTCAAATCCCTCACTTCAAATTCCTCTGCTTTCAATTTCAAACCAACGCAATCCACCATGGCGCATTCCTCTCCTTACAAGGTATTTAATGCTCCTTCCTCGACGCTAACCACCATTTTTTCAACCCACTGTGCTGCGTTTCATAAATAACACCTTAAGTTTGACCTGCTGTTTACTATTTTTTCAATTCACACTTTGTCACAGTGGATTGATCGCCTTGTGTCCGTAAAAGATATATTCTTTTTCCGTTTAGCCAATGAAATCAAACTGCTCCTGTTAGTCACGCATTGAACGTGTACGGTGGCTTTTTTATCCTTCTAGCTCGAGATAGACGATGTGTTCGATGATTTGTCTGAGTGAGAATTCAAATTATTGTTTGCTTTTACCAGAGTGAAGTGCTTCAGAAACTTTCCCTTCATTGTTTTAAGTTCTCCTTAAAATCGTGGATTATGCTTGCGTTGGTGTTCTAGTCTTCCTGGGAACGCCGTTCGTCTCACAGTTGCAACAAAATAAAAAAATCTGCCCAAAAATATTTGTTGTTCCCAAGAATTATTGTTGACGTGCTTTTTTGCAAGTTTTTCAAAATGTGGTGGTGGATAAAATTAATAGGAATTCAAGAGTTTATCAAAAATATTAAAGTCTGAATTTGACAACTAATTCTCGATATGGTTTGATGGATTTCTCTCTCTCTGCTGCGGTAACCTGTATTACATCGGTGTGACATGCTTTTTTTAACATTCTCAGGTGCTATTACGAACAGCTTGTTCCTCTTCCAGGGGAACTAACTCTGTTGGCTTGTTTCATTCCCGAGGGATCTCATCAGTTAAAGTGGTATCTATCTCAAACGTATCATACTATTGTACTTATTCGAGGGACAATATATGTTCTTCAAAGCGAAGATCACGAGGGCCAGTGATGGCAGGAAAGAAAGCTTCGGAAGGTAGTCTATTTTCTATTTCACATTACTTTGTACTCCTTTTTTCTAATCCATTGCTGCTTGTCCTGTTTATTTCTTTAGGAATCAAGCAAGAAGATGGAAAATACAAGCACACTGTTGATCTTCCCAAGACAACATTTGGTATGAGAGCTAATTCTTCAGTAAGGGAGCCTGAAATTCAGAAAATTTGGGAAGAGAATCAAGTATTCAAGAAAGTTGTTGAGAAAAATAGCGGAGTAAGTTTTGGATTGTCCTCTCACCTGTTTAACTCCTAGCTATATGAAAGCATTAACCTATTCTAAATTACTTGATCAGGCAAATTTTATTCTTCATGATGGCCCTCCATATGCTAATGGTGATCTTCACATAGGGCATGCCTTAAATAAAATTTTGAAGGATATTATAAATCGATATAAGGTATGTTTTATTGCTATCGAAATGTAACATTTGAAGCATATTTTTTTGTTTTGATTATATCTAACACGTGCAACAATATATTAATCTCAAATAGGCACCAAGCACTGATATTTTGAGAATATTTTTTTTTGTCTGCAGGTTCTTCAAAATTATAAAGTTAATTTTATACCTGGATGGGATTGTCATGGTCTACCAATTGAATTAAAAGGCAAGTATTAATGTTAGTATAACTAGATGTGGTTAGTTCTCATACTATGTTGTATTCAAGAGTGTCTTGTGTTGATCCTTCCTTTTTGTGTTTGGCACACGTCAAAGTTGAATGACGTCTTATATGGAGTAGTTGCAGATGGAATTGTGTTATGCGTTTTATCAATAAATGCATTTGGAGCATTTGTTGGAAATTCTTTCTTTCTTCCATTATCTCATTATCAACTCTTACCTCAAAATTCTGGTGCATGTTTGCATCACTCTCTCCTCCCAACTTTCTCCCTTCCACTAACGCATATGACTCTCATCTGTATACACCTTTTTTCCAGTCTCTCTATTTCGTATTTCCTTTTTCTCTCTTCTGGACTTATCTTACCTATTATCTCCTATGAGCACAAAATCAAACATGGACACACCTAATGTCTAAAATATAGGATAAGTGCTAGTGTGAAAAAAGTGTTCGACTCCATGACACTTCTAAGTTGAGGTATGCATAATTAATCCTCTTGCGCATCTCTCTCTTTCTCATATCTCTCTCCCACACTTTTCTTATCCTTGTCTACTAGCAAATAATAGGATAAAAGTTTGCACTTCTATTAAAAATGAAAATTTACGATTATTTTTTTTGGTTAAACATTATCTTCGTTGTCACAAATTACGTTGAAATCAAAATACTTCATGGTTGTTTTGAATTACTTCAGTTTTGCAGTCACTGGATCAAAAGGCTAGAAGTGACCTCACACCGTTAAAGTTGAGAGCAAAGGCTACTAAATTTGCCAAAGAAACTGTTAAGAAACAGATGTCATCTTTTAAGGTCCTCTCTCTTTTCATTCTATTGTAATATTTTTTGTTTATTTATACACAATTAACAATTTCACATTTACTTTTTATTCTAATTAGTAAGGAAATTTTGTAACTTAAGCATGTTACTAATTGTTTACAGCGCTATGGAGTTTGGGCAGACTGGAATGATCCCTATCTCACTCTAGACCCCGAATATGAAGCAGCCCAGGTAGCTGGTACAGCCTTTCTCATTTACCCTGACATGCGTGTTAATCAAACATGATTTTAGCACTTCAATGTGTCTTATCATTGTATAATATATTTGTGAAAGCCTATGTCTTTACTTTCAGTTAGGAATGTTGTGCAAGCAAATAACCAAATAATTACTATATTTAACAAGAATGCTGTTTTTTGCTTTAGTTTTGTTGCTTTCTCTGGTGCTTGACTTCAAACTGTGCTACTGATTATTGTTATGCAACCCTCATAATTTGTTCTTATAATTTTTTAGATTGAAGTGTTTGGCCAGATGGCCTTGAAAGGCTATATATACAGAGGAAGAAAACCTGTTCACTGGAGTCCTTCATCACGAACAGCACTTGCTGAGGCTGAGTTGGAGGTATAATGATATACCATTATGTTATTCTTCTTAATATGAACCATAAATCCTAAATATTAATGCTTCCAATGTGTATAGTGTAGGTAGAACTTGCATAGTTTTATATATGTATACATACAAAGATCATATACATTTCTGTGTATGTCCATCCACATATACGCATGCAGTTTCTCTCTAAAATCTGATCTGATGGAGCTTAGAGTATTTACATTTCTACCTGTTTGATTTCTATGTAGTACCCTGAAAAGCATGTTTCAAGAAGCATATATGCCAATTTTAGAGTTGTGAGTGCTCCGTTAACATCAAGTTCCCTACTACAAGAATTTCCAAATTTGTGCTTGGCTGTATGGACCACAACTCCCTGGACTATTCCTGCCAATGCAGGTATGTTTCATATTTAGTCATATATTTCGTGTTAGTTTATTGTTTCTGGATGTCTTTTACAGTTCCTATGATTTTAGTGGTTTCCATTTCCCCATCTTGTACTTATTCCGTTCACAAAGTCTCAGTGATAAACAGAATTACATATTTTTCTTAATTTCTGTATCCATTGTTTTTTATAATGTTTAACTGAATCATTTGATATAATAGGCATACTACTTAACGTGCTGTAGTCAATGCAGGTTGTCCTTTTTCCAATATCTTGTATATGATTAATTCTTGCTAACTATTTGGCACATAAAAATATAGTGTATTATTTTTGGCCCAAAAATTGCTATCTCAAAGATTTAACTCATTTTTGTTCTTAAATGTTTTTTAATTTAACCGTCTTATGTCACTCCTTCTCTTCTTTACCTGCATTCTACTGTTCTACACTCAGCTGTTGCGGTGAATCCTAAGCTTGAATATGCTGTTGTTGAAATAAAGTCATTACTGGAGCCTGACCCTGCATCTGGTGGAAAAAAAAAGAAAGGGCTTGGGCTTGTTTTGGAGGATGAGAAGAAGCCATTTCTTATTGTGGCTTCAGAGCTTGTGCCAAGTTTAGAGGCAAAATGGGGTGTGAAGCTTGTTGTCAAGACAAAGCAATTGGGTTCAGAGTTGGAAAACTACAGGTTGTTGGAAGTATGCAAATTAATGATTACTTTCTCTTACGTCCTTTTTGATTTTGCTGTTATTTCCATAATATTTCATGTTAATAATTGTTTTACCTTTTACAATATTGGGGGAAGAAAACTTTACGCTGAGGGTATACATTGTTGTCTCAGGTATATCCATCCAGTAGATGATAGGGAATGTCCTGTTGTGATTGGTGGTGATTATATTACAACAGAAACAGGAACAGGACTGGTCCACACAGCTCCTGGACATGGTCAGGAGGATTACGTGACAGGCCAGAAATATGGACTACCCATATTTTCTCCAGTAGATGATGATGGAAAGTTCACTGAAGAAGCTGGGCAATTTAGTGGGCTTGATGTTCTTGGTGAAGGTAACACTGCTGTAGTAAAATACTTGGATGAACATCTCTCACTCATCATGGAAGAATCATATGGTAAGTTTGTTCTGCCCTAATCATAAGAATTCTGCAAATAACTATTGACTATATCATCGTCATTCCCCATCTTCTCTGATACAGAACACAAGTATCCATATGACTGGCGAACAAAAAAACCAACAATATTTAGAGCAACAGAGCAATGGTTTGCATCTGTGGAGGGATTTCGCCATGCTGCTATGGATGCTATTAACCATGTAAAATGGGTTCCACCTCAGGTATGCTGTTTTATTTTTCAAGTTTCTGTTGCTGTATGATATCATTTATTTGTAACATGTATTCTCTTAGAGATGTGCCACTTGTTGTGTTGCTGATATACTTGAATTCCTTAGGCAGAAAATAGAATTTCAGCAATGACTTCTTGCCGCTCAGACTGGTGCATATCACGACAAAGGACATGGGGTGTCCCCATTCCAGTATTTTATCATCTTCAGTCTAGAGAACCTCTTATGAATGAAGAGACAATTGATCATATAAAATGTAAGAGCCCAAATGTGGTAAATTTCTATTTTCTTAATTCTCAAGAGTATAAATTATCTGGTTAGTATTTTTTTGGTACATCTACCATCCCAAATGTTAATGGACAGCACAATGATTTATTCTACGTAGTTGAATGCAGTGGTAAATATTTAAAATTGTTTAATGGCTTGTGCTTATCTAAAAATGCTTGTTCTGTGGAGGTAATTAGATAGTGAAATTGATCTTTTATTTTAATTTGATGCTTTTTCAGCTATCATAGCCCAAAAGGGTGGTGACGCATGGTGGTACATGACAGTAGAGGATCTCCTTCCAAGTAAATATCGTGATAAGGCAGCAGAATATGAAAAGGGAACTGACACAATGGATGTATGGTTTGATTCAGGTACAATATTCTTGTCCAAGTAGTTCTTTTCCCTAAATGCATGGTTTCGTGTGTTTCTCAATCACTCCCATTTACACCTTTGTGTTCAGGGACTGTTCTACATGTTTAATTAATTTATTTTTTTCAGATCCACGCCCATAACTGGATTATCCAGTTATTTGTTGATGTTCCTTTTTCTTATTACTCTTTTGACCTCCGTCACATGAATTGAATCTAGGACCTTAATCCTTAATCCCTCACTCCCAACCCTCAGCTTCTTGAGCAATGCTGATGTTTCCTTTGGCATTTTACTTCTAACTTCAGGTTCCTCCTGGGCTGCAGTCTTGGGAAAAAGAGATTCCCTTAGTTATCCTGCAGACTTGTATCTTGAAGGAACAGATCAGCATCGAGGGTGGTTTCAAAGTTCTTTGTTAACAAGTGTAGCTACGAAAGGTAATAGGCTACTGGACTTATTTTATCATATTGATTATCTTTAAGACTTTTACTATTTGTCCCTCTTTTGGTTTTATCAGGAGTAATGTTTATCTCACACTGGTTAGGCAAATTAAAATAACTGATGTGTAATTAGGATAGCATGTTATTATGTGTGGTTTGTGCTGGCAGCGAATACTGTCTATAGGAGGCGTTTGTTTCTGAGATAGATGGTGTATTGTTGTAGTATGTATGGTTTTCTGTGTTCAGTAGTGTTCTTTTTTTCGTTTATCAACTAGTTTTCTATCCTTGATACCATATAATTGTCCTTCTTGTTTGATACAGGGAAGGCTCCATATTCAAGTGTTTTAACACATGGATTTGTATTGGATGAGAAAGGCTTAAAAATGAGCAAGTCATTGGGTAATGTTGTGGATCCACGTTTTGTGATTGAAGGAGGTAAAAATCAAAAGGTTAGTCATGTTGACTGGGCATCAAATAAATTAGTCTTGGAATTTTGTCAGACTATAATTTTCCTTTCCTTAAAGCTCCCCAAGCAAGGGTTTTTATCTGGTTTATTCACAGGAGGCACCTGCATATGGGGCTGATGTCCTCCGACTCTGGGTTTCTAGTGTAGATTATACAAGTGACGTGATGATTGGCCCTCAGATTCTTCGTCAAATGTCCGAGGTTTACCGAAAGTTGCGAGGAACTTTGAGATACCTCTTGGCAAATCTTCATGACTGGAAAGTAAGTTAAATTCTACTGAAGTTCAAGTTTTTTTCTCGATGGATACCTTCTCATTTTCTTTGTTTGTAGTTACCGCCTATTGTCACTTGCCTATCTCTTGTTTTTATATATTTGTTCCACTATGTCATCTCTGCTTATGTCTCATTGACAGACGGAATACGCTATCCAATACCATGAGCTTCCGAGGATTGATCAACATGCACTTTTTCAACTTGAAAATGTTGTAAAAAGCATTCAAGGGAATTATGAAAATTACCAGTTTTTTAAAATATTTCAGGTAATTTTTTATATCTTCACAAAACGTTCCTTTATGTGTAATGCGTGTTTATGCATAGGGTTCATCCCTTAAAGAGGGAAAAAAGGAAATAGAATTATAGGGATCCAGTGTCATAGACATAATAATATATTCTTGGAAAGTTGTGATATGGGAAGTCTTTTATATCGAACTTTTATTAAGCTTAAGCATATCATTTTGGTGGATTTTTTCCAACTGAATTGGTTGATTTTCAAAATTCACATTTATCTCCTCCATTGTGTCAGATTTTGCAGAGGTTTGTTATTGTTGACCTGTCAAATTTCTATTTTGATGTTGCCAAGGATCGACTTTATGTTGGGTAAGTTTCTCTGCTTTAGCGTCCTCTTTGAGCGTAATTAACATGCTCTTCCTTTATGGCATCAAGGAATAGAGGCCTGTTTTTCCTTAATTGTTTCTGTTCAATTCCATAACTCATCTCAATACGCTTAAAAATTTGCAGTGGATCAACAAGTTATACGAGGAAAAGCTGCCAAACAGTTCTTGCAGCTCATCTCCTTTCAATTGTGAGAATATTAGCACCAATATTACCCCATTTAGCCGAGGATGTGTGGCAGAATCTTCCTTTTCAGTATATAACTCAAGATGGTTCCATTGCTGAATATGTATTTGAATCAAGATGGCCCCTCTCAAATGAAACATGGCTTGCCCTCCCTGTAGAAGAAATTAATTTTTGGGAGAATATTCTTGAGGTACCCTTTATCTCAGATTTCAGGATAAGCTGATGCCATCTGAATCAATTTTTCCACGTGGTTCATGACAGAACAAAAAGATAGTCCTTTCTACCCATGAAAAAGATATGTTATAACATTAAGGATGGTAAATAAGAGCATGGCTACATAACCACCTTTAAATGATCAAAATACAAAAATAAGTCAACATTTTCTTTGTTTTACACAAAATAAATTCACGATGTCGATATGTTATCCACTATATAATCTCTGGTAATATACTCGTCTTGATATCATGCACACACCCACACAGAGAGAGAGGGAGATAAAGGAATTGCGTCACCAATTTCCTTGATCCAAGTAGTAATTGTGAAGTCTGAAACTACTGATTGATTTTTTCATTTTTATAGTGTAGTCCAGTTTCGGTAATTATTTCACTCTTTTACGAGGTTGGTTTTCCTAAATTTCAATTTCATATGTATAAGGATGTAAATGTGAAGTACAGATAATGAAAGAAAGTGTGAAATCTCTTTATACTTTATTATCTGTTTCATTCTGTTTGCTAAGCTGTACAATGAGGAAATCAATGACATCAGATATTTTATTTAAGTTGGTGCTTGTTTCTAAATCAAGACTTGTGTTGCCAGCTGAGAACAGAAGTGAATAGAGTTTTGGAAGTTGCTCGAACAGGTAAACTAATTGGGGCCAGTCTAGATGCAAAGGTTCATATCTATACATCTGAAGCCAGCCTGGCATCCCAATTACGCGAACTGTGTGCAGCCAAAAATGAAGCCGATACATTGCACCGTCTATTCATAACATCTCAGGTATGTATGTGGTTGAGTGATTTCTCTCTTAGTAACTAGTTGACTTGAAGATTAAGACGTTGGATTGGAACTATTAAAATCTTGCTTAGGGAGCATCAAATTATGATTCATATTTTGACATTGCAGTGGAATATATATCCTTGCCAATTGAGCCTGGATGCACAATAGAATAAATTGGATTATGTTGTAATTTGATTGACAATGTGCAGGCTGAGATTCTTCCATCATTGGACGATGAACATACTGTAAATATACCATACAGTGGTGAATGCCTAATTCAAGGGAAGAATAAAGTGTGGATTGGTATATCTCGCGCTGCGGGTTCTAAGTGTGAAAGATGCTGGAATTATTCACAGCAGGTTGGTTCATTTTTGGACCACCCTACTCTCTGCAGTCGCTGTTACGATGTGGTTGCTGTTCCGACACCCCCTCAGGTAGCAGCAGTCAGTTAAGATTTTAGAACCAAAGTTGTTTGAGTTCCAAAATGTCATTTTTTTTTTCTCACTACTTCACTGGTATATGCATTCAGTAAGTAAGTGTTGAATGCTGAGTTATTTATTTCAATTCAATGTCATTTTTGCTCACTACTCATATTGAATAAATAATTATTGTATGCCACTGAGCGCAACTACAGACATAATTCCATTTAAATTTTGACCTGTTTGTTTATGTTTGCCCGTACTTAGGTCAACAAAGTGGGAACAGCCCAAATAAACTATGGATTTAGATCGTGATTTTATAGAATTATGGTAAAAATTGATTTTGAAATAACCAAGTAGAACTGTGCATTTTTTAAGAACGTTTGTGTATTTCAAATAAAATTTGATTGTTTAATTGCTAAAATCTATAATAATATAGAAAATAATTCTTTCTTTTGTCATACACATTTCATATTTCTTTTTTATACTTAATTAGGTTTTAGAATTAATTGTTTTAAGAAAGATGAAAATAAATACCCAAAGACATTATGAATTATTTACATTTTTTAACAGCACAATATACTACAAATTAATCATTATTTTTTTTATCTAATCACCATTATTCATGAAGTCTCTTTTCACTAATGAGTTATAATCACCATTGTGCTTAAAATGATGGATTCTATTTCTGAGAATAAAATTAATTTTCAAAGGATTTAAAATAATTTGGGATAAAATATATTGTTAGATAAATAATCATTTTTTAGTATATCTATAATGTTTAAAACTGTCGATTACGATAAACTGTATATATAAAGTAAACCATTTTAATTACATAAAAGCTAACATTGTAAAAATTCAAATTTAAAAAAAAAAATAGAATATGAAAATTTTCATTCTATTACTCTTATGTCACTTGTTTTTCGTTTCTTATTTTACTTTAAATATTTTCAATTAACTAACCTTAAACATATTATTATTTTTATTATATAGTACAAATCAATGTTTTTAAACTTGAATAATTGTGTTCAATTGAGAGTAGTGATCAACTGTGAGTAGTGCATAAAATAACAAAAAACTAAATATTACGAAATAATAATCAATTGGATTTGAAGTGTCTACACTATCTAGAGTTGAAAGTATATGTGATGAGATTATTGTATCTAAGGTGCGAGGTTTTGGCATGGATAAAGTAGTCATGTCATATCTAAAGTTTTCACAGATTGGTTTTGCCATATTCAGATGGGTTCACTGATGGATGTTGACAGCAAAGGTTTTTGTATCGAATCAGGTCTCAATCACTCCGGTAGCACCAGACATTTTGTCTTTATTGTTGGGCAAAAAGAGAAAGAAATTCCTTCTTCATCGGAGCTAATGATATTTTAATAATTAAATTTTAATAATTATTTTTATAATTTGAGATAATAATTTTAAAATTATTTTAAAATATAAAACAAAAGAATAGAAAGTCATTTAACAAATATCAAATTTTAAATGAGAGTTCAAATTTTTATTAATTTTTTGAGTGTTGTTCTTCCTTGAACATTAAAACTATATTATATTTAATATTTTAAATATTATTTTAATATATTTTAAAATATTAAAATTAATGATAATTAATTTATTATAGCAATACAATAAAAAATATTACAAAAAAATTAAAAAGAATTCAAATTCTTTAAAAATAAAAAAATTGTCAAAATTTAACTTTTATAGATTTTTTTAAAATACTAAAAACGTAACAAATTATTCTTTTAGAGTACTGGTTTATTTCTTTGGAAAACTAAAAAATATTGAAAGATTAAATCATATACAAGCCAATTTAATTTACGAGGACAAAAACCACTTCTTTGAAAAAAAAAAATCAAAAAGCCAAAAGTAAAAAATTAAGAATGATTTCATGTTGTCGGATCAAGTTTTGAAACATCGTAAAAACAATAATATTAAACAAACAATAATTTTATTGGCCAGTTAAAGAGTAAATATTATAGTTTTGTTAATAAATAAAAATTGTTTTTCCATGTTTATTCAAAAGAAAACCTTGAATTTTCTGAACTCGAGGGCCTAGACAGTTTCATAGCCCCATCAAACTGAAGGCTGTCGGGAAAATTTTGTTTACTGCGAAGCATCAGACATTATAGTATATATCTAACACTAAAATTGTGTTCTTTCAGTAGGAATAACTTGAGAAAGACAAAGAGATAAAAAATATTAAACAGTGAAATTGGTGTTATCTTTTTTTAAAGAATTTAAATATGATTTTGAAGTAAATTAGATAATGAATTATATGAAAGTTTGTGATTGAATTGATTGATGTAACATATTAAAAAAATTAATAGATAAAAAAAATAGATTATTAAAATATTTTTAATGTTAAAATTAACATTAAATTAAATGATATATAAATGATTTAGAATTATTTTTATAAATTTTATTGAATGATTAAAATTATAAAGAAATATTTATAAAAAATGAATAATATAATATATTTGGTATGTAATAAATTTAGTATGTAAAGTGAAAAATAATTTATTTACACAAAGATTTTGTTTAATTTTTAATAGTAATTTTAGAAGTAATAAATTTTTATTTGTGTTATTAATTTTTATTATGTTGTTTTCATAATAAGGGAAAATGAATAGATCACATATAAGAAAGCTTATATATGAGGAGGTAATTTCGTAAATTGAAATAGTCACCTTTTGATCTCACCATGCACTGGGAGATTGCATTTGGAATGAATCTCCTGATCATTGCTCAACATCACCTTCTATCACTCAAAAATAAAAGATAATCACCTGTTAATCCTCTCTTACCATTCTACATGAATAGTAGATCATTTCAAAACACAGCGTAATTCTTTTTAATAGATTGACTTGGGAGAGAATAAGGGAGGGAGATGAATAAATAAGACAAAATATGTCACCTTCTGATCTCGTCATGCACAAGGGGATTGCATTTGGAATAAATCCCCTGATCATCGCTCGACATCACCTTCTATCGTCCTAAAGGAAAAGGTAATCACCTGCTAATCTTCTCTTTCCGTTCCACATGAATAGTAAATTATTTCAAAACACAGTGTAAGAGAGTCTATTCTTTTTAATAGAATGACTTGGGAGAGAATAAGGGAGGGAGATAAACAAATTGGATGAATTTGAGGGTAAAGTTGGTGTTGTTTTTTACAAGGGATTTATAGGTGATTGTTGGGTAGATTGGAGAATGAAGTTTGTGAAAATTTGAGAGTGAATTGACTCATATGACATGACAAATTAAAAAAAAATAATAGATAAAAAAGTTAGATTATCAAATTGTTCCGATCCTAAAAGTAATATAAAGTTATATTTAGATGTGTTATAATTTTCTTTTTTAAATTTGATTGAATAAATGTAATTATAAAAAATTTATTTATAAAAAAAACAAATAATACAATGGTCCATCAAAATTCCTCTGTTGGTCGCTCCACTTCCTGCAAAACAAAAAAAAAAGTAAAAGAATGTTGCATGGAACATGGTGGAGGAATTGTTCCAAACAATTTTGGAACTGATTCATGCTAGACGGAATCGTTCCAAGCACATGTAGAACCAAACTAAAATCGTTTCAATATGGTGAAATTGTTCCAAGCACCACATGGGATCGTTAATCATTTCAAGCATTGATGCACCACATGGAATCATATCATTCAAATGGCGGAGGGAATTATTCCCTAACAGCATGCTCAAACATGAAATCGTTCCCCAACAACATGTTCAAACATGGAATCTTTCCATGATGAAGGAAACCATCCCCTAACGTGTCTCGTCTTTCCCACGGTGGATGCATCACGACCCACTTGCATAACATCCTGGACTCTTATCCATTTCAAAAAACACACAACGACACATACATGTATATGAATAGAATGAGAGTAATTTAGTAAATATAGCTTGATCACTCTCAAATTACCCCATATACAAAGGACGAGTATTTTGTCTAATTTCGCTAATTATCATTTCTCTATACTTTCTATTACTCTCAAAAGAACACGAAATTCGCTTTGTAATTTTTGTGCACATTAAAATTATTAAATTTGTGCAAAAGGATGCAGTGCGACACGTTCACAAATAAGAAAAAATAAAAGATAAAGTAATGGCACGTAATAGAGAAAAAAAAAACACTGAGAATACCATCAGGAGCAGTAGTAGTACCTTTTCTTTATTGTTATTTATTCTTTATTTATTTACTAAATGCTTGATAGCTTAATACTGTAAATTTAAATATACTTTTACTGTTTTACGTATTATGCGAAGATTATTAATTTAATATTATGTTTTGAAAAGGTAATCAAGAACAGTTAATAATAGAATCAGTTAATCAAATGTAATTAAAAACAAAATAGACCCAGGCAGAATAATAATAACTCAAAATAAAACCCCGTGTTTCAGACACAGTGAGACTTTCGAAGTATTGAACAAGCAAACCCTCACTTCCTTTGGCGGCTCTCAATTTTTCGAACCCCAAACCCTAGTTTTGTTTGGATTCCATCTCTAATAAGTATACTCTCATACGGTTTCAAGCGTGTTATTGTTCATATGGGTATTTTTTTTTGGGTTTGAAAGAAATCAGATAAGAGAGAGTGGGTTGTATCACGGTGGAGAAAGGAGGAGAAGAGAAAAAGAAAATGGAGGATTCTTTAGGACAAAAATGGAAGCAGCGAGAGTTCACTTTAGCATCAGTTTCTGACCTATCTGTTGCTCCTCCTTCCGCTTTGCCGGGAACCGCTCGCTTCGACTCCGACGGTCTCCAAATTCATCAGCAATCTCATCAGATACCACTCAGTATCGATCCTCGAACTGTTCAGGTTCGTTTTCACCTTCTGCTTCTTCGCTTAGCTATTGCAAGAGTAAAACAAAATTCTTTTAGTCGCAATATTATGTTGTGCATTTTATCTTATTCAGCGGCGGGGTTAATTTTATTTATTTGTTTATTCTTGTCGTTTTCTTGTTTTCTTCTTTGAATTTTAATGCTGTGTTTTTCTTCATTTGTTCACTGATTGAGCGAATAGCGAAACATTCAATAAATGAAATGGCAATCTTCATTAGGATCTCTCTTGATTATTGTTAATTTGTGGTTTATCCTCACAGTTATTCAGGCTGAGTCCTGTTCACTCCGTTTGCATGGTGGAAGGATCTGAAGCCGGTAAAAAGGTACGGAGCAGAATCATGGTAAAATTGTATTGGAATGGGACCGTAACATTAATTACAATGCGATTGTTGTTTCCGCATAAATAATGGATGTTAGATGCAGTACATTTTCATGGATGTCAAACTCTTGTGTATGATTTAGACTCCTACAGTTCTTCGTTGACAAAGAAAGTTAACTAATTATCAATATTTTTTTCTCTGGTAATGTAGTTTTTACCCTGCATCGAGCAATTGTGTCAAAGTTTTAATAGGGCTCAGAAAAATTGAATAAAATACTTTTTTATCGGTTTTCACTTTAGGAACTTATAATTTTCTGAGTTTATTAATATAAGTTTGGTCATTTATAGTTTGATATTATTTAACACTAATGTACCATCTCATTCTTTTAGTATGATTTTTTTTCTATTTTGTTTTATTAGTATTAAGAACATTTTGTTAAGCATATACGTCATTAATAGTTTTTTATATTACTAACAAATTTACTAGTCAACTCGGAGTAGAGTTTATGAATGCTCCATAAGTTAGCATAAATTCTCGAGTTCAACCGCCTTGAGTAATACCTCCGTTACATAATTTGTTGATTTGTTTGCAAATGCTCATGCATTTTGAATAGTGCTATTTTTGAAACAGGCATCGTATTCCAGGGGAGTCAATATCCAGTTTAGAAACGAGGAGGAGAGTGCAGCCTTCCATTGTGTAGTCCAACAATGGAAGAAGGAAATCAATGCTCAAGGTGCTGCTTTGAACATTCGTGTAATACTTGTTGTGGAATGGTCTTTTGTCATATAGCACTACTCCACCAGCAACGGTGTTTTTTGTATTTGCATTTATTGTTATTATTATTATTATTTAATTGCTTTAGGTCAAGTTTGTGGTCAGAGTAAATGAGTAATACTTATGCACCAAGTGACTATTAGTTATTAGACCTGTAAAACATGGATTGTAGAGGGGCAAGCCTTTATTTTTAATGTTTTATTATCTTAAAACTTTTTTCCTTCATCATATTTGTAGCTTGTCTGCTGCTGTCTAAACAAATTTTCTTCTTTCATGCACTGATTATTTCTCCTTCATCGTATTTTTTCATTCTCATGGAGGCCCTTTTATCGTACTTTATTTTATTCTCATAAGGTTATTTTCAGTAAAATATGATATTGTTTAACTTTATGTTTATTTTTTCAATACAGGAGGAAATGGGCGAAATGAATCAAATACAACTTCTAAAAGCAAATTCGATGAAAAGATAGAGTCATCATCTGCCAAAATGTATTTTCATTACTACGGACAACTTCTGCATCAGCAAAATATGTTACAGGACTATGTTCGAACAGGTTATACATTTTTATATTAATGTGGTCCCCATTTTTGTTTGAATTCTACGTATATGTTACTTATATGACATTAATTATTGTTTCCAGGCACCTATCACGCTGCTGTTATTGAGAACCGATCTGATTTCACTGGTCGTGTTGTAGTTGATGTGGGTGCTGGTAGTGGTATTTTATCTCTATTTGCTGCTCAGGTATGCTCATCACATTATTTGGGTCTAATTCAATTTGAAGTATATGACATTTGTCTTCTAACTTGATGAAATTTCAATGTTTCCTTTCCTCCTACAATCGGAGCTTTGTCATGTTCTTGTCATTCTAACATTCATTTTTAGGCTGGTGCAAAACACGTTTATGCCGTGGAAGCTTCTGAAATGGCAGAATATGCACGGAAGCTTATAGCTGGGAACCCGATGCTAGCTCAACGAATTACAGTGAGATCTGTTTCATGGTTTTTTGCTATAATTGTTATTTATTACGTATTTATTACTAATGGAGTTGTTTTATTTAATAATTTATATAGGTGATCAAAGGCAAAGTTGAGGATGTTGAATTGCCAGAGAAAGCAGATATTCTGATATCTGAGCCTATGGGTAAGTTCATGTTCTACTTCCTTCCAGCAAACTTGAAAATAATGATGATTTTCAATGTATACTTTATATACAATTGTCAAATATGTAGTGGAGACTTAAGTTGTAGCATGGCATGCTGAAATTTCACTCTTTTTTTTGTTGGAACTTTTTTCTGTTATGCAGGCACCTTGTTAGTCAATGAAAGAATGTTGGAGTCTTATGTCATTGCCAGAGATAGGTTTCTTGTTCCTACGGGAAAAATGTTTCCAGCTCTGGGAAGGTAAGCTAGCACCCTTCTCTGTCTTTCTTGGAACTTCCGGTATGTAACAATAGTAAATGAGATTTTTCCAAGGCAAGTTATGTGCAACTAATTTTTTTTCTTATTGAATGTGTCATTTCTAATTAATTTTTTTTATATCCCAAGACTAGTGACATGTTAACAAATTTAATAAATGGTATCTATTGCTCTTTCAACTATAGTTCACAATAATATGGGGTACAGGGTGTTTGAAAATTGTTTCATTCTTGTTTTACGCCTACATTTTATTTGATGCTTGAGTGAAAAAATTAATTTTCAAGGTCTTGGTGCTTTCTTGTTCTGAATGATTTATCCAATTCAAATATCATCGGATTATGGGTGCATTTGGTTAACTTATTTGAAAACATTCCTTTGATTAAACTTTAATTTCTTAAGCTATTCTTAGTAACATCAGTGAAGCAGACTTTTTTATTTTTACCTGAATTAACTTCTTTCATTGTTGTAGATTGTTTTAAACTTATCATAAAATTATCTAAATATGTGTTAAAATGGGACCATTCTTTCTTAGAAAACAAACAGGCTTTTATTTATAATCATCTTATTATTATATTGTGTTCTCCTAACCTTGAATTTATTTTTTGGTGTAGGATTCACATGGCACCTTTCACTGATGAATATTTGTTTATAGAAATTGCTAATAAGGTGTGTAAACAACGTGCCTTTATTTATATTTGTAGATGAGTTTCTGTGTTTGTTCTGTAGCTAATACACGAAGTGTGTGTTTATTAGTTATTTCTTGAAATTATAGTGCCTAATTTATACACCTTTGGAGAGCTTTTTCTTTTCCATCTGGAATTGGCATCAATGTAATGGAAGAGGCTAATCTTTGTAAAAGAGTATTTACTGGATTACGAAGAATCCAGTCTGGAGTGTCTCTTACTGAGATTTGCTTCAGTTGTCCAGTGAAATGGATTTCAGTGATATTCAGCAATGATGCCTGACACCAAAAAGAGATTGGGAAAAAAAAACAGCAGCTTATTTTGCTTTGTACAATCTATCAAAAGCTTTTCTGATTTCATATTTTGTTTAGAATTGCTTCTGGTGTAAGGCATCATAGTGAAAATTGCTCAGTGATTATTTTAACTTTTTTTTTTCAGGCACTGTTTTGGCAGCAACAGAACTATTATGGTGTTGATTTAACACCCCTACATGGGACTGCATTTCAAGGATACTTTTCTCAGGTAATATGTTTTCTGAAATTTACCAGTTTGTTTTGGGTAGTTCCCTCATGAACAAAAAAGGTTAAATGTGATATTATCTTCCATTCTTCGTATTTAGTATTACTATTGGTTTTGTTGCCATAAATTAGTTTGTTATTGGAGGTTTTATGTCACTAATGATGGAATCTTTTCCTACGTAAAGCCTGTGGTGGATGCTTTTGATCCAAGACTGTTAATAGCTCCTTCAATATTCCATGTGATAGACTTCACCAAAATAAAGGTTCGAAGAATTTTTTTTTCTTCACAGTCCATTTCGTTTTGAGACTGTCACATTTCCTTAGGGTCGTGTTGGTTCTGGTAATTTGGTGTCGCTGATCAAACAAGCTGATTTATTTCGATTGCATTCAGTTTTTCATGTAATTGATTTATTTTTAAGGCAAACATGCTTCCATATTGAAACCTCTTTTAAATAGAAGTCCCGGGCTTCTCTTCTAATTGTTTCACTAGTTATTTTCTGGAAGAAGAAATTCTATGAAACTACAAAAAGGCATGCATTCTTCTGGTTATGAATCATTGGTTTTTATAAATAGTATACTGTTCACGTGGGACTTAATTGTGTTCATTCCTGTTGTTACTACTGTATTCTTTCAATGCTTGCAGTACCGTTGACTACGAATTTTTTACCACTGACCAGATCACTTTTTATATTGTAGGAGGAAGAACTGTATGAAATTGATATTCCTCTGAAATTCATAGCCTCTGTGGGCACCAGAGTGCATGGCTTAGCTTGTTGGTTTGATGTGCTGTTCAATGGAAGGTAAATGTTCCTCTTTATTTGTCTAGGCTGCATTTTATTTAGATGTTTTGGTTACTGTTCTGGTCTGTTGAGTTTTCTTTAATTATTATAAATCAACAGTACTGTGCAAAGGTGGCTTACCACTGCTCCTGGGTCACCGACAACCCATTGGTACCAGTTACGTTGTGTTCTCTCACAGCCAATATACGTCATGGCTGGACAAGAAATTACTGGCAGGCTTCACTTGATTGCTCACAATGCACAGAGTTATACAATATATTTAACATTGTCAGGTTGGTACTTATCTGCTTTCTTTTCCTTATTGTTGATATACCTGCACCATCATGTTAATTCACCAAATTTCAATTTTCATTTAGCTAAAATGTGGGGTCCTGGTGCTGAACAAGGGGGAATTCTCCAAACATCTTCCTGTAAACTTGATCTGAAAGAACCCTATTATAGAATGTCTCAACCACAGGCTTATGCATTAGCTCAAGATCAACAACCTCAACCACTTATACCAACACAGGTATGGAATTTCTATCTCTTCCCATTCTGAGTTGAAATTCAGAAAACAATTTGATGGTAGATTTTTTTGTACGATGTCTGTAGAATTTGATATATATTAAATTAAATTTAGGGGAAAATCCAGGAAGAGTGACGAAGTAGGAAACCTTAACAAGTATATTTTCTCTCTTTGACTAAAGTATTCCCATAGACATTACCACGAAACTAATCTCACCAGTATTTACTAATATTAATGAGAACTGACCTAGAAGTCCAACAACAGTTCCCTGGGATTCAAATTATAGTAATAGGTTTACAGGCACTTAATCAATCTTGAGTCGTACTCCTTTTCATCGATTAGTTTCTCAACTTGAAGTTTATTTGTTTGTGCAAAATTGGAATTTGCCAACTAAAGAAAATGTGACTGAATCTTGGCTATATGGCTCCCTGAGACAGCTAGGTGTTGGATTAATTATATTATTTTTGTAGTCTTTTTTATATTTTTGATGTACTTTGTTTTATTGTTTATGTTGTATCAGTCACCCTGACTTCAAATGACAGGATTTAGATGAACCTGAATTTGTACAACAGCCTTCGCCTAATTCATGTGTCCAGATTGATCCACTGATGCAGAATATTTAAGTTGACAAATTCTAACCCTAATTTCTATTTGTAACATGAGTTTGCCATGATGTAACATGTTGGGGCCATTTGTCTGTATTTGGACATTTCCCTTGCCTGTAAATTACATTGTGTTCAATCTATTGTGGGTGAATGTCACCCTCACAAATCTATCAAATCTCATGCCTCACAAACTAGGGAATTTAACGACTTGGTTGAGTTTAAGTGTTACTTCCACATTTAATTTAATTAATATGAAGTTTTAAAATCTCGGAATATCCCTACCTTGAGTTGTTTATTTCCTGAAGTTATATATCTTTCAACACGAATGGAGTTGGCGTCATTTGCAAGACTCCGGTTGCACAAGTCGATACCAGTTGACATCTTATATTTTGAATACAAACAATATTTCAGATCCCGACATAAAATAAAGGAATTTGTGTTTCAAAAGATTTTTTCTTTTTATAAAAAGAAGTCGTGTTTGAAGAAATGATTTGTTTTATTTTTTTTTTTCAATTTTAGAAAAATTGTAGCTATTTATTTAGAGAAGTTATAAGTTTTTTTATTTTATTTATTGACAATTTTTTTCCTTTTTGTGTTGTAGAAATTATTATTTTTTGAATTTTTAT
>Ga0209589_1002651_pt1 | contig 31185 bp, 31 predicted proteins | sample CowpeawhiteBW_FD_187525 | JGI IMG/M metagenome (GOLD analysis project Ga0209589, IMG submission 187525) | Root nodule microbial communities of legume samples collected from California USA - Cow pea white BW (SPAdes) (version 2) | ecosystem: Host-associated > Plants > Roots > Nodule | place: USA...
AACAGAGCTTCAAAATGTGAGGAAATATGAATCTCAAATGTTGGAGGTGGCTTATAAATGGTCAGTTCTGTGTAGTCAATATCAGCTCAATCGCATGCCTGCCAGAAATCCCTCCTGAGGGTTTTCGTTGTTCATTGTTATTAAGGTCAAAGTCTTCTTTGTTTTTCTAGTGGTTTAGGTTTCAATAAAGTAGCTTGGTCCTAAATTTACTTAATGTGCACCCAACCCATCAACTAGTACCACTCATCATATAGTTTCAATTTACTTTCTAAATTTCGATTCTTCTATTTTGTTATTTGTTTGCTATCTTATTTGTTGTGAAACAGACAAAACAAGTGTTATGGAAAATAAAATAAAAAAACTATTTGTTCTTTTATGTAAGTTAGTGATCAAATGCATCTTATTTTTTCTTCAAATACAGAAACAGAAACCATTTTTTTTCCTTCGATGAGTGTCTTATATCTTCTTTTTAGGGACTTCCAATTGTACCATTGTCATTTTGTAATACTTTATTTTTGTTTTTATGTATGTTTTATTATAGATTTGTTTTCACTAGGGGAGGGTTTTGACCACGGTTATTTTAACCTTTTGGCTTCGGTTTTACACCCGAGACATATACTGACGAGGTAAAAGAGGATCTGTTTATGCTTCGGTTATGAATCGAGGCATATGCGAGGGTTACTGTCTCAGTTCTGGAAGGAACCGAGGCCTAATAGGTATCACAAATTTAAAATAAAAAACTTTTTGACCCACCCTCCTTCTCCGAAGTTAGGGTTTCCTCTCACTAACGTCGGCGCCGCAAACCACGTCGGCGGTCTCAACACCATCCTCGTCGCTTCAATTCAAGATGCCAAGGACCGCATCGCGCAAATCGAGTACGTCTTCTGCTCCTAACTTTATCCTTAATTTAAATCCGACGCAGCATTGAAACGGCGTCGCATCGACCAGCTCCAGCGCGAGGTCGACGAGAACATGGCGATGCACAAGAACCTCATGGAGTTGGTGCAGTCCAAGGTGTCCGCTCTGAAAAACATTGAAGAGAAGCGAAATGCTACAGTTTCGAAATTGGAGGACTGCGAGAGCGAGAAGGTGAAGTTGCTCGCAAGAATCAAGGAGTTGGACAAGAAACTAAGGAGGAAGATACGAGAAGTTGAAAAGGAAGGGGCGCGAAACTTGTTTCTGCAACGAAACTTGCGTTCGAAAATGGAAGAGAGAAAATTGCTGCTGCTCACACGAAGAAGATGAATAGTGGTGCGATTTCTTTTTAACCCTAAGAAGACTTATTGCCTTGGTTGATTTTAAACCGAGGCATAAACATCTATTTGCCTCGGTTACATGCAACCCGAGGCATATTCCACTCGAAAAGCAATCAAATATGCCTCGGTTATAAGAGACTCGAGGCATAAACATCTATTTGCCTTCGTTATAGGAGACCCGAGGCATAAACATTTATTTGCCTCGATTAGATTTGATCCAAGGCATAAAAGTCTACCACCTGTTGGAAAATATCAAAGCAGCGGAAAAAATAAAAATTTTAAGGGGTTTATGCCTCGGTTCTATGTACAACCGAGGCATAAAAGTTCGAAAAAATTACAAAAGTGCCACCGCGTCTTCATATGCCTCGTTTGCGCATGAACCGGTGCATATTGGGCGTTGTAAAAAGCTTATTCTGCACTAGTGTTTGGTTCTAATTTCCCATTAGTTCACCCCTTTCTGGCTGCATGATTCCATAAAGCAGAATAATATTCACTTCAATCCAATTAGTGTGTCACTTCGAAGCATTTAAAGGATATAAATTTCAAGTCCGAGAGAAAAGGAGTTACATTAAGTGTTGAATACACTTTCATGACTGTTTTTTGCACATTTAGAATTCATCTTTCTTCTACAATTCAAATAAGTCCCAATGGCTAGAAAGTGGATTATTGTGAAGGAACGTCTCCCCTTCTTAAGAAAAGAAAAAAAAAACTTCAAAATTTTTATCTTTTAAGCTACCCACACACATGACTAACTATAATGAGTAACTTATAAATAATCAACTATCTTAGGGATAAGTAATCAAATTTAGTAGATAACAATTCATATGCATGTTATGTAACAAACTGATGATAGCAAAATCAATTCAAAATAGAACAGAAAATGATAGTCTACGGAAATTGTATTATTGAATATGTGAAAATGAGCAAACCAAGTGCAAGACACTATAGTATCTTTCCTGAGTCTATGAATCCTCTAGAGAGACAACTCTCCTTACCCTATTTCATAACAAACTCTTCGTATCCTCTCTCTTTCTTCCCCTCTCAAATACTTACATTCTTTTCCACGTCATTACCCTTCCTAATTAATTAATATTCTCTGGGCCTGTTTTCTTCTTCCTAGAGTTAACCTTTCATATTTTGGGCCTTCCACTAACATTGTCTTCTCCACTATCTTTTTCCTGTTGTATCAACCCATCCTCAAGTGTTTTATCATTATTCCCTCCTCCAAAAATCGCATTGTCCTCAAGGCGAAGATGAGGGAATTGGCTTTATAGCAACACTATATTTGTCCAAGTGGTTTCTTCTACAGTTCTGCCCTTCCAACGCACCAACCAATGCTTAATTAACTCCCCTTTTTTCATAAATTCTCGTGTTGCTAGAATGGTCTCTGGTTCCAAATTCTCATGGCTCCAATTCCAAATTTATGGGCAATTCAAGTGCTGTAGAATAATCTCTAACTGCTCATTTCAGCTATGATACATGAAATATCGAATGCACTCCAGTTGTCTTTGGTAACTTCAACTTGTATGAAACAACTCCCACCTTGGCCAAAACATGAAATGGTCTATAATAACAAGCTGCCAACTTTGGATTAGTGCGTCGATTCCACTGTTTGTTGCCTATGTGGTCGCAATTTTACAAATACCCATTCTCCTAGCTCAAACACCACTGGTTTGTGTTTCCTGTCTGCATATTTCTTCATCTTTTGTTGAGCACGCAGTAAATGATATTTTAATTGTCATAGAGCTTCATCTCTATCAACTAATTCTGTTGCCATAGCCTTCATATTCGTTTCTCCTTGTGTAAAGCGAACCAACGGAGGTGGTGCTCCCATATACCACTTCAAAGGGTGTTTTTGCCAAAGTCACATGGAAAGTGGTATTGTACCATAATTCAGCCTATGGTACCAATCCACCCAATTTTTAGGTTGTTCCAAAATAAAGCACCGCAAGTAAGTCTCTTGACACTTATTCATCACTTATATTTGATTATCCATCTCGAGATGATAAGATGAGCTCATCTTTAGCATAGTACCTTGTAAACAAAACAACTCTTACCAAAATAAACTCATAAATAAGGGGTCTCGGTCACTTACAATTTAATTGGGTATCCCATGGAGCTTGATAAAGATAAGGTTCGAAAAGGGCCTAATAGGCATATACAAAATGTCTATGAGAGAAGGAAGTGGAAACCCATAACGTGGGGACCATAAGATCTTTCCTATGATTGAGTTAAACGGTTCTACCTTGATGGCATGAGGTGAGAGAGTGAGTGGGAGGCAAGGTTTAAGAGTGTCAGAACTTTTTTATTGTGTGAGGAGTCATACGTGAAAGGGGGGAATTTTTGGGAATTTCGGACAGACTGAGCAAAGTAGACAATTGGATTGTCTACGTGTCTTTTGGAACCCATTACTGCTTATAATAAATCTTTCCCTATTTCCCCTTTTATCTCTCTCGGAATGTTATTTGTTTTCTTTATTTACGTGGTATAATATCAATTGGTATTCAGAGCACTAGGTTCTAGGTGTGCATGGTCTTTATGTGCAAAGTCGTGGAAAAACGAATGGATGGGCTCGAACAACAACTAGAAGAGTTAAAAAAATTAACTATCTCTCACAATCGGTCTCATAGTGGCAGACCTGACAATGTCGATCACACCGAAGACAGAGGAGAAACAAGGAGGTGGATGGAGAAGTGGCCAATGATGTAATGGAAGAATGAATGAGTTCCAGCTCTCTTAGCTTAAGTTGTGACTCATCGAGAGACTTTGGGGGCAGGAAACTGCAGATTCCGATATTTCAGGGGAACAACGCTTACGGTTGGATCTTTCGTGCAGAAAGATATTTCAAACTGAATTTGGAGGTAAAGGAGGAAAAGTTGGATGTAGTGGTCATCACTTTGGGGTGGAAATAGGAACTGGAGATAAGGTGATTAATAGAGGAATATGCAAACAGTTAGAGTTGGAGATTTAGGGGGTTCCAATAGTACAACTTTTTTCTTAATGGATATAGGAGGGACGGATATAATTTTGGGCATGGATTGGTTGGCCAGTTTGGGAAACGTTAAAGCAAATTTCAAGAATCTATTGTTGAAGTGGGAACACAAAGGGGAAAGAAGAATGATTAAAGGTGACCCCTCCCTTTGTAAATCTCAAGCTTCAAGGAAAGCTATGATAAAGGCCCTCAATGATAAAGGAGAAGGATATATGTTGTCTTATCAGAATTTCTCACCATTAGAAACCGAGAAGGGTACTGTCATTCACTCCAAATTGGCTGCTGTTTTAGAAGAGTTTGAGGATTTATTTACAGAGCCCACTAACTTACCTCCCAAGAGGTCAATGATCAAGCTATTATTCTCAAAAAGGGGGCAAATATCCCCAATATAAGGCCTTATAGATATCCTTACTATAAAAAAAAATGAAATTGAGAAGTTTGTGAAGGAAATGCTGATAGCAGGGATTATCAAGCCTAGTAATATTCCTTACAACAACCATGTTATTTTGGTTAGGAAGAAAGATAGGCGATGACAGTTCTGTGTTGATTATAGGGCTTTAAATAAGGTGGCGGTACCAGACAAATTTCCCATTCCCATTATAGATGAATAGTTAGATGAGTTGGGAGGAGCTCAAATTTTTTCCAAATTGGATCTCAAATCAGGATACCACCAAATTAGAATTAAGGAAGGAGATGTTTTGAAGACTACTTTCAGAACTCATGAAGGACATTACGAATTCTTGGTAATGCCTTTTGGGCTTACAAATGCTTTGTCAACCTTCCAAACTCTCATAAATAAAATTTTGAGCCCATATTTGAGGAAATTCACCTTGGTGTTTTTTGACGATATCCTAATTTACAACAAGCCCATGGAGTGTCATGTCGAGCATGTAAAGAAGGTGTTGGACGTGCTAGAGAAAATAACCTAGTGGTGAACGAGAAGAAATGCTCATTTGGAAAGATAAGAATAGAGTATTTGGGGCATGTTATTTCAGGCCAAGGGGTAGCGGTTGATCCAAACCAGGACAAGTCAATGGTGGATTGCCAGTTCCGAAGAATGTGAAGGGGCTTAGAGGATTCCTTGGTCTTACAAGCTATTACCGCAAATTTGTTGAAGGATATGGAAAATTAGCATGGCCTTTAACTTAACAACTGAAGAAAGAACAATTCAAATGGGATGAATTAGCCTAGAAGGCCTTTGATAATTTGAAAACAACAATGACCCAAGTGTTGGTACTTGTTGTCCCAAACTTCAAGAAGATATTCATTGTAGAAACTAATGCTTCAGGCAAGGGGATTATAGTTGTGTTGATGTAGGAAGGACAACTAGTTGCTTATGAGTCATACCCTTTTGGATAGGGCTTTGAGCAAATCAGTTTTTTAAAAAGAACTGATGGAAGTAGTCATGGAAATACAGAAATGGAGACATTATCTTCCAAGGAGGCACTTCATTGTGCGGACTGATTAAAAGAGTTTGAAGTTCTTAGCTGAACAAAGATTGATGAGTGAGGAGCAAAAAAGGTGGATTTCAAAATTGTTGGATTTTGATTTTCAGATACAATACAAAGCAGGGACAAAAAATCGAGTTTTTGATGCTCTTTCAAGAAGGATGTTATATTCAACTATTTCAACAGTCAAATTCTTAGAATGGGAAGAGTTGGAAGTAGAGGTTGAAAGAGATGAAAAATTGGGCAAACTAATTCAAGATTTGTTGATGAAGAACGGAGAACATTCATGGTACACATTAAAAAGAGGAATCTTATACTATCAAGACAGGTTGGTCATACCAAAAGGGTCCCTGAAAATTGATTTAATATTAAAAGAGTTTCATGACTTAGCGGTAGGGAGATGAAAAAGAATATCTATTTCTGCACATATAAAATAATCTCTAAACTGTTTTTCTGGGAAGGGATGAGAAAGAAAATCCAACATTATGTACAGAGGTGTGAGGTGTGTTAGAGGAATAAGTATCAAGCTTTGAGTCCAATAAGATTACTACAACCCCTCCCTTTTTCCAAACAAATTTGGACAGACCTCTCTATGGATTTCATTGGAGGATTACCAAAAACTGGAGGGTTGGATACGGTACTGGTGGTGGTAGACATGCTCACCAAGTATGTAACACCCCTACTAGAAATTACTTAATTAAAATAAATAAATAAAATATAGAAAATCAATCGACATAATTTTATTATTCCCAAACGCGGGAAAAATTCAAGTTATTTTTCAACACGCCATACTTTAAACATAACTAAATAATAATCTTATTACAAGTTTTTAAAATCCAACATAATGAAATAACATCATAAAAATCCCCATCTTAAGAGCCCCCAAGCTAGCCTTCTCTCCATCTCTATGCATCACTAGCATCACTTGTAGCATCATCTGCTCCCGTGTAACGAATCACACGATCATCGCCAAACATAAACAGAAAAGGTGAACTTATAATAAATTAACACATAATTTAATAAAATCATAAAACCCCCAACTGTTTGATTCTAGTTAATTCTTGGCCAAGTCCTTAACACCCCAAGGCTATTCAACCTTCAATTCACACAACATAGTTAGCCATGGACTCAGGATTTATGATGCTCACATGAACCTGCCCGCTCGTGATCCTACCTCTATGAACCTCCTCGCTCGTATTCCTGCTCTACGAACCTCTCTGTTCGTAGTCCTGCTCTACAAACCTACCCGCCCGTTGTCCAACACATGTGATCCACCAACTACGTACCTCCCCGTACGCACCATCTCTCAAGTGTGAGCACGAAACATACAAACCCACCTCGCTCGTATCCCCACACGAGAGTAACTGGATATGAACCTCCCCGCTCATATCATCACATGTTCACCACCATCCATGAACCTACCCGCTCATGGCACAGCATCTCCTGGTCCAAGTCTGCATCATCGCGTACAAACAACACACACAAAACCCACGCCTGCAACAATATTGCCTGGTGCAGCCTAAGCGCCGCCAAGGGACTTTACTTGTGCATACCACATAGCTTTAAAAACACAAAATTGCATTAATCTCGCTTAGGCTAGAAGCATTCGCCCAATCAATCACACCTGTCTCACTTAAGCTAGGCTCTCTCGCCTGAGCGAGCATGTCATCGTGGCAATTTGCGAATGCTCACTTAGGTGAGACCTTCTCGCTTGGGCGAGATCACTCTTCGCCCAGAACCAAAGTCCGCCTGGGCAGCGATTCAAGCAAAAACATACAAATCTCTCACGATTTCTCGCTTATGCGAGTAACTCTCGCCTGAGCGAGATGATCTGTCACTCAAAATATGGACTCTACGCTTGAGCGAGATGCTCGAGTAGAACCAAGGTCGAGGCTCTGCTATTTTCGCCTAGGCGAGACTTGCTCGCTTAAGCGATAATAGCATATGTCTTCATTGTTCACGCACGCAAACACCAGAAAACAATACAAAAACCACATTTCAAACACTATCAAGCAATCTATACCAGCGGCAATTCTCATGGACATGTTTTAAACCCAATTGGACAACCAAAACATGAGATTGAACCATAAACAACCATACAGTACAGAAACCTTCATCATATTCATTTAAACGCATAAGGGATTGCTCAAACAACCTCAAAACAATCAACCTCTAAATCATATCATATAGAGCACGAAAATTCATGGCAAGGCACATTCATTCATACACATTTCAGAATACATGAAATATCTCCCCTTACCTGGAAATCCTTGCTAAATTCAAAAAATCCATGCTTATTTCGGGCTCCCTACTAGTTCTCTTTTGTTTCACCACCAAATTGACCTGAAACCCCTACTACGCCTATGCTGATAATGGTTCCTTTGATCACTTCCTTTCTTAGTGCACTCACAACAGCAGTTTACACACTCTTACCACTACTTTCTCACCAAATTATTAGAGTAATAATTCTCATTTACTCTCTAAACGAAAATTTGTATAAAAAAGGCATAATGACTATTTATTAGTCATTAACAACGTATTTTCTCAGCCCCCTAGTCTCCCCTTCTTAGGGTTAGGGTTTTCTCCACCCTTTCATATTCAAGTCAAAGTAAATCACCCAATACCTTTTTCGTATAGTTTATTTATGTTCTCATTAAGGTTTGAACCCATAACTACTCAACTACCAAGTCAAGTGCACAACCAAATCACCCAATACCTTTTTCGTAATAATTCCTATAATTTTAGGATTACATTATCATTACTCACATTCAAGCATAACATTAAAATAATGCACATTTCAAAATATCATATAATTGGCACATATAGGTCTTGAACCCAAATCCTCTCAACATAACCAAGTACTCTCAACCATTTAAGCTAGTACTTTTTCATGTCACAACAATTAACATTAAATGCTATAAAGGCTTCTACTACCCGCATTTATTAAATAATTATTTATTTAATTATTTAAATTTCTCGGGTCTTACAAAGTACGCTCATTTCATTGCTCTAGCCCACCCTTATAGTGCAAAAGAGGTTGCTGAATTATTTCTGAAAGAGGTGATAAAACTTCATGGGTTCCCAGAATCTGTTGTGTATGACCAGGATAGGGTATTTATGAGTTCCTTTTAGACTAAGCTATTCAAGATGGTCAACACTAAATTGAAATTCAGCTCAACTTACCACCCACACGGACGGGCAAACGAAAGTGGTGAATTGTTGCTGAGAGACATATTTGAGGTGTATGAAAGGGAAGAAACCAAGACAATGGCATCAATGGTTGAGCTGGGCAAAATACTGATATAATACCAATTACCATGAATCTACAAAGATGACCTCATTTAAAGCTTTGTATGGGAGGGATCCTCCTTCTTTGATTAGAGGAGATAGTTCAACCACCCCGATGGAGGAAGTTGCTTGGATGATCAAATATCAAAATGAAACATTAAATATATTGAAGGATCGGCTGGCTCAAGCCCAAAATCGTATTAAATAGCAAGCAAACAAGAATAAGAGGGAAGTGAGTTATAAGGTAGGAGATATGGTGTACTTGAAGATTCAACCATATAAGCTGAAGAAGTTGGCAAGTAGGATTAATTAGAAACTAGTTCCTAGATATTACGGGCCATATGAAATCACAAAAAGAATTGGGGAGGTGACACGTATATTGAAATTGCCAAAATACAAAAAAGTACATCTTGTTTGCCATATGTCATTATTGAAACCCACTATGACTACTATAGTGGAGACCCAACCTTTGCCTCCTTACGTGGATGAAGAATTAGAGCTACAAGTGCATCCAAAGGAGGTGTTAGCAATAAGGGGTCATGAGGAGCAATCTCTGGAAGTTTTGGTGAAATTGAAAAACCTGCCAGAATGTGAGAATTCATAGGAATTACTAGGCAAAATGAAGGAATCTTTTCTTGACTTCCACCTTGAGGATAAGGTGAATTATAAAGGGGGGAGTGTTGATAAAGATAAGGTTGGAAAAGGGCCTAATAGGCATATACATAATGTCTATGAGAGAAGGAAATGGAAACTCGTGGGGACCACAAGATCTTTCCTATGATTGAGTGAAACGCTGCCTTGTTGGCAGGAGATGAAAGAATGAGTGAGAGGCAAGGTCTAAGAGTGTCAAACCTTTTTTATTGTGTGAGGAGTCATACGTGAGAGGGGGGATTTTTTGGGAATTTGGGACAGATTGGGCAAAGTAGACAATCAGATTGTCTACGTCTCTTTTAGAACCCACCGCTCCTTATAATAAATCTTTCCCTATTTCCCATTTTCTCTCCCTCAAAATGTTATTTGTTTTCTCTATTTACATGGTATAGTATCAAAGCCTCACAATTTCCTTAGCAAATATTTCTACCACTTTTCTTGCCGTATATGGATGCTTGAGAGGTATAAAGTGCCCATACTTTGACAATCAGTCTACTACCACAAACACAACATCAAATCCCTTCGATTTGGGCAACCCCATTATAAAGTCAAGGGAAATATCCTCATAAACGCAATCATGTATGGGTAATGGTTGTAAGAGCTCAACTAGAGATGTTTGTTAGTGAAAAACCAACACGGCAAGTGCACCGGTCGCACATAGCAAGTAATAAGTATTTTATCGTTCTCTCCCAAGGGACTTGTGCAACGCATGACAACTCTCGCAATTCACGACTCAATTAGACACAAAGTTCACAAAAGCACTAAGAAACTCTTTTTGTATTTCATGAAACAGTTGGTGTGCAACAAGAAATTAATTAACATAGTGTATTTATAATTTGTCAAGATTAGACTTCAACCACTTCATTCTCATGCATTCTAAATTATCCCAATTCTATATTCATGTTAAAATCAATTCACAAGAATACTCAAATCATATTCCTAAAGCCTCTAAGCCTATGATCATTCATCAAGTTTCAATTCCTTGAACCCTCAATAAGTGAAATCATGCATTAGTTTCAAGAATCTAAGGTTACTAATGAACCAAGTTATATTCCTAGATACAACCATCCATTAGGTATTTAATTTCAAATATAGATTCTAAAGATGTCTCCCAACACCTCAAGAACCACAAACAAGCCATGGGTGATTAAACCACAACAAGAATTAAGCATGGAAATCAAATACTAACATGAATTGAAAAAGCATATAAATTAACAACACAATTTTACACAAGAATTTGATGTTTTACATCTAATCTCAACAAAATAGAAATTGCTCTCCATGGTGGAGAACTTAGGGTTTTACAAAATTGAAGAATAGGGAACAAAAATAGAACCATAAAGTAGAAACAATCTCTCTCCCAAGGTTCTTGAATACTGCTCCATGCTCCAATTGCGCCTCCCATTCGCTTCTCCGCCTCCAATTTTGTAAACCATCATCCTCTCCAACCCAAAAGGGGTAAAACCTCCATGGATGAAGAAGGAGACCCAAGAAGGAGAAGGGAGAGCTTCCCAACACCATTAATAGCCTCCAAGAGTCTCTCCCAAGCACCCAAGGTGTTTATATTCGTGAAAAATGAGGAATCCCCTAATACTCTCGTAGAAACATGATTAAATAACCATATTCGCGTATTGAGGTCGATATTATCGCCCAGCGATTTCATTCTCGCCTAGCGAGGCCTAAAATCGACGTTCTCAGACATGGAACTCGCTGGGTAAGCCATATTTTTGCCCAGTGACTCGCATACTATAGTCCTGGTCTGTCATTTTCGCCCAGCGAGTCACCTGCTCGCCCAGCAAGTGACCCTGACGCCCAATGGTCATTTTTTGGCCTTCCAAGGGTGGTCGAAGGTAGTATATACATATACAAGAGTCCTTTCTCCATTTTTGTAGTGTTGGACTTGATCTTGGCAACCCTCGACATGGGTATTTGTGTAAAAGTCAATCTTTCATGTCCAATCATGCTTCCTTGAGTTTCAGCTTGTTTTCCTCCACCAGAATTGCTTCCTATTGTTTTATTTCACACACTCATAACAGAGAATAGAAGTAAAAAAATATAAAACAACTAAAATACGAAACAATGCAAAAACAACATAAACTAGAGGATTAAACAAGATAAACGCTATGTTGGAGTTGATTTTATTCACGAAACTTAACATCAATAAAAGGTAGAAAACAACGTTATCAATTGTTGACAAAAAGAAGAAGATGGACATCTTCTTCCAATAAGGAGTTTTGATGATGATGACGACTTATGAAGAAGTATGGAAGACTTGATGATGATGCATGGAAAAATGTTGAAGACTTAAAAGAATGCTTTGATTCAAGAGATGCATTGAAGACTTAAGGGTTTAGTTGTTTAAGTCTTGTAATTTGTGTTTGTTATTTAAAATAGTTAAATTAGCATGTCAAGAGTCAAAAGGAAAAACCCAAGTAGTAGAGCACCAAGAGAATTTTATTTATTTGCAAAACTCACTGGAATAATCGATTATTCTTAGTGATAATTGATTATCTCAATTAAAACTGATTTTTGAGAACTGCCTCTGGAATAATCGATTATCACTGCTGATAATCGATTATCACCTGCTGATAATCGATTATCACCTGCTGATAATAGATTATCCTGACTAATAATAGATTATCACAGTGAGAAAAATATTTTCATAAAAGTTTCTATGATAATCGATTATTTGTGGCAGTTGTGACTTAACTTTTCAAATTCTTAACCTAATTTCTAAATAGGCCTCTATAGATAGAGTGGTAGGTTTTCATTATCAACATATAGAAGTTAGAGAAGTCTGAGTACTTGAGAACTCTCTGTGGGAAGGCTTTGAAAAACCTAGTATGGGTAGAGTGATAACTTTCATCAAGTGGGATCTTGAGTGATTGAGTGCTGCTGCTGTTGCTAGGAGAAGCCAGTCATCCTTTGTGTAATTCAAAGGAGGTGTTCATTCCTTGTGTGATTCAAGGAAGGTGTTTTCATCCCTTGTGGATTTCAAGGGAGGTGTCTTCATCTCTTGTGTGATTCAAGAGAGGTGTTTTCATCCCTTGTGGATTTCAAGGGAGGTGTCTTCATCTCTTGTGTGATTCAAGAGAGGTGTTTTCTAAACCCTAATCTTTCTTGTCATTGATTGTAAGTTTGGTTTATTTTAGTGATTGAGTTAATCTCGTTTTTGAGAGATTAACAACTGGACGTAGGGTCTTTTGATCCGAACCAGTATAAATACTTTGCGCAATTTTCTCTTCTCTACTCTCTTTATTTTATTGTGTTTATTAAAATAAAGGAAATAATTTTAATTGATCTTTGATATTAAAAGGGAAAATTTTAAAAGCACAATTTTTATTAAGAACCCAATTCACCCTCCTCTTGGTTTTTGTCCAAACGCTTAAACATTCCGTTGCGCGATACCAATATCAATGTTGCTACATACTTTTGCCTTTGACATATATCACATTGCTTAACAAATGCTTGCACCCTTTTTTTCATGCCAACCCAATATAGATTCCCATCAACCCGCTTATATGTCCGTAGAAAACTCGAATGTCCCCTATAGGGGATGCATGAAATTCTTCTAAGATGTGTGGAATCAAGGGAGATGATGCTGACAAAACTAATTGTCCTTTATGCAACAATATGCCTTGCTTCCAATTGAACCCTTGTTTAGGATTAACATGTTGAATGTTTTCCACCACCCTTTTAAGGAACGGATCTGATTGTTGCTCCACCTGTACTTGTTGTCCCTACAACCATATTGGAAAATAAATCATATTTCTTAATTCATTATCTTTAAACACCTGTGACAAAGCATCCACAACTTTATTATCAGGGCCCGATTTACAAACCACTTCGAACTGATATCCCAACAATTTAGCTATCTAATTCTGCTGTTATGTTGTAGTTATTCACTACTGCAGCAAATACCCCAAAGTACGTTGATCATAATAAACATTGAAGCTTCTGCAGAGAAGATATAGCCTCCAATGTTGTACAACTAGCACTAAAGCCATTAACTCTTTCTCATAAGCAGATTTACTCAAGTTATTTGGTGATAAAGCCTTACTAAAGTAAGCAATGGGTCTGCGGTTTTGCATCAATATCGCACCAATTCCTGCTCCTGAAGCGTCACATTCAATCTCAAATTGTTGAGTAAAGTTTGGGAGAAGTAAAACAGGAGTTTGAGTCATGACTTTCTTTAATTTTTCAAATGTTGTTAATGCTATTATGTCCCATTTAAACCCATCCTTCTTAATTAGTTTTGTCAAAGGCTTGGTGTAAGACCTGTGAAAATTAATTAATTAAATAAATAATTAATTAATTAATAAATGCGGGTAGTGGAAGCCTTTATGGCATTAAATATTGATTGATGTGACGTAGAAAAGTACTAGCTCAATTGGTTGATAGTACTTGATTGTGTGAAAGGACTTGGGTTCAAGTCTTATATATGCCAATTGTGTGTTATTTATTTGTTATTATTTTTAAATATATGTTGATCATGATTGAGAAATGATATAATCATTGAATTATATTAGTCATCATGAAATATGAATTGGTTGAATGGTTTAGCATTGATTTGGCATTGGCATGGTTGTGGGTTTGAACCTTGGAGAACCCAAATTAAATTTTATTTTTGCTAAATTTGGTTTTGGCTTGAATATGAAAGGATAGATGAAACCCTAGCAGCCAAGGAGGGTTGGAAAACCATCATGAGACAACTAACGAATGGTAATTAACCTTAGATTAATGCTATTTTTCGTTTTGCACCATTAAACCCACATTAAGACAACATTTAGTGGCCAATTAAGGGCAAAGAGAGAGGTTTTTGGTGGTTGGCATTGTTGGATAGGAAAAGAAATACGAAAATCAATGTGAATTGAGAGTGTGAGTGGATCATTGAGGCTGAATTAAGAAGAGCCAAGGAGGGTCATTGGTGATCAAGGGAGAATTTTCAAGTGCTAAAGTTTAAGCTAAGGAATCCATATTAGGGGAGTTTTACATGTTAACATTTTACGTATAAGCATGAATTGTATGTTGTATGATATAAAATGCATGAATGTTCCCTTTATTTGTTGAATTTTCGAGTTTCTAGAAATTTTCCAAAAATTGTCTGGTAGACGATGAACTATCACCAGGCGACGCATCCTTGTGTTTGCTTATTTAGGGTTCCTGAAGAGGAACCGCTTGGCGGCACATCCCTGGCCGCCAGTCGGCGTATGCTGAAAAACGCAGTTTCTGGGTTCTAGGTGAATTACCTGGCAGGGATGAACAACCGTTAGGCGATGTGAGTCAATTTGATATTATGTGCATCATGGGATGATTTTGATCGGAGGAAAAGCAACTGTGAGTTGTCAAGGAATGATATTACGTGGTACTTCATTGAATTTAGTATAATTGAGGGATAAATTTGATAGAACAGTGCAAATGAGATTTTAGGGTTAAAATTTAGGGGTTTTTGATAAATTGAGAGTAAGGGTTGTTAGTTGCACTTGAATCATTAGTGGAGATAGTTAACCTTGAAAGGTATAGGAATGAGCCTATTTGCCCTTGCATTTATAAGAAAATATCAAAAACTGAATTTGCCATAATTGTTAGGGTTAAGTATGTTTTTGATTCCTTAACTTATACTGAAAATTGGAATTAGTCCTCCTTCGAAACTTTAGACCAATTTAATCTCTCATCTTTATAAATGTGTGGATTTAGTCCTTTTAACCAAATTTAGTTAAGTTTATTTTATGTTTCAAACACATTTGAAACACGTTTTTCAGCTAACATTGAAGTAGAAATGTGTCAACCGTGTAAACAACTCAAATGCTATCATGAAACGCGTTTGAAACGTCAAATAAACTTAACTAAATTTGGTTAAAAGTACTAAATCCACACATTTATAAAGTTGAGGGACTAAAATTGGTCAAAGTTTTGAACTAATTCCAATATTCACTAAAATTTAAGGGACCAAAAACATATTTAACCTTAATTGTTATATATGTAGATTACATGAACATCATTGGAACTTCTAATGATCTCACAAAGGCAATTGATTACTTAAAGTAAGAATTTGAGATGAAGGATCTTGGAAGGACAAAGTTTTTTTTAGGATTACAAATTGAGTATTTAAATAAAGGTGTTTTTGCACATCAACTGAAATTTGACCAAATTCGACCGAGTCAGTCTTGGTTGATTGTCAACCAAGTTGACCCCGACCTTTTTTTCATCTTGAACAATGGGAAATTTCATAAATTGTGGAATTTTGATTTCCTTCTTTTTGAGTGAATTTCAAATTCTACTATTTTAACCAAATTCTAAATTGGTCTTTTAATTTTTTTTAGCAATTCCTCAATTTCAATTTTCTTTTAATTTCCTCATCCAAACAATTCATTTTGCTTTAAAGAAATTTAAATTCTCCAAATAAATCAATTACTCTCTTAAATGGCCTCATACAAACACACTATAAGGGTATAATGAATATGGACTTATTTTATCCAAATGATTCAAAATCAGATATGATGGGTTATGCATACGCGGGTTATTTATCATATCCTCACAATGGTTGATTACAAACATGATACTTTTTCACATGTGGTAGCACAATGTGAAACAAACCATAAGAACAATGTAAAACTCGAGAAATTTAAAAAATTAAATAAATGATTATTTAATAAATGCGAGTAGTGGGAACCTTTACGGCATTTAATGCTGGAGTTTATAACGTAGAATAGTATTAGCTTAAGTGGTTGACAATACTTAGGCGTGTGGTTAGGATTTTGGTTTGAGTCTTGTGTATGTCAATTGTGTGTTAATTTAATTATTTATTATTTTTAATAATATACTTCACCATGATGAGTGATAATATAATCATAGATTTATAGAAATTATCACAAAAACATGAAATGGTTGAATTGGTTGTGTTCTTTCTTTGAAATTGGATGGTTGTGTGTTCGAACCTTGGCTTAGGAGGAATAAGTTTCTTTTTGGCCAAATTTCTTTTTGGAATGAATGAGTAGGATCAGAAAAACACTAGCCGTCGACAAATGGCAAATGGAGAGGCTAGGAAACCACAAGGCAATTGAATGTCCATTAAACCTAGTCTCAATGCGAATTTCGTTTTTATAATTAAGTGAATTAAAGCAAGGGGCTACAAAAGTGAAAATAAGAGTAAAATTAAGGTAAGAATGTTCCTTTTTTATAAACACCAGTAACTTGCACTGAAAAATAGAGTTGATGGGGCATTTGGAAGCCTATTGACGTGGGAAAAGTAGAAGGAGTCAAGAAGTGGGACTTTTGCTATCACCAAGGATAATAAATTTGCAATGGAAGATAGGAATCTAGGTTAGGGGAGTTGTACCTCGTACTTAATATTTATTTACGTAATTATGCATTGTATGATAAGCCTAGATACCTAGTTATGCTTTTTTTAGACTATATTGCATTTTTGGAAATTTTCTAGAAACCATTTGGCGGGCCTTCAAAGCTATCAGGCGACTCATGTTGAAACCATCCAGTTTTTAGGTTTCTGTTCAGAACCGTCTGGCGACGAAGAACTGCCACCAAGTGTAAGACCCGAAGAATTTAAATAATTAAATAAATAATTATGTAATAAATGCAGGTAGTGAGAGCCTTTATGGCATTTAATGTGGAATTTTATGATATGGAAAAGTACTAGCTTGTGTGTTGTTTTAATTGTGTATTTTTATAATAATGTGTTTGAACGTGATGAGCGATAATATAATCCTATATGTATAGGAATTATCACGAAACATGAATTGCTTGAATTGATTGTATGCTTGCTTTAGAATTGTATGGTTATAGGAATTATCACGAAACATAAATTGCTTTAATTGGTTATGCGCTTGCTTTGGAATTGTATGGTTGTGTGTTTGAACCTTGGCCTATGCCAACTAAGTTCCTTTTTGCCAAATTGTTTTCTTTTATGAAGGTGAAGGAGCGGAGAAACCTTAGCCGTCTTAGAAGGCTGAGAAACTATTGATTTATGGCCATTGAATAGCCATTAACCAAATTTTTAATCAATTTTCGTTTTGGTGGAGTAAAGTGTAATTAAGGGGCAATTATTTTGAAAGAGAAGGGAACTAGAGGAGAAGGAAACATTGCATTTTCGGGTGATGTAAGACCCGTGAAATTTAAATAAGTAAATAAATAATTATTTAATAAATACGAGTAATGGAGATTTTATGGCATTTAATGTTAAGGTTTATGACGTGGAAAAGTACTAGCTCAAATGGTTAAGAGTACTTAGTCAGATTCAGAGGACTTAGGTTCAAATCTTATGCATGCCATTTAGGTGTTATTTTAATCATGTAATTTTAATAATATGTTGAGCGTGAAGAGGGATAATATAATCTTATATTTATAGAAATTATCAAGAAACATGAATTAGATTGATGGTTGTGTATGTTCTTGGTAATTGGCATGGGTGTGGGTTCAAATCTTGGCATGAATGTGAAAGGGCAGAGGAAACCCTAGCCACCTTAGAGAGGCAGCCAAAGGGGCTGGAAAAACAAACCATAATGTATCTTGAATAGCAATTAACATAACCATAATGTTTAGGGAAAACATCTAGAATTGTTTGAGAGCATAAGAGTTGCGTTCAGAGAGGATTGAAGGTTGTTGCGGAAGCTGTTAAAGGAAACCATTGTTGATCAAGAAGAACATTAGAATTTCCAAGTGAGCAAGAATTATCCAGGTTAGGGGAGCTGATTAACGTCATTTTAATTCGTTAATGATTAAACGTGTGTTGTATTGTATGTTATTGCATGATAAATGTATGTTTTTGTTGAATTTCGCGTTTCTGGGAATTTTTCCAAAAACTGCCTAGCGGGTAATGAACTACCGCCAGGCGACACATGTTGTGCTTCCTATTTTTCTGGGTTCCTTTAAGGAACCGCCTAACGGTGAGCACCGTGCCGCCAGGCCACACAATCAGAGCAACCCAATTTTCTGGGTTTTTGATGAACTGCCTGGCAGTGATGAACACCCGCCAGGCGACGCGAGTCAATTTGGCTCGATTTTAGTGTTTCGGGGTTTTGGGGTTCTTTCTGTTCGAGGCAAAAGATAGTGCCAATTGTTTGGAAATGATTGGAAGCCCGAATTCACTGAAGTATATAAAATTGAAGGTTCGATTGGGTGAAAATTGCATGAATATAAATTTTTGGGTTGATGAATTGGGGATTTCATAGTCGCACTAGATTAAGTGGTAAGGTTAGTGGAATTTCGTATATGGAGGAGTCTTATGAAGGAATAGTGAATATAAAAACGTGACTACAGCCTATTGGATCGTTAATCGAGTGGAATAACAATTGTAGGGGTTGGATAAGGTTCACAAGTGCTGATGAAAATTTTGGGTTCCTAGCAGCTTCTAGCCTAGCCACAGGTGCATATGTTTCATCAAAATCAATGCCTTCCTCTTGATTATAACCTTTAGCAACTAGCCTAGCCTTATTCCTAACAATGTTACCATTTTCATCCATTTTATTCCTAAACATCCATTTTGTACCAATCACATTCATTGCATCAGTTTTAGGAACAAAGGACCACACATCCTTCCTAGTGAACTGATTAAGTTCATCTTACATAGAAACAAGCCAATTATTATCACACAATGCATCATTCACATTCTTAGGTTCAATTTGAGAAACAAATGCAACATGTTGAAAGAATGCAAGCTTGCGTTTAGTGGATACTCCCTATTCTGTCACCAATTATGTTGTCCTTTGATAATCCCCTAAGTTCAATCCATTCCTTGGGTAAGTTGTTGTCTGCAGCTTTTTCAGTTGATTGAATTTCCTTTTCAGCTAACTGATTTCCTGCAGCAGATTCCAATTTTGTAGCAGATTTCTTTTCATGTGTCGTTTCTTCTTCATCTGCAATCTTAGGCACATGCTCTTGCAATTTTGGGTGAGTTTCATCAAATATAACATGCATAGACTCTTCAACAATCATTAGCCTTTTGTTATAAACTCTAAGTCACAAATCCTTCATCCTTTAACTCCAACTTTGCAATCTTGAACTTGTCATTTGTCATATGTCTCGAGCAGCTACTATCTAGGTCCATAGGCCTTTCTTTTCATGTTTTATGACCTGCAAAACAAATTAATATTGCATGGTACCCTTTGATAGTTTGAGTCCAACTTGGTTATGCCTTTCTAGATCCTTTTGGGATCCATTTCATAAATCCCTTAGGTACATCATACTTTCTAACATGACAAATCTTAAGAACATGACCTTTCTTCATACAATAGTTGCAAGAAATGAAGGGCATTGCATTTGGCTCACTCTTGGAAAAGAAACTAGAGAACTTTTTGGCTTTCTTTTCATGGATAGGTGTATAACCAAGTCCAGCCTTCCAAAAAACACAATTTTGAGAGCCAAGAACAACTTCCAAGTTTGCTTTTCCTCTTGTGAACTTTGCACATGTTTTCAAAAGATATTTCAATTAATTTTTCAAAGTAGTGCAGTTTTCACAAGGTTTTATAGCCAGATGTTTTTCAGAACAATCGACTGAATTACTGTAAATCATTTCCAAATGCTGGAAATCAATTTTTAAGTCGATTGTTTCTGATTCTAGTTGGCTAACTCTGTTTTCTAGCCAGTTATTTAATCCTTTTAGCTGATTGTTCATGACAGTAATTTTGTTTGCCTCACTATGCAATTCTTCAAAGTCATGCAATAATTGGTAATAGTCATTCTTATCTTTGGATGACAAGGAACTTACTTGGCTTGATGAGGATGATTCATACCCAGCCATGAGGCATAGGTTTGCTTCCTCACTTCTTTCTTGGGATGAAGTGCTTGTTGAATCATCATTGTCCTCCCAAGCTATGTAGGCACGTCTTTCCTTGCCCTTTTTCTTGTCATCAACCTTCCCCTTTTCTTTGTTAACATTAGGACATTAAATCTTGATATGTCCTTGCTTTCCACAATTATAACATGAGAATTTAGAAGAATTATTTAAACCATTTTGTTTAGAATTGTACCTCCTTTTATTAGCTTTGTTGCCTTTCCTCTTGAGATACTTCCCAAACCTCTTGACTAGTAGATTTAAGTTCTCATTATCACTTGATTCAACAGCCTCTTCCTCGATTTCATCACTCTTCTTGGAGCTAGCCTTCAAGGCTATGGATTTTACCTTTTTCTCACTTGTTTCAAGCTCACTTAGCCTTTGCATTTCAATCTCATGCTCTCTAAGCTTGCCAAACAGTGCAACTGTTGTGATGATGGATAAATCCTTGGATTCAGATATGGCAATCACCTTTGGTTGCCAATTTCTATCAAGTCACTTAAGCACTTTGATGTTTCGCTCCTCTTTGTCAAATTCTTTGCCTAGACCCATGAGATGGTTGACGATGTGAGTGAACCTCTTTTGCACTTCAGTTATGGACTCTCCTTTTTGCATCTTGAAAAGCTCATACTCTTGAATCAAGGCATGCTTCCTTGCTCTCTTCACTTCACTTGTTCCTTCATGTGTAACCTCTAGGACATCCCACATTTCCTTTGCATTCTTACATTGGGAGAACCTAAAAAATTCATTCATACTCAAAGATGAAGTGATGATGTTCTTGGCATTGCAATCATATTGAGCTCTTCTCCTTTCTTCATCAGTTCATTCACTCCAAGGCTTGTCCACCTGCTTATTTTCAACAACACATTTAGGAGTATATGGTCCATTAACTATTGCATCCCAAATTCCCTTGTCTATAGATTCAATGAAAATTTGCATCCTTATTTTCCAAAACTGATAGTTTAGGCCACAAAACATAGGTGGTCTATGAATAAAGGCACCTTTAGCAAAAGGGAGTTTACTTTCAGCCATTTCAAAATATTTTTTATCATACTTGAATACCATTCAAGAACCTTGCTCTGATACCAATTGTTAATTTTGAAATGGTGAGTTTAGCCAAGAAGGGGAGGGGTTGAATTGGCTTTATAAAACTTTTTCCAAAAGCTTAAACCTCTTTTCAATTGAATCTAATGGACTGGAAAGTTTGGATGTAAATGCAGCAGACCAGTACATTTTCAGTCGATTAAAATATAAAACAGCAGACTAAATTGTTCTTGATGTTATGAAATAGTTTATTAAAAAGACAAATCAGTCGACTAAAATACTGAAGAATTATGTAGAATGCAGAATTCGCGAATTCAACTCAAACAGCAATATTTTACATACAAGACTTGTTCCAATCAGTATTTATAACAAGTATAAAGCCTCAGATTACACAAGAACACATTAAATCACACCAAAGATCAAATTGCTTGGTTTTCTTGAGTTTTTAAATAGTTTCAAAGAGAGTGAGATGAGGGAAAGAAGAATGCACAACTGTTTTTATACTGGTTCACTCAATCACAGAGCTACATTCAGTTTACCAGGACAACCTGAGCCTGGTTTCCACTATATTCAAAAGTTTTACAAATCACACACCAAGATTACACTTTTGAACAACAAAACTCACAAGATTTTTTACTCACACAAAAATCTAGACACACACCCTACAAGAATCACACTTGCAGACCTGAAATCACATCAGGCAAACCAACCAAAGGCACAAGAACATCCAAACCTGATGGTTGTTGTCCCTAGCCTATGATACATGTGTTCTTCAAGCTACTCACAAGCCAAAATACCTACAAGATCAACCAAGATCTTCAAAACACGAGTTGCAGTTATGTATCACAGAGAGAGAGCTTCCCAGAGATGAATGACAAAGTTTCGTTCTCAAAAACTCATATTCACACCTCTACTCGCGAAAACACAGCTTATATAGTCTAGTTTAAGTGAAAACAGTCGATTGAATTTTCCGTACAGTCAGCTGATTTCACCTGACTTAAGTGAAATCAGTCGGTTGAAAAATAATTCAACTTACTGAATGCATTCATACCAGAAACTATATACAGCAAGCCTTTTAACCTTTTAAAACCCATTTTAACTAATTAAAAGAGACACACTAAGGCACACAAGACATCTAACATATGTCATATAGCCTACTAACAAGATATAACACTAACACATTACATTTAACATGTTATATACATATTTAACACAATAAAACTTAATCTTCAAGAGGATCTTCATCAATCTTCTTCAATCTTCATCAAACACTTAAGATCTTCATGCATATGGCTTTATCAATTCTTTGCTTCAAACTTGCTAGTGCCAACAACATCAGGCGCAGACAGCAAGCTGATTTTGTTTCACGTTTGATTTTTGGGTGTGACTATGTGGAAATTTGGCACATAACACTGAGTAATTGAGCATAAGGTGTGAGAAGGAAATCTTGCATGTGAGATAATTAACTATAAGTGTGACTAGTAATTGGGATGTTATGCATGTAAAAATAATATTGTGTTTTAACTGTGATGTTGATCAGTGACTGTGGGAACTATAATTACGTGTCAATTGGGCTGTTAATTTACATTTGATGTGGCATATATTATTTAGTAAAGGAATGAGGACATAATGGATTGCATCATAATTGAGTAGAGGTATGACTTTAATTGTAAAACTATGAATGTGTTGCATTGTAATTCAGTCATAGGGTTATGACTGGATAATTCTAAGTTTGCCATCAATTGCGTGTTGTATGATTGGGTTCCAGAAGTCCAGTGGAGTGTACGAGATCGTGGCTCGTATGAATGGGTTCCGGAAGATTGCCCTCTTCAGTGTAATTGCGGTTCGTATTGGGGAACTCCACTTGGTGTCGCGGATCGTCGCCATGGCAATTTATTTCCGCGTGTGGACTATTAGGTGGTAGCCTGTAGTCGAAGGGGCGAGTAAACACTCGTGGCAGCAAAGATCGATTAGTGTACTCATCAAAAGGTGTAGAATCAAGAGACATCCAACGGAAGGTTTGGAAGTTGAGGATTAAGGATTGGGGTGCTAACATGGGTCATGGTTTTGAAATGCTTTATTTTTTTCATGTTGTAATTGTTTTATTGTATTTGAGTTCACCCTATTTGTTTGTATTTGGCGATAATCATGTAACTTGTTACACGGGAGCAGATGTTGATGCAGGTGAGCATGTGGATGCTTAGAGTCGGAGTGGGGCCAACTATGGGAGTTTTTATACTAGTTTTCTTCACGGATTTTTTTTAGACTATTTTGTAATGGATTTTATAAACAGTTTATAATTGTAATAATTGAACGCCGTGGATTTTAGTTATAATTGGTGCTTGAAATAGATTTAAAATTTCCCGCATTTTTGGGAAAATACTTAATAACAAATGCGGTTTATTATTATATTTCTTATTTTTATTTTCATATAAGTAATTTCCGGCTAGGACGTTACAAATAGTGTTATGAATTAATGGTTCTTCATTATTTTTCTACAATTACTCATATGATTTATTACTCTTTATGAGTTTTAACTATTTGTATTAACTAATTGTAACCCTTGAGTTATACACTTTAGGTTGCATTTTGTATCTATAAATATAACTTTTTCTCTTAGTAGTAATACAGAAAAAATTATCTTCATTCTCTCTTATTTTGTCTTCTTCCATTTTCTTCTTCTCTAATATCAGCTTTATATTTTATAACAATAATATAAATGTAGTTATGATGAATATTTTCATAATATCTTACAAATTCTATTTGTTATTTTCGTAACAAATACAATTGGATTAATTAAATTGTAAATATATATAAAATGTAAATGTAGTATCTCATAATAAATTTAATTATGAGTATAACAAGTTATAAATTCCATTAAATTTCATAATCGATATATATATATAGAAAAAATAAATTAAATAACATATATTTTGTCAATTAACATTATTAATCAATCAATTACTACTTTATATTTTTTATCCACCTCTGTCTATAAATGCATCGCATTACCCTAGTGATTTACTATTTGTATGTTTGCTTTAAAGGAATCACTATTTGTGAGAGGGTGAAAGCAAATGATCTAGTTGTTTGTTTCAACTGATTTGGATTGATTTGTGAAGATGGATTTGAAGGAGAAGGGTTGAATCTCATCCTTGCATGGGTGAAGAGATTAAAGGACAAAGATAGCTCAACATATGTATTTTACACAAATGCCCTTCACTTTTATTTGAATTCCTTCGTAAATCGGTAATAATAATATTAATTGTGAAATAAAAACTATTTAATAATACTAATAATTATAATAATAATGACAATAATAATAATAATAATAATTACAATGGTAAAATTGTAATCCAATAATTTCACATATTAATTTTTATTTATTTATCACATCTATCCATCATTCACAAACTTTCATAAATTTTACCTTCAAATCTCTTCACTAAAACATTTTCATGTGTTTACTTCCAATGATTAATTTAAGGGAAAGTGATTGTGTGGATTTAGAGGAATTTGAAGGTAAAGTTTGTGTTGTTTCTTTTAAGGGATTTGAATGTGAAAGTGAAGATATTTGAAGGTAAAATTTGTGAAAGATTTGATAAATGCGATAGAATAAAAAAATATTTTAATAGATTAAAATGTAAGATTACTATTTTTCTCCTATACTTAAAATTATTATTATTATTATTATTATTATTATTATTATTATTAAACCCCCACACCTAGACATAACAATGGAAGGATATGGACTCCATGGATTCATTTATCCTCTCCTATGAAGCACTCAAATCGCACCTGAAACACGACTATGAACTCTATGTTGGCAGTCCCTTCAAGAACACATCGCATCTCTGACTAAAAAGCCATGGACAATTAGTAAAATTATATTGCATAGTAAATCAGTGTGAAACTCCTCGTTTATGCGAGGATTTCAATCTCTACTCGTCCTGCATTTCTTCTCTATAAATCCCCTCAAATTGGTTGAAGTGAACACACATGACCCTTGTATATTCGTCTACCTGAATAATAAATCAGCGAAATCAAACACTATGATAAAACAAACAACTCCACTTTCCACTTTCTATCTCCTCAAATTCATCCATTCACTCTCCATCTTTGGAAGCAAAAACATTAGCATAAGAGAATCTTGTGCGAGTGGATCTTCCTTTGGTTCCGATCACTGATCAACAATCAACCTTTCCATGTATATCTTAGAGGGCCCATATATTGGAAGCAAGAATCATTGGAAGGAACTAAATTTTTTAATGAGCTTAAAAGACTCTGGAAGGAGCTTGAGTGTTACAGACCAGTTTTTACTTACACTTGTCCTACTCGACACAATTTCCAAGCCATGGGTAATGCAAGAAATTATAAACATCAAGTTACAATTATTCAATTTCTAAATGGTTTCAATAACTATTTTAGTGTTATTAAATCCCAAATATTATTGATGGATCCCTTACCATCTCTAAACAAAATTTTATGTATGATAATTCAACATGAAAGGTTGAGTAATACAAGTGTTGGTTAAGAAAATAGAGTGTTTGTTGTATCGCTAATAATAGAAATAACTTTGGTATAGGCAAAGATAATAGCAACTGGGAACGTGCCTCGAGAAAATTTTGCTCCTATTGTGCAAAAAATGGACATATTTTTTATGTATGCTATAAGAAACATAAGTATTCTCTTAATTTGGTTCCAAGACTAATTATACGATGCACAATCTTGACTTAGAAAAGGTTTTGGAGTGTTAGGATCAATCAAGAAATGAGGATTCAAGTAGTCCTCAACAAGCTATCACTCAAGACCAATATAGAAACTTGTTTGCATTAATACAATAATCAAATTTGTTAGCTTATTCAAGTTACACTTCAAATCAAGTCGCAACAATTTGCCTACATAGTCTCATACCTTTTCAGGTAAAATATGCTTTTTATCTTGTCTTTCAAGTCAATGTTCTAACTCCTAGATAATAAATTTAGGAGCCATGGATCATATATGCCATTCCTTTACATTATTTGACACCCTTCAGAAAATTAAGCCTATTATTGTAACTTTGTCTAATGCACATAAAACTTTGGCCAAACTTTGTGGTATTATAGTTTTATCTCTTACCTTCATTTTGACAAATGTGTTATTTCTCCCAGAATTCAGTTTTAATCTTATTTCTATGTCTAAATTATGTCAAAATTCTAATTGTCTTGCAGGATTTTCGTTTGAAAATTTTCAATTGCAGAATATGAAGTCCAAAAAGATTATTGGTTTGGCTAAACAAGTGGGAGGTTTATACTTTCTAAAAACTTAAGATCAAAAGAAAATGGTAGAGGCTCATGTCAGCAATTTTACAATAGAAAACAATCCATAATCAAGTTTATGGCACTTTAGGTTTAGACACATTTTACATGAAATATTAGAAACTATGTCTAAGGCAAATCCTAACACTTTTACAAATAAGGATGTTGTTTATGACATTTGCCACTTGGAAAAACAAAAGAAATTATCATATTTGATTAGTAATAATAGAGCCTTAGAAATTTGTGAACTGTTACATTTTGATGTATGGGGTCTTTATCAAATAAATTTTGTTCATGGTCACAAGTACTTTCTTACCGTTGTACATGACTATAGCATATTTTTGTGGGTTATTTTGATAAAATCCAAATTTTAAGTAAGTACACATTTGAAAAAACCTTATTCATATGTTAGAAAAACAATTTGGAAAAAGAGTTAAAAAGGTAAGATCTAATGATGGTCCAAAATTTACATTAACAGATTTTATGTAAAACAAGGAATTATACATCAAACCTTTTGTGCTGAATGTTTTGAACAAAATGGAAAAGTATAAAGAAAACACCAACACATTTTAAGCGTGGCTAGATCTTTGTTGTATCAAGCTTGTCTTCCTAAGTAATATATGGGATATGTAATTACACATGTTGCATACATTATAAATAGAATTCCAAGCAAAATTTTACAAAATCATTCCCTTTATGAACTATCTTTTGGAAGTAAACTAGATTTGAAAATTTTGAGATTTTTTAGGTGTTTATGTTTTTCTAGAACCTTATCAGTCTAAAGAAGTAAATTTGACCGAAGTTCCCACAAATGTATTTTCTTAAGATATAAACCAACTACCAAGGTTTATGTTGTTATGGATGTTAACTCTAAGGACATTTTTGTGTCTCAAAACGTTATTTTCCATAAATTACTTCTTCCTTATCAGTCCAAAAATTCACCAAAATGAACCTACACCAAAACACACACCAGATATATCACATCAACCTTCACCACACACATATAATCCTACTCCTCTACTTGTTGAGTTAAATCAATCATCACCTCATCAACCTTTCTCTTTTTCACCACCAGTTTTTTACATAATAAACATGTTACCCAAATAGAGTGTGAACTAAAAAAAATTATCTAGGGTTAGGCATCCACCATCATACTTGGTTGATTACATTTGTGAAGCTTCCACTTGTGCAACAAATCAATCTTCCTCAAGTATACCTCATTTATTGTCTAGATTATCTTTTTTCATTTATATCATTCACATCATTCTTTTACTTTTTCTTTGCTCTTTAAGGTTGAACCCAAAATCTTGGAAGAGGCTTCCAAATTCCCTTATTGGATTGATGTTATGCAAACTAAAATACGGGCTCTTGAGGATAACAAACACGGGTCTTGGTTAACTTGTTTATTTGTATAATACCCATTAGAAATAAATGGGTATTCAAAATCAAGAGACGTGATGATGACATTATTGAGAGTTACAAAGTATGCTTAGTGGCAAAAGGATATACATAAGTTGAAGGGCTTGATTATTTAGATACCTTTTCTCCTGTTGCTAAGATTACAGTTGTGAAAAATCTTCTTGTTATTTATTCTATAAAAGGGTACGTGAATAACTCCTTCTTACATGGAGAGTTAGAAGAAGACGTCCTCAAGGTGTCCATAATTCTGATTCTAAGTAAGTGTGCAAGCTCACCAAAAGTTTTTATGGGCTTAAACAAGCAAACAGAGGTTGGTATGAAAGGCTTACAACTTTGTTATTGACTTATGGATTTTGTCCAACATACTCAAATAATTCACTCTTTATTAAGAACAATTCTCACACTTTTACAATGTTGTTAGTATATGTTGATGACATTATACTAGCTAGGGATTCACTTGTAGAATTTAACAATTTCAAGAAAATTTTGAATGATCCTTTAAGATCAAAGACTTGGGTTAGCTAAAATATTTCATAGGGTTCTAAGTATTTCATTCTCAATTCAGAATATTTGTCTATCAATATAAATATTGTCTTGACCTCTTAAAGGATTCTAGTTTTCTTAGTTTAAAACCAGCTTACATTCCTTTATATCCTTCAATGAAATAACATCAAGATGAAGGCAAGCAATACAATGATGTGCCTTCTTATTGTCATCTAATTGGACGTTTACTATATTTAACCATTACAAGGTCTGAAAATACTTTTGGCACACAAGTTAGTCACTTATTGCAAATACTAGCATATACTCACTTTCATGTTGCCCAAAGAGTCCTTAGATATTTAAATACTTTCCTTGGCAGAGGTCTATCTTTTCCAAGGTCATCATCATTGCAATTTTTTTTTTGTAATTGTGGTGTAGATTGGGGAGGTTGAATTGAAACCTATAGAACCATCTAAAGCCAATGCTTATTCCTTGGTTAATATCTTATTTCCTGATAGAGCAAGAAGCAAAGTACAATCTCTAAATCTTCATGCTTTATTTGCAATTACTTGTGAATTACAATGGATTGTTTATCTATTCTAAGACTTTCAAGTGGAATGCTCTAGGCCACCAATATTATATTATGACAATCAAAGCACTCTTCATATCACAACAAATTCAATCTTTCATGAACATACCAAACATCTTGACATAGACTATCATTTAGTTCAAAAAAAGTCACAAGCTAGATTGATGTGACTCTTTCTATGAGCTCCTAGCTAGTTGGGATACATTTTTCTCCTTCCAACTTGTGAGGGGGTTTTACATTACTCATCCCCCACTTAATCAACCATATCAGTGAAACATTATCCTCCACCAAACTTTATATTCAAACATGAATGAGAATCGACTTTTTTTTCTAAGTAAAATTCCTTTTTTATTTTTCTTAAAACTTTTTACCTTTTGTGAAATATTTCAATTTGAGATGAAAGATTTATTTATTTTTTCTTATATGTAAATTGGTAGATTTGAAATTATGCAAAAATAGAAAAGATATAATAATTTGCATATCATAAAGATGCTTTAACCTAATTTTAGGTGGTTAAATGAACAAAAATAATATTTCAACACTGTTTTTTAATTCACTTTTGACATAAGTGAACATGGCTATTTAAAATTTAATTTTGTTAACTATTGACTAGTCCATTATTTCCATTGTGGCATAACCAAAAATTAAAAACACTTAAAATTATACTTTTCTCTTCCTTTTCGTTTTAGAAGCATTTATGCCTTGTTTGATCGTGGTATCGTGTTCGTTTACAAATTGGAAGCATTGTCACCTTCTTTGAGTGTGGTTCATTTCTCTTCGATTAGATTTTTGAAATCTTAATTTGGGTGATTTTGGAATTCAAGGAAGAAAAATTTAGGTCACGATATTGGTCTGTCACCACGATCCTTTGCCCGTAACAATACTTCATAGTTGAGAATACCTCCATGTTCATTAGAATTGAAGGAAGTAGAGGAAAAACAAAGGTGAGGGCCCACCATTGATGATACCTCCACGTTCCGTGAACGAAGCAAATCTTAGATTCTTTGATTGTTCAGTAAAAAATAAATGGTTATGAATCCTAAGTCATTGAGTGAGTAATTATTCTCAAAATAAAAGACCATAACCATTTCATTCTACTAAACAATCACCCACTGAATGACTTAAGGTTAATAACCCTATTTAAAAAAAAAAATAGTTTATAAAAACTATAGAAAGATTAAGAAATATAATCTTATTTATATAGTCTAAAAGATATTTTGAACTTTAAATTATATAATCCATAAATCATATTTAATTTAAAGGTTTTTTTTCAAAGAACAGAGGCTATAAGTTACTTTTAAATTTTAAATTATATAATAAAAAATTAAAACAGAATTTTTTATATTCACAAAAATGCAATAGAAAAATTATAGTTATGGACAGAATTTGCCTTATTTTGTAAGAGAAAAAGAAAATGATTGTTATGATTGGCTGGCATAATATAAGCCTCATCAGCGTGGGGTCCACCGAGCTTATGCATAGATTCAAAACGACAATGAGAAGGAGACAGTATAAGTGCATTACACCTTACGCAGCTAACACTTGCCGGCGCAATCACCTGTCTTCACCCCCACACCAACTTCCTCTATCCACCCAATCAGACGGTCACGATTCAAAACGATCGTATAAGCTCCTAATTTCTCTAAATTTTTTCAAGACTCACCTTTTTACATACAAAAAACTTGGACTTTGGTTCGCCTAATCAATCAAGTACTAAAATAAATAAATAAAAAATGATAAAATCTGCTATTAACTCAATTTTTTAAAAACATATTTTTCCTAAACCCAACTTTGACTCCACTTTTTTCTAATTGTCTCCACCTTAAAATAACAACAATATATAAATATATAACCTTTCTTTTTTCTTTTTTTAAAGACCATTTGGCATATTACCTTGTTTATCCGTCAGCTTGCTTTGTTTTTTTTTTT